>Ga0315289_10005438_pt1 | contig 18810 bp, 14 predicted proteins | sample YL17G11_40_MG_FD_203452 | JGI IMG/M metagenome (GOLD analysis project Ga0315289, IMG submission 203452) | Sediment microbial communities from Yellowstone Lake, YNP, Wyoming, USA - YL17G11_40 | ecosystem: Environmental > Aquatic > Freshwater > Lake > Sediment | place: USA: Wyoming | collected...
GGTACTTGATCGTCCGTTTGAGGCCGCACTCGAGCACATCGGCTTCCCCAAAATCCGCCTGGGCTTCCCCCGCCGGCCAGACGAGTTCCAGGTAGCCCGGCTCCGCTCCCCGCTCCCGCTTCTTCTCCTTCAGGTACCGCTGGACCAGCGGATAGGACGAGCCGTAGGCCTCCGGGTATTCGTTCTGGAGCCTCTGATGGACGCGTTTGGCCGTATGCCGTTGCTTGAACCGCATCCGCCGGTCTTCGGCCAGCCACTCGTCGATCTTCGGCTTCCAGGGGTCCAGCTTCGACGCCGGGGCCCTTTTTCCCGGGAGGCCGCCGTTGAAGTCTTCAACCTTCATGTACTTGGCCGCGGTCTTCCGGTTGAGCTTGAGCCGCCCGGCGATCTCCTGGGGCCCCAGCCCTTGTCGTTGAAGTTCCTTGATCTCGTCAATTTGGTTCATTCGGAGCCTGTCTCCTCCCTGTAGGATGATATCCTACAGGGCCTTGCCCCGCGATTTTCATGGGTATTTTTGACGATTTTTCTGTCCATTTCCGGTTGATCATTCCGTCCATTTCCCACTTATCACAAAGAGCGCACATGATCCCCGGCCACACCCTGGCCCGCATCTGGTTGAATAAGGATTCGCTGCGGATCGTCTTTCTCGATGAGGATTGGCTGACCGAAGCCATCAAGGACGGCCGGATCGCTCTGACCCACGTCGAGGCCGAGAGCTGGCTGGTTCTGACCGCTCCGACATCCGGGCTACAGACGTTCATCCTGAAATACGGCGGGGACAAAAAGGCCTTCCCTCTTCAGAGCGCCGAAGAACTCGGCCGGGTCAAGTAGGAAGAGAGCGTCTCAAGGGCCTCGTCGGGGAATCCGGGAGAGCCAGCGAGAGGGATCGAACCTCCGACCTGCTGATGACGAACCAACTGGCATATGGTTTCAGCTTGTTTATAATAATGTATTTAGAATGGGCTTAAAATTGATAGCGCTCAGATTGCGCTCACCTGCGGCGCTGCTGACACTCCCCTTTTTTCAAACAAGTATAAAGGCACGCTTCATTGCGCCTTACAGCCCGGCCAGCCGCTTCCAAGTATTATGGACTTCGGGATGGCCGGAGTCGTCGGAATGCGCAATCCCAGCAAGATTCTCTCGTTCATTAGGCAATAAAGGGAACAAAAATGGCGATGAGGCCGAGAAAGACAACAACGAGAATGAAGAGATTATACCTCATGTTGTAATTGGTCAGGAGCGAGGAATCATAGTAACCGTCCACGCCTTGGTCTTTATACATCTTGATCAGCCCTTTAAGAAGCTTGGACCTGGTCTGTTTGCCTTTGAGGATACCTATGATGACCACGAAATTGACCACGATCGTTAGAGATACAAAAATGAGCATGACGATCGTGCGGCTGGCGCTCTTCCCTTGGGCGATACTCGAATTGACGGCCAAAGTTAAAAGATTGAGGAAGATCGATGTGATGATAAAGATCGTATCGGTGCGTGTGTTCTGCTGGAGTTCTTCAATAATATGTTGGTGAACTCTCTCGATCATGATTTTTCTCTCCTTTCAGTTGATTTGATAGCGCGGTACCGCCCTCCCCGCAAAAGCGCTGGGTATCGGCATTCTCAGAATGGCAGGTCGGACACTTGTTGGCCAAGCAGGCTCCCCTTCTCGAGCTTGGCCTCAGATTAACAGAGGGATGGGCGGGAAGTCAAACATGGCGTGCCTGAGAGGATTCGAACCTCCGACTTTTAAATCCGGAGTCCAACTCTCTGCCTATAAGGGGGGAATCGGTGGAGCCAGCGAGAGGGATCGAACCTCCGGCCTGCAGGACGCGCCTGACGAGGTGAAAGCGCTTGCCGAGGCTTGAACAAAGGCCTACAATCCTATCAGGCCGCACAGATCATTGGGGTCGCTGTTCAAGCAGCTTTAGATGGGCCATTGGCTTATGGTTCTGTGAATCATGATCGTGGTTCCGGCGAGAAACGAACAGGAGGGCCGATGAAAAGAACGGTCGTCTTGACTTTGCTCATAGCTTTCTTGTCAAGCACTTTAGCCCTCGCCCAAGTTGAGGATAGGCCGGTCAAAGGAGCGATCCCCTTTGAGCTGATGGAACATCTCATCGTCATCAAGGCTACGATCAATGGTTCGGCCCGATCATATCGTTTTGTCCTGGATACGGGCGGATTGACATTCATCGATCGGAAGGTCGCCGAAGAATTGGGCCTCAAGATCAGAGGGAATATGGCCAAGATGGAGACCCTGGCCCTGGGGGAGGTCGCTATTCCCGGCGTTTTCGCCTTCATGGGATTCGATTTCCGAAAGTTCGAGAGGTACGGGATCCCCCTCTCCGGAATTATCGGCTCTAACCTCCTGGAAAGGTTCAAAGTCGCTCTCGATTATCGGAAGCGAAGGGTGATCCTCTCTCCCGATGAAGAGGACAGCAGGGAAAGCGCTCCCGGATATCGTGTCAAGTTCACGAACCATCAGGTCAATCATGCTCCCATGATCGATTGCCTGATCAACGACACGATCTCGATCAAGGCGATGGTCGATACCGGTCAGCCCTATTCCGTGGTGTTCCCTCTCGATCATCTGGACACCGTGGGCTTGCGAGAGGATCCAGCGCTGGTCCGGTCCAAGGGCGTGATGATCGACTGGCCGGGCACCAAGACGAAAGATGTCTATCTCGGGAGGATCGGACGCTGGACACAGGGCGACCTTCAAATACGGGACCTGATGTGTCTTTTCGCCGAGCTTCCGGCGCCTCTATCCGTTCCCCTGCTCGGGAAGGATTATTTGTCCCAGTTCTTGATGACCATCGATTACCCCAACCATGAGATCCTCTTTTTCCCTTATGAAGACGCCACATTTGTGAAAGACCTGTTCTCGATCGGATTGAATCTGGGCAAAGGAGAAAACAACGCCATCATCGTTGATGGGCTTTGGGCCGGGGGGCCTTCAGATAAGGCCGGCATCAAGGTCGGAGAGGAAATCATCGCCTGCAACGGAAGGCCTTTCAACGCCGACACCATTTTTCAGTTGAGGCAATTGATCAGCGATGAAACGGTGGAAGAAGTCAAGCTTATCGTCAAGAGTGAAGGAACTCAGCGCGAAGTGCTGTTACATAAAGAGCAATTGCTGAGCAAGGAGCGCCGCTAGGTTCCCAAGATCCATCGATAGCCAGTCCGTTTGTTGGTATCCTTGAGAACCCAACGAGGAAAGCGTGGAGCCAGCGAGAGGGATCGAACCTCCGACCTGCTGATTACGAACCAACTGGCCTAATGTTTCATGTTATTGATAATAAGATTATTAGCTGGGGCACAAAATCCATTGTACTTAGATTGTGCTCACCTGCGGCGTTGCCCCGAATTGGCGATCAGCTGCCCGTCAGCCCGGCCAGCCGTTTCCTGGCATCCTCAACCCCAAGATTGGCCGGGGTCGGATTCTTTCCAAAGGACCAATGCCCGCTCAGGGCTCCAGGTTCATCTTCCGAAGCAGGGCCTGATAGGCCGGGTGAGATCGCAGGGGATCGTAGTGCCGCGCCGTCTTGATCGTAGTCACGAGGCCCGGATCACGTTCTTCGATACCCCTTGCTGTCCACTCAAGACTCTCGTCCAATCCTCCTAGACCAAAATGAACCATTGTAAGAGGGAACGCAGACACATAGGTCAGCCGCCGTCGCGCCGTCAACTCCTCCATTAATCGCCGCGCCTCGGCGGTTCGACCGGCCAGACCGTAGACACAGCCTAGCACTCCCCGCGTCATGGCATCGCCTCCGGAGAGCTCATTCGCCTTCTCGGCCGCGGCGACGGCCTCGTCGAACCGCCCCATCACGACCAGGACGACCGAGAGCATCCAATAGGAGAAGAAGAAGGTCGGGTCCAGTTCGACGGCGTGCCGCAGTTGCGCGGCCGCGGGCTCGAATTGCCGCATGACGTAAAGGAGATACCCCAGCAGCGCGTTGTAGAACGGATCCAGCGGATCCAGCTCGAGCGCCCGCCGCATCTCTGTCATCGCCTCTTCCAAGCGCCCCAGCGGCAGGAGGAACCACATGGCGTAGCACCAGGCATAGTCATAACGGACGGCCTTGGCGTACGGACTCAACTCCACGGCACGGCGGAACTCGCGCTCGGCTCCGGGCCAGTCGAATTCGCCGCTCCCCAGGACGGTCCCGAGCGCGCTATGGGCGTCGGCGATCGTGTCATCCAGTCTGAGGGCCTCGAGCGCCGCCGACTTGGCCCTTGAGTATGCCTCCCGCGGATCCATGGACCCCCAAAACGCGCTCCACAGATGGGATTCGGCCAACATGACATACGCCAGGGCGAAGCTCTGATCGAGCGCGATAGCCTGCTCACAATACCGCCGGCCAGCCTCACGCCCTTCCGGCGTCATCTTCAAGAGGTGATACCGGGCTTTTAGACAGAGGTCGTAGGCGGCGAGATTCTCCGTGTAGCGCTTGATGAGCGGCTTGTCCCCTGCTAGGCGCACCCTCAGCTTATCCACGATGGCCTGGGAGATCTCGTCCTGGATCACGAAGACATCGGTCATCTCCCGATCGAAGCGTTGACTCCACATGTGGTATCCGTCGCTCGTCTTGACCAGCTGCGCCGTCACCCGGAGGCGATGGCCAGCTCGGCGCACGCTGCCTTCCAAGATGTGTTCGACGTTGAGCCGCGCCCCGATCTCACGCACGTCCGCCTCCTTACCGCGGAAAGCGAACGCCGACGTCCGCGCCATCACCCGCAGCCCCGGCAGCTGCGCTAAGGCGTCGATGATGTCCTCGGCCAATCCGTCGCTGAAATATTCGTTCTCCTTGTCCCCGCTCAGGTTGGCGAACGGCAGCACCGCCAGAGACGGGACGCGTGGGCTGGTTGCAGCGCTGGGAGCGGCGGCCGCTCGTCCGAAATCGCATTCGCGTTTCAGTCGCGTCAGATCTGCGACCATCTCCCTGGCCGACTGGTAGCGGACAACGCGGTCCTTCTCGAGAGCCTTGTTGATGATCCTCTCCAGGGCCTCAGGCACATCCGGATTGAGGCGGATCGGCGCCGTGGGCGCCTCATTCAGGATGGCATTGAAGATCGCCACCGACGTATTCCCCCGGAAAGGCAAGCTGCCCGTCACCATCTCGTAGAGCACCACCCCCAGCGAGAACAGATCCGTCCGCGTATCCAACTCCTTCCCAAAGGCCTGTTCCGGCGACATATATGCCACCGTCCCGGCGGCCGTGCCGGGGCTGGTCAGCGATTCGGCGGCCGTTAGGGTCTCGGCTGGGGCATATCGTTCCGGCATCAGCTTGGCTAGACCGAAATCGAGGATCTTAGCTTGCCCCCGCCGGGTGATGAAGATGTTGGCGGGCTTGATGTCCCGGTGGATTATCCCCTTGCCGTGCGCGGCCTCGAGACCGTCCGCCACCTCGAGCGCCACCGTGAGGATCTCGTCCACCCCCATCCGCTTCCCGAGGATGCGCTGTTTCAGAGTCTGGCCCTCGAGCAGCTCCATGGCGATGAAGCGCTGCCCCTCGTGCTCGTCGATATCGTAGATGGTGCAGATATGCGGATGGTTCAGCGCCGAGGCGGCCTGGGCTTCCCGTTCGAAACGGGCGAGGGCCTGACCATTCCGGGAAAGCGCGTCGGGAAGAAATTTCAGGGCGACAAGCCGCTTAAGCTTCGCATCCTCGGCCTTGTAGACGACACCCATGCCGCCGCCGCCGAGCTTCTCGAGGATCCGGTAGTGTGAGAGCGTCTGCCCGATCATGGGGCCGGAATCCTCGGGCATAGACGCATCCTTTCCCCTCATGGGCGAAGGATATCCCGGCCCCGGAAAGGTGTCAAGAAGTCGAAATTCGACGTCTTTATTTTGTACAAAACAACGCCATAAGAGCATAGATAATAATACAAATAATACAATTAACAGGCTTGACAATTTAACAATATATGGGCTAAAATCTAATCGTTTAAGCAAGAAGGAGGAACATGTTCAAGAGGGATATCCTGAGGCGACTTGGCGATTGGAAGAACAAACCGGACCGCAAGCCCCTCATTCTCCGAGGCGCGCGCCAGGTCGGGAAGACCACGGCCGTGGAGCTTTTCTCGGCAGCCTACGACCAGTTCATTTCCCTCAACCTCGAGAAGCCCGAGGAGGCGAAGCTCTTTGCCCGGTCATTGCCGGCCGCGGACCTCCTGCAGGCCATACGGTTTTCCAAAGGGCTCCCGAGCATCCAGGGCCGGACGCTTCTGTTCCTCGACGAGGTCCAGAATTCTCCCGAAGCTGTCTCTTCATTGCGGTATTTCTATGAAGACCTCCCCGGGCTCCACGTGATCGCGGCCGGATCGCTCCTCGAGATCGCCCTGACCCAGAAGCAGATCGGCATTCCGGTAGGACGAGTTGAATACGCCCTGATGTCCCCACTTTCCTTTCGGGAGTTCCTCGAAGCCACGGGCGAAACGCAGGCCCTCGAGGCCCTGGACGTCATTCCCGCCCCTGTCTTTGCCCTTCCCCGGCTGATGGATCTGTTTCACCGATATGCCCTTGTCGGCGGTATGCCCGAGATCGTGGCGCATTATGCCGGGAATCGCGACGCCGTAGCCCTCGCGCCGCTCTACCGCTCTTTATGGACATCCTTCATGGACGATATCCCCAAGTACGCGCGTAACGAGACGATGAAACGCGTTATCCGGCATTGTCTCGAGGCGGCCCCGCTGGAGGCCGGCGAACGGATCAAGTTCGCCGGCTTCGGCAAATCGAACTACCGTTCGCGGGAGGCCGGCGAGTCCCTGAGGACTCTCGAACAGGCCATGCTCCTTCACCTTCTCGCCCCCACGACTTCCACGGAGATCCCGCTCATCCCCGACCGCCGGAAGTCCCCCAAGCTCCTGTTCCTGGATATCGGTTTGATCAACTTCACGGCCGGAATCCAGGGCCACTACTTCGAGTATCCCGATCTTTATTCCTTCTATCGCGGCCGGGTCGCGGAAATGATCGTCGGCCAGGAGCTGATCGCCGCGGATCCCGAGCAGCACAAGCCTGTCTTTTGGGTCAGAGAAAAACGCCAAGCCCCCGCGGAAGTGGATTTTGTGCTCCAGCATGGAAGCCTCGCCGTCCCCATCGAGGTCAAGGCCGGCGCGAAGGGCACGCTGAAATCACTCCACCAGTTCATCAACAGGTGCCCCCACGGATTCGCCGTCCGGCTCTACGCGGGCCCCCTCGAGATCGTCCGGACGAAAACGCCGGAAGGCAAGGCTTTTTCCCTCCTCAATCTTCCCTATTGCCTCGCGGGAAAGCTCCGGGCCTACATCCGCTGGATGATCGGAAGCGCCTGAAGCGCCAACCAGGTCTCGAATTGGGGAATACGGATGGAGCCAGCGAGAGGGATCGAACCTCCGATCTGCTGATTACGAACCAACTGGCCTGGCGATTCAACTTGCTGATAATAAATGTAATTAGGTAGGTCGAAAAAGCGATTGTGCGCAGATTGTGCTCAACTGCCGCACCGCCACGAATTTGTGATCAGCTGCAGGTCAGCTCGGCCCATCACGCGGCAAGGGCCAACCTTGCGATTTCGAGAGCGACTTGGCCGCAGCGAGGCTCGCCGGCGCTTCGGTTGCTGGGGAGGATGACACAGAGGTCCTCCTCGGGCAGGAAAAGTATCCATGTGCAAATCCCCGGCAGCGCGCCGTCCTTGATGATCAATTCCTCAGCAATTTGATCTTCTGGAAGGTCATGCCATAGTGGCCGCCGGGCGGGTTCACCGGGTGCGGCTTTTCGTTCTGATCGAGCGAGAAATTCCCCGAATAAAGCAGCCACATCGTCACCCCGTCATCGCCGATGAATTTCGAGGGGATGTTCACGAAGTAGGCCTGCGTTCCGAACTCTTTCATGTAGGTGATGATCTTCCAGTCGCCGTCGAGCCGGTCCGCTTCAAGCAGATAAGTGTCCATCCGCGACACCGTGTTGCCTCCGTCGGTGACGCACATGAGATATTTTTTAAGCACGGGATTGTAGGTGACGGTGACGCACCCCATGGCGTTGTCCCATTCGAGCAGCGGCCTGATCTTTTCGAAATCGCCCGTCCAAACGGGCTTGCCGCCCTTGTCTCTGCCGCCGTAGAACTCGTAGGCCGACGGATCGTTGATGGTCTTGATACCCGGCGTGACCCTCAAGAGATAGATCTGGTCCCCGGTGATCCAGCTGTTGTTCCACATCCGCCAGTTCTTGGTTGTCGTCTCCAGGTCTGCGCCATGCGCCACCAGATAGGCCTTGCCGTCGGGCGAATGCTCCATGTTCTTTCCGAAGTCGACGAAATGGGGTGCGCCGATCTTGACCGGGTAGCCCCACATTCCCGTTTCCCCGAAGAGCGATTCGGACGGCGTGTGGGGTGGCGGCGTCCAGGTGTGGCCGTAATCGGTCGAGTACCTGAAGCCGACGAACGGCCCGATCCACGGCCAATTGAGGCGCGTTTTCCCGTAATGCACGTTATCGCCCGGCCCGAGGCAGTAAGTGCCGTAATACCACACGCCATCATGGACGAGCGAGCCGCAGGGGTAGCGCCCGGCGTAGGGCGCGGCGGGCGAGCTTTTATCGAGCCCGATGCTGTAGGCGACCAGATCGAGCGGATCGTCCCCGATGATGACGCCCTGACCGGTGGTGATATGCACGGGATCGACCCACGATTGCGACCAGTCGGTGTAGCCGTCGAGGCGTTTGGTTTTTCCATCCGTCCATGGCGAATAGAGGATGCCGTTTTCGGCCCAGCTCGGATACCATGTGTCGCCATACCGGAAACCGCTTTTCACGCCGAGAAAGCGGACCGCATGGAACGTCCCGGAGCGTTCGAACGGGCAGTCCTGGGGGATCTCGCTCGGCCAGGTGAAAGGATCAAACCTGAAGATCTCCGGTTTCAGGTCGGCGGTCTGCGGCGCGGTGCCTGTCGAGTGAGCGACAAGCAGGACGGTGAAGAGGACTGCAAGGGACATGGTTTTTGGGGTGGTGCGCATGAGTGGTTAGATTAGATGAGAATATCCCTGCCCCGGGTGGAAGTCAATATGATGACACCGGGATGTCCAAGGGCGGCGACGTCCGGATGATCGGGCGGTAAGCCAGCGAGAGGATTCGAACCTCCGATCTGCTGATTACGAACCAACTGGCCTGGCGATTCAACTTTCTGATAATAAATGTAATTAGGTAGGTCGAAAAAGCGATTGTGCGCAGATTGTGCTCACTTCCGCGCTGCTGACAGAATGGGCGAGAAACGGGGAGCGGTTCACGCTCCGGTTCAGCGGCGGCGCACAGCGGAGCAACGTCGGCGGCAACCTTTTGTTAGCCATTCATCAACCTGAAGGCGAGCGCTTCTTCCTATTCATACTTTTTGCCCTACGAAAACAATAAGGGGATATGCTCCGCCATTAAGAACATATGGGTCATAGATACCTTCCAGGTTTGTTTTCTGCATGGTCATTCCGGCATTCTTGAACACTTCATCCCACATGGCCTGTGAGAAAAGGCCGAGCACTTGATGATCTGTATGAATGGTCAACTCTCCCTGCTGCCGGATCAAATACACGAAAGTGGCCTCATAGGTATTGGGGCGAAATGGGTTGATATAATTGTTCTCCAATAAAGTCATGTGTATGCCATCTTTTTCACCGGCATATGCAAAATTATTGTTTTGAAAGATCTCTTCGGTCTTTGCTACCACAAGCAAAACACCGCCTGTCTTGAGATGCATCACGGCGGTCTGAATGGCCTGCTGAAGATCTTCTTGTGAAGCCATGTAGTCTATGCTGTCTGGAATGGCCACAGCATCGAACTGCCGGTTCAATCGTATTGTCCGCATATCGCCTTCAATATACTCAATGTCAGGATGTGCTTTGCGCGCTTTGTTCAGCATGCCCACACTAAGATCCACCCCGGTTACGATAAAATGACGTTTGAAGAACACGTCATAGCCTCCCGCACCACTTCCCAAGTGCAGCAATGTGCTTGGCGGGTCTGCCGCAGTGCGCTTGATCAGATCGACGTAGACCATGACTTCATGCTCGTATCCTGCCGGGTCCGCCAACCAATCTTCAGTCCAAGCGAGATCGTTATATGAGATCCATGTCGAGGCCAAAGCTATCTCCTTTTTAATGGCTAACGGTCCGGTTTACGCGCCGGCGTGGCCGGTCGCGTGGAACCGATTGTTAGAGAGCGACGGACTGCACATCTAAGAAAGTCGTACATTATTCCAATCCGGCATTCCCTTGTGAACATGACGCCTGATAGCGGAGGCGCTTAATCGGAATCCCTCCTCCAGTAGCTCAGTGATCTTTCTGCCTCGAATGTCTTTAGGTGTCCGGCCGGCATATACTGCAGCCAACCGCAAAGCGTAGAGATCTCCAACGATTCGAAAGAGCGCCTCCCGCTTTTTGCAATCCTGCTCCAGATAGCGAGCCACTCTCAATCGCAGCCTGAACGTGAGTGACCTGCACTCTGTCTCTCGCCCATTCTGTCAGCAACTTTTTAAATTAGCAAGTCCATTTATGCTCGCTACGAAATCCGGGTTTTAAGGCCCCTTAAGGCCCGGGGGCCGGGAGCGCCCAGCGTTTCGAGCGCTTCAGCGCAAAGAGACGGCGCCGGCCATAGCTTGGATCAGCCTGCCGCAGCCGCCGGTTCCGATGAACTCGGTGTGATCGGCGACGGTCGGGAATGAGCGTCCGGCGATGACGCGACAATCCAGCTCGGAACCGGCGGCCTCGAAGAACGTCCGCAGGATACGCTCGGCAACGGGATCGGAGAACGACGTCTTGTAGGTCTTGTCCCGGATCCGTGACAACGCGTTCATCCAGATCGCGGCGGCCAGCGCGCCGCAACCCCCTCCGCTCAGGCCGATGCCCCCTGCCAGCCCGGCCACCGTTACCATCTCCGCATCGCTACCGCCCGACAGCCGGACGACCTCGGAGGCGCAGCTGAGCGGCCGGGCCGGAAGGTCGGAAGGGTCAAGGGCGAGCCCTTCCTCCGCCGCCCGGATCGCTTCCGGCGCCCACGCGTCGGCGAGCTTGAAACAGGAGAGGAACTTCCCAGTAAGCATGTATTTGGCGATGCTCCGCTTGTCCGTCCATTCGCAGCTTGTGATGTCATAGCAATCGGGGCTCCCGGCCCGGGCAACGAAAGAGTCGGAAACGTGCCGGGCGGCCTTGATGGCCGTGCCGATGGCGCGGTCCCGGTCGGGCTGGCGCCGGAACGACTCGGCGCCCACGGCGAAGACGGCGCCCCAGAGAAGTCCGCACTGGTATCCCTGCTGGACGATCCCCCCGGCCAGAAGCTCGGCGGCGCGCTCTTCGTCGTCCTGGAGACGGCCGAATTCCCGGTCCAAGACGAAAAACAAGGTGCGGGAGCAGGTGCCTTTCTTCAGAAACAGCCGCTTAGTGTCGCGCCGGATCCGCTTCACATGTCCTGCTTTCATTCGCTCCCTCCTCCGACCTTGACCTGCCCCTTTGCGTTCGAATACGAAGCTCTTCCGGCGCCTTCCCGCTTGAACCGCCGGGATGCTCTTATTTCTCCAGGGCGTTGATCTCCACCAACACTTTGTTGACCATCTCCTCCGTGATGCCTGCCTGCTTGGCCTGCGGCAGGGGGAGCAGGGATCTGAGTGCCATGCCCTTTACCAGTCCTATCATGGGGTTACCGGAAATGCCCGGGGCGTATTTTTCCAGCACCTTTACTGCGCCCGGATCTTTCAGAATATCGCCAATTGAGGTGTCCAGCGTGTATGCCATTTTGTTCTCCTTGTTCTGATGGACCTTCGATAACGGTTGTTCCGACGACATGTTCATTATACAACTCCTAGACCAGCCAAACGACCACGGACGATAGGGCAAGGCAGGCTTATTTCCCGGCAAGGTCGACCATTTCCTGCGCGATTTCACGCCACGAATCGACCTTTCCAATCTCCCAGCCAAACGCCCCGCTTCAGGATCAGCCGCCCGAGGACGGCGCCAATGAACCCAAAAACCAACCGGACCTCTCCCCTCCAGATGGGAAACGTGGTCGGATCCCTGGACCGGCCCCATGAGTTGATGGCTCAAGCGGCTAACTGAAGAGAGTGACGATGACCCCAAAGTTGCAAACATCGTTTGACATGACCATCTGCCGGCAGGACCGAAATAAGGGCTAATTCAATAAAGCCTGACCATAATAAAGTGAATTGAAGAATAGCATAAATGTGCCATGGGTCTGCGCTCTATGCTGAGGATGAAAGGCGAACATGACGATCTTCCCTTTGCCGTAAGCAGCCTCGATCAGAACAGGTTTCTTATGTAAAAGCCGTTCGCCGATAAGGCGGCCGCTCCTGAATGGATTGGAGTCCGGAAAGCTTGCCACAACCTTGAGATTCAAGACGGGCAGGCCATCCTTCCTCTTTGACAATTCTTCGGCATTTAAGAAATCCAACAACGGGCTTTCATAAGAGAGAATATCCGAGCTGCTGCCCATCCCGAACGTAATGGGATGATCATTCGCCAATTCTACCTTGAGTATCGCGCTTGGACAAAAGAACTCCGTTGAGGGATAAACATTCGAAATATCCTTCAAAGGGAGCCCAAAGAGATCTATGGGTAACTGGATTGAGTCATTAAGTGCGATCAGTGTGCCGCCTTCACTCACAAATTTCTTTAACGCGGCCAGGCCTGCTTCACCTATCCCTCCGGCATACTTTTCAGGGATTGATCCCTTTGGATACCCATCAATGATTCCAGCAGATCCTATATCGGGCAATACAATAACATCATAATCAGATTTGAGATTCATGTTTTGAAGATCAGAATTATGTAATGTCGTATAGGGAAACTCCCATGTATCGAAGATCCATCGTGTCCAGCCCTCGTCCTTACTGGCCATCCATGGTTTATAAAGCCCAAGCTTCAGTGGTTGCAGAGTATATAAATCGGTATTCGGATTTCCTGCAGCTATTTGCAAATTGAACGCATTGGCCACTTTACCGATCATGTCATCAATTTTGCGACCTGATGCCAGGATGGTTCCTGCCGGATACTGTTTTCCCCCCGAAACAAATGACTTTTTCGACCAATAAACTGAGTTCCCTTCTTTTAGCAGCCTGTTTACAGCCCTGTAGCTGTCTATGACATGATGGTCAATAAGATATGTCTTCCCGCTCCCCTGAAGACTTCCCTTCGGAGGTTCAGCTTTCAAAACAGGAACAAGGTCCGCAGTAAAAGAGTTCTTTGCCTCAACAACATCTACACCCATCTGATAAGGAAGAGTCCATCCGGTTATATCAAAAGTGGATTCGGGTGGACCTCCGGGATATAAACGACGGTCAGGGTAATACTGAGGGCTAAGGATATCGATAATGAACGGCCGGTATGCCTGGGATAATTTTATTACGTAAGTGCCTGAAGGATATTCAGTGTCATTGGCTTCGAATGACCCGGTCGCCTGATGAATTTCAGCTCCATTCGAAATAAGGATATTTATCATCTTAACGACCCTGTTGGGATCTTTTTGATCCCGAGGAATAACGAAAGCATATGGAGCGATAGTTTCTCCCTTTTCTATGCTGTTTCTTGCCATACGGTACATATTCAGGAGATATCTCTCCCTGTGAATGGAGCCTGATTCAAGCAACCCCAAACAAGACAGGTATGCGTATTCAACGATATCGCGAAAACGCCACCAGCCTCCTTTCCAGGGACTTGGATAATTGACCGACTGTTTGTTGCCATCCTGGCCCAGCCCACCGCTCACTTCTTCTAAATCGCTCTCTTTCTGGAAAACAGGCGAGGCCATTTGAGCGCTGGCAGCTTCGAATAAAATATTTATAACATTATGCCATAATGAGTTTGTATGGATAGCCGACATTCGCCATTCGTTCCATTTGGCATAATGCATGACTCCGGTTTTCCCGTTTTCTTCAAGCAACGTATGCATATAAGCCGCCGTAAGTTCGATCTGGCGTGTTACCAATGGATCAATTGAGGGATGTCGCGGATCAAACAACGGGGAAAGAACGAGCCTGGCATCCGAATTTCCCATATGGTGCATATCCATAAATAATTGAGGAAACCACTCATGATAAAGGATATCATTAACATACCTGACTTCAATCTGAGTATGCATAAAGCCATCCCTGTTGATATCATGTCCCGTATAATGGTGGTATAGCCATGGCATTGGAGATGATCCAAAGGGTGTCCCGACGTTCTGGTTGTACCAGTCAGTCACCATGATATTCCCATCAGGATTCCAGCTGGGAATAAGCAACAGGATCACATTCTCAAGCACCTTTTTTATCTCCGGCGAATGACTTGTCGCCAAAGAGAATGCAAGCTCAGGGGACATATTTGTGGGTCCGCACTCATCGGCATGCATGCTGCAGGTGATCAAGACAATCGTCTTTCCTTCTTTTGCCAGATCCGTTGCCGCCTCTTTGGAGATCCTTCCCTGGGCCAGTTTTTTGGAAATTTCCTTATACTTCTCGAGACGGGATAAATTTTCCGGAGATGAAATAATGGCCAGTAAAAAGGGATTCCCAAGGGTCGTTTTTCCAAGATCCTTGACAACGATCCGGGGACTCTTTTCACCAAGAATATCGAAGTAACTGACGATCTTATCCCATCTGATCAGCTTGTAATCAGCTCCGGGTTTAAAACCAAAATAGGACTCCGGATCGGGAATCTCCGCTGAATACGCATTAACTGCAACGCTAATGATGAAGACAACTCCAAGCATAAGAGCAGAAATTTTTTTAGGATTCATTCTTAGACTCTTTTCTTCATCCATCGGTCACTCTTGATGTTCGACAAGAATATATAGACTTTTTTCACGACATGAAGGAATCGCACTTTTTACGCTGAATCCCTCCGCCTAACGATGCTGATAATATATCGCCCAAGCAAATCCCTATTATCTAAGATGTCCGTCTCGTGTAGACGATCTCTCCCCCGATAACCGTCATTTCCGGTTCGATCTTCCAGATGTCCTCGGCGGGGATGGTCATGTAATCGACAGGAATGACCACAAAATCAGCAAGCTTCCCGACCTCGATCGATCCCAGGATGTCTTCGGCAAACATCACGTAGGCACCGCCCATGGTTGCAGCGCGCAAAGCCTCTTCTCTTGTCATTGCCTGTTTCGGGAACCAGCCCCCCGGAGGATTGTTATCCCGGTCCCGTCTGGTCACCGCAGCGTGCAGGGTGTAAAACGGATTATAAGGAGTGGGCGAGGGATAATCCGTCCCCGTGGCGATCACAACACCGAGATCCAATAGAGTTCTCCAAATATATGCATACTTGATCCGTTCAGGACCCAACCTGGATTCAGCAAAGTGCATATCCTCAGTGGCATGCTGCGGTTGCATGGAAGCAACAATCCCCAGCTTGGCTAGTCTGGGTATGTCCTCAGGACTGAGCACCTGACAATGCTCAAGGGCGAACCTGGCCTTCTTGCCGTCTGTCCCGGTTGCCTTCAGGGCCCTTTCGTAGGCGTTGATGGCGACCCGATTGGCGGCGTCGCCTATGCAATGCGTCCTCATGTTGAAGCCGATTTTCAGCAACTCGGTCGCGGATCGAGCCAATGCGTCCTCACTTTGCGTGGCTTCCCCAAAATACCCCGGAAGGTCGCTGTACTCCTTAAGTAAGAGCGCGCCCCTTGACCCTAAAGCTCCATCGGCAAAAGCCTTGACTGATCGGACGAAGTATTTGTTATTAAAGTTTAGCGGTTTGCCCAGCTTTTTCGCCGCGTCCTTACTGACCATCTCGTTGATCCTTATCCTGAGCAAACCCACCTCGTAAAGTTTTATTCGCCTTTGAACCTCCTCATAGTCCGTCATGCTGGCACCGTGGATCGTCGTGAGTCCGCTGGCGACGGCCAATTGAGTCCCTTCTACAAGGTTGCGGCTGATTTCGAAATCGGTCATCGGGGGCAACGGTGGAATAAGACGCGTGAGTTGAGCCGGGGGATGTTCCACGAACTCGCCCGTGGGCTCCCCATTCTTGTCCTTCAAGATGTGACCACCCGGAGGATCGGGAGTGTCGCGGGTGATGCCGGCAAGTTCCAGGGCCTTGCTGTTGGCGCCGCTGCCATGCGAGGACCGGAGGATATGAACCGGATTATCAGGGGCTACGGCATCAATCAGCTCCTTGCGGAATGCAGGCGGATCCCAAACATCCGACATCCAACCGCTTAATACCAGCCAGCGCGGCTCAGGCCCCGGCCGCATTCCTTCCCCGGTCGCCAAACAGCGCTTGATCACCTCCTGCATCCGCTTGACAGAGGCCCACTCACCAAGGTTAGCCCTGATGTCCGGGGTCCGTGGATGCAAGGTTGTTTCTCCGTACTGGATGTGCACATGGGCATCATGCAAGCCGGGAATTACGGTATGGCCTTTGAGGTCGAAAACCAGGGTGAGAGGACCCATATAAGCCTTTGCCCCGGCTTCGTCACCCACGAAGATGAACCGGCCGTCTTTCACGGCCATGGCAGAAGCTTTGCTGAATGCTTTGTCAACGGTGTAGATGGTGCCATTGACGTATACTCTGTCAGCTTCTAGAGTGCCGCGGCCCATGACCACCGCCGCGTCGCGTTTGACGACAGCCTCTGCCCGTTCATTCTCTAGTTTTATCAGCTTCTGTTCCACGCTCTCGGTCTGTGTCTGGGCCAGGATGGCTAAGCCGAATACCAAGATGACAAGGCCGGCCGCAAGAACAATACGTTTCATTTAGCCCTCCTTGTGATGCGATGATCAGACAGCGCTTGGCAATTGATGTCGGACCAAGTATTAGTCAGACCATCTTGACCATAGGCCGGCAACCCCGGCTTGTCAAGTGTATCTTCCAACTGTCCCCTAAAATGCACCCTATACGGATTTTAGGTGATTCAGATGGACAGCGGAATGCGACAGGGCTCAGCCCTAACCGACTGATTTCTCGCGGAATCAATGGAGCCAGCGAGAGGGATCGAACCTCCGACCTGCTGATTACGAATCAGCTGCTCTACCGACTGAGCTACGCTGGCATAGAGGGGCTCGGATAAATTAAACGAAACGGCCTCCCCTGTCAAATAGAGTCGCGGGGGTCCGAGGTATAAAGAAGGGGGACACGTCCCGCTTCGAGAGAAGCGGGGCATGTCCCCAAGGTTCATTTCAAAACGAAGCGGACGGTGACGGTGAAGGCCACGGGGCGAGGCCGGCCGTTGATGACCATCGGCTCGTAGACCCATTGGCGGACGGCGTCGACGGCGGCCGCGTCGAGGAGCGGAATGGAGCGCAGAACTCGGACCCCTGTGACACGGCCGAAGACATCGGTCGTCGCCTCGAGGATGACGACGCCCTCGACCCTCGCCAACCGGGCGATCTCCGGGTAATCGGGCTCGATCCTCCGGACGAGCTTGGGAGGCTTGACATCACCCGCTGCCCGCAGGACGGGCTCGGTCGGCTCGCCGACGATCGCAAAGAGTGCCTTGCCGATAGGGTTCCCGGCGAAGCCGCCGGCGTCCCCATAGTCGACGCCGCCCTCGATCCCGCCCTCGGCGCCGTCGGCTCCCAGGCCTTCCTCGACGATGCCGTCAGGGATGGCGACGGGAGCGACCCTCCATCTGCCGACAGCGGCGGCTGCGGGCTTCTTCCCGATGCGCGAGCCGGGGTTCCCGGTTCGGGCTTTCGGCGGCGGAAGCGGCGTCGCGGGAGGCGCAGGGATGAGGATGACGTTAGTAAAATCGACCTCCGGCAGGTCGCCCACCCGAAGCAGCGGGACCGTCACCAACAGCGTCAGCACAACCGCGTGAACGAGGGCCGCGACCGGCAAGGCCGCGGCTTTCGTCCGGAAATTCCTGTCCGGGACAAACAATGCGTCTTGGAACATGTTCGCCTCCTTTCGGCGGATTCCCGGAAGCTTTCGCTTCCAACCTTAATACATTCGAGTGGCAGGGATATTCCCCATTCCGAATGCCAGAAAGAGGGACAGTCCCCCAGCCGGACCGGAAAAGAAACGGGACACGTACCGAAGGTATATGTCCCGATCTTTCACGCAGGAAGTTGCAAAGAAGAGGGACAGTCCCCTCTGAGGACAGTCCCCCAGCCGGACCGGAAAAGAAACGGGACACGTACCGAAGGTACATGTCCCGATCTTTCACGCAGGAAGTTGCAAAGAAGAGGGACAGTCCCCTCTGAGGACAGTCCCCCAGCCGGACCGGAAAAGAAACGGGACACGTACCGGAGGTACATGTCCCGATCTTTCACGTACCGGAGGTACATGTCCCGATCTTTCACGTACCGGAGGTACATGTCCCGATCTTTCACGCAGGAAGTTGCAAAGAAGAGGGACAGTCCCCTCTGAGGACAGTCCCCCAGCCGGACCGGAAAAGAAGCGGGACACGTACCGGAGGTACATGTCCCGATCTTTCACGTACCGGAGGTACATGTCCCGATCTTTCACGTACCGAAGGTACATGTCCCGATCTTTCACGCACCGGAGGTACATGTTCCGATTATTCACGCAGGAAGTTGCAAAGAAGGGGGACAGTCCCCTCTGAGGGACAGTCCCCCAGCCGGACCGGAAAAGAAACGGGACACGTACCGGAGGTACATGTCCCGATCTTTCACGCACCGAAGGTACATGTCCCGATCTTTCACGCACCGAAGGTACATGTCCCGATCTTTCACGTACCGGAGGTACATGTCCCGATCTTTCACGTACCGGAGGTACATGTCCCCCTTTAAAAATGCGGGCGAATCGCATACAATACCCCTCTTGTTCGACCCCGCGGTTGGACCCATTCGACCGAAAGCGCCGCGACAACCATGAACATGATCATCAAGAAGCTCG
>Ga0315289_10005439_pt1 | contig 18809 bp, 19 predicted proteins | sample YL17G11_40_MG_FD_203452 | JGI IMG/M metagenome (GOLD analysis project Ga0315289, IMG submission 203452) | Sediment microbial communities from Yellowstone Lake, YNP, Wyoming, USA - YL17G11_40 | ecosystem: Environmental > Aquatic > Freshwater > Lake > Sediment | place: USA: Wyoming | collected...
TCAGAGATGGCGTCGGTTACAGAGAAGAGCCTTCCGAAACATGTTAGACGTGGATCAACGATATTCCTTGCTGATGGTACGGTCAGGCTTCGAGTCATAAAGAACGATGGGGAGATTCTCACCTGTAGAGTCCTCGACGGAGGGCGTGTATCTTCAGGAAAGGGCGTGAATGTTCCTGATCTTGCGGGGGATTTTCCTTCTGTGACGAAGGAAGATAAGACGCATCTCGACTTCGCTCTTCGAAATGACTTTGACATTGTAGCCGTTTCCTTTGTGAGAACTGCTAGAGACATTGAATGTGTTCGGGGATTGGTGCAGGGCAAGAGAAGGAATCTTATGATCATGGCGAAGATCGAGAAGCGGCAGGCGATGTCTAACCTTGACAGCATAATTGAGGTCTCTGACGGTGTGATGGTGGCAAGGGGAGACTTGGGCGTTGAGATGGGGCTGGAGCGCGTGCCCATCCTTCAGGATGGAATCATCCGAGAATGTAACGAGAAGGGGAAACCTGTCGTCACGGCGACACAGATGCTTCTGTCAATGATACAGTCGCCGACACCGACTCGCGCCGAAGTAAGCGATATCGCCGACGCCGTTCAAGACGGAACAGATGCAGTCATGCTGTCTGAGGAGACCGCCATCGGTCGATTTCCGGTTGAAGCGGTGAGAGTCATGGCTCGAGTTGCCGCAATCGCAGAACAGACACTGTCATATGCGGACATCCTGGCGTCTCGGAGACCCAGCGCTCAACGTAAGATAGGTGACGCCATAAGCTTAGCTGCGTGTGAGATAGCTCTGAAGCTTGGATGTTCGGCGATAGTGGCGTCGACTCGCTCAGGAACGACCGCAAGACGAGTCTCAAGATACAGACCCCCTCTACCGATAGTGGCACTCACAGCGGACGAGAAGGTGGCAAATCAACTGGCAATCTCATGGGGAGTCATCCCGTACATGATAGATAGGATGAAGGATCACATAGAGCTCTTCGAGGAGGCTGAGAAGGCAACGGTCAAAATGGGACTGACCGGAAAGGGGGATAGAATCGTCATTGTGGGAGGAGATTTGGCAAGTCCTTACGGAACCACAAACCTCCTTAAGGTTCATACAGTTCTGGAGAGGGACAAAGATCTGCAGGACTACGCTCTCGTGAAGCGTAGCTCAATAAGAAGGAAGGCAACGTGGACTCCGAGATATTCCACGTAAGATCGCAGGATAAGCACCTGGAAAGTCGTGGAGCCCCGGGCGGGAATTGAACCCGCGGCCTTCGCCTCATTGTCATCTGGTTACCAAGGCGGCGCTTTCGGCATTCTCTGTTCTACCAGGCTGAGCCACCGGGGCTGAGAGTTTGCAGAACTGGCCACGTTATTTAACTTTTGTATGTTGCATCATATTTGAGGTTCCCGCAACTTGTTCAAGGATCAATCAACAGGCTGTGAAGCTTCTTCAACATCGAAGACGGGCTTCTCCGCAACGTTGAGTTTTTGGAAAGGCTTAAGTGTCGATCTAGGCGATAACCTATCATTTAGCGGTCGAAGTCATAGGAGGAAAATTGTTGACTAAGAAGTGTCCTGAATGTGGGGCTGATAATAGGGACGACGCAGTCTACTGCTCAAGTTGTGGAATTCAGATATCAGTTCCCCCTCCGGTTTCCGTCGTTCTGCCAGTTATGAGACCTGCGCCGCCTCCTCGCATGCCGCCTCCAGCGATGACACCCCCATTTCCAGCCATTCTTCCTTTGCCACCTCCACCGAAACCGATCTGGGGCACCCTGATAACGCTGGCCGCAGGAATCTTGGTCATGGTTGGCGTGATAGCAGGATGGGTGTATCCACCGTCGTCAGACTTGACTACGTACTTCCTCAAGGTCGTGCTGCCGGCGTTGGCATGGCTTGACCTGATGAAGATAGCAACCGTACTCGGGCTGATACTATCCTTCTCGTTGTTCCTTGGAGGGTTTCTGATGTATCAGGGCTATGGGACCTTCGGCGGTATCATAGGCTTCCTTTGTGCGATCTCCAGTATAGCGATTGGTGGCGGATTCTTGGCCGGGTTCACACTGGGAATCATTGGGGCATTTCTCGCTATAATGCGGAAGTAGTCGGGCAGTCTCTGCCTTCCCTCTTTTTCAGTATCACTGGATTGGCACTGGTACTACATGTCGCACCGAGGAGACATTCTACCGCAATTGTGACATGTTTCTTTGAAGCTAGATTAAATATAGGTAGTTTCCATAACTTAGTCTTTGGCGAGAAGGTCATGGTCAGAAGATGTCTCGAGTGTGGTTATGACAATAGTGAAGCGGCTGAGGTCTGCGTGGGATGTGGATCGCTGCTCATTGACGTGTCAGATGGGAAAGGTGGCCCTGGACCTGTGGCTGTAAATGTGCCTCCCGGAACAGGCGCCGTAAGAACGGCAACAGACGTTCTCAAGATCCGTGGCCCTCCCAGAGCAAGACTAGGTTTTGCGTTGTGCTTTGTCGCGACGATTCTGGTGACGTTGAATGGACTACTCGTGGGTTTGGCTGGGTACTCTGTGCCGATCCCTGTGGCGATGTTTCCACTGACCTTTTCAAACGTCGCGATGGATATTGTTGCACTTGTAATCGGATTCGCAATGCTGATAGGTTCACTGCTCATCTTAGCAAGAAGAGAGGTCTATGGAAGCGCCACTATGATCGTCCTAAGCCTTCTAAGCCTTGCGATAGGCGGAGGCTTCGTGATAGGGTTCCTAGTTGGATTGATTGGCGCATTTGTCGGATTGCTCAAGAAATAGGAAGAGCTGCGAAATTCTTATCTTACCTGACGGACCTAGGTTATGAGTGATGTTCCTATGCCTTGGGTATATGACCTGACTTATGGCTGGGTTTGGGTCGAGGAGACCGTCGCGCCGTACTATACGCAGACCCCTCACTATCAGGCGTACGCCTCATATCACTACTGGACCCCCCTCCCTCAGCCACCGAAACTCTGTAGCCATTGCGGGGAATCGTTGGTATGGGTGCCCGCCTATGAACGTTGGTGGTGCACCAAATGCCTCAAGTATCGCTGAAATGACTCGAAGATGCGGCTTTGAGCCAATTTCGCAACAAAACGTGTCACATGTAGGCGCATCTAAGCTCGTATGTCCAAATGCTATTTATATGTGCAGAAACGAACAGTTACTGTCTCGGGTTTGAGGGATTAGTCTATGTCAGTAAGACCACCTGAAGTCTGGGCGGCGCATGAATACGCGGTCATAGGATCGATCTTCTTCTTCCTGTTCACAGTTCTACCTCTCCTCGCCATCTCTCTTATCTTCGTCGCTGACTCACCGTTGATCCTCTCGTACATCGCCCTCTGGACGGGGCTCGTGATTTCCCCTGAATGGATACTCCCAATAACGATGGGTTTCGGCATTTTCGCCATCATAGTCATCCTGATCTTCATCGGCGCATACCTGACCACTGTCAAGAGGATCGACGACGGGCTCTATGAGGCTGCGAAGACTCCCTGCCTGATCATGGGGATCATAGGTTTGCTGGTTGGCCTTGTCGTTCCAGGAATATTCTACATGATGGCGTACACCAAGCTCGGAGAAGTCATCTTGAGATATGGTCCGGTTGCGTCAAGGACCGTTCTGACGCCCGCCGGACTGGCGACAACCTAGAAATCCTCTGAGAACAGAATGGCAGTCAGCATCCTCCGACGAAGCCAGTCGAATAGCGATCAGACATCCTTCGGGCCCTGGCTTTTCTCTTTGTGAAGAATATCAGTCCGCAGACCACAGTGATTACCAGCCCAATCGAGACGTAGAAGGCGCTGTGATCAGTCTTCCAGATTGCGACTATCGTTCTTGGCCGATCCATAACGACCATGACGAATAGTGAGTTGCCTGAGAAGTCTCCGTTCCACGAAACGAAGAAGTATCTGACTCCAAATGATCCTACAACGGGCGATTCAATACGAAACATCACTCTTGTCCCATTCCGATACCATCCCTCAGCATTCGGTTCAACTGCTCCGTACTCTGATTGTACCCTCAAATAATACTGGGCCTCATATTCGAATACCAGATCTGACTTCGACGTCACAATTCGACAGTTCGATGTGCACACAAATCTGGCAAGGTCACTTATCTGTGAAACAGAATCCAGTGAGATGTTGTGTGGAGCTCCGATGGGCACGGTGACAGTGTGTGTTGAAGCTCCGATCATTTCCCCGTACTTTCTATTGTCTAAGTAGACATTGACCTTGCATGTCGGAGCGAGCCCTTTTGCTGTGACCTTGACTCCGTAGAAGAGAGGATCGATTGCGAAGCTCTCGCTCACGAGTAGACGAGCTCGAAAGTAGACTCTGACCGTCCAGTTTCCAGTCATATTTTCGGTTTGTCCTCTTATTGGCAGAACGTCCCATAGGCGTCGCGGACCGGTGGAGATGAAGTTCTCAATGCGGGTAGTGTTCTTGTAGACTCTGTTTTGCGGATCGAACCAATACCAAGCGAAGTGAGAGGGCCCCATCTCTTTGACTTCTGCTTCAATCCAAGAGATTGCTTGTCTGTCTGAGCTCAGAAACTTGGAGGTTCTATTCAAGGGAAGTTCTGTCTCCGGGTTGATGTCCTGGCATATAGTGTGATCTGTGAGAACTATTTCTTGAGAAGAGACTGGCCGAGTGAGGAAAACGGTGCAGTCCAAAGCCAGAAGGATTGTGATGGCTATGATCCAGAGCCGTCGAGGAGAGATGTGACTTTCGCTCCCTGCGGGAGCGATCTTCATCTGCATACCCTCCGGTAACCATGACTCATATGGATAAAGTACTGTTCTTGAAAAGAGGGGAATACAACGCTACTTCTTCAGGATAGCCATCAATCCGCCGAGCAGGCCGAAGAGGGTGCCGAATATCAATCCGCCAAGTACCATTAGACTCAACACAGAGAACACTATTGCCAGTATGCCTCCAATAACCTCGTATCCCGGCATGTAGATGAGCACCGAACTCAAGATCACAAACAGCCCGAGCAATACTCCCACTGCTACAAGAGCCCACATGGGTAGTGTGGGCGGACCCCAAGGAAGCCCTATGGCCATGAAGCTCAGTATCGCAGGAAGAACCAACGAGCCGAGGACTATTAGAAAGCCTCCAATGATTACCATGATGAAACCTATGCTTGCTCTCGACAAGTCTGTGGACATTGCTGGCCTGGCCCCAATGATACCTGGCCGCGCACCGGACAGCCTGGTGCCGCAGCTCGAACAGAAGACAGCGTTATCGTCATTGTCGGCGTTGCACCTAAGGCATTTCTTCACCAATCAATTTTCCTCCACGTCTCTTGAAGTGGATCTGGTCTATTCTTAAGCCTTTTCCATGATTCTGCATAAAGACGACGCTTTCCGTCACCCATTTAGAGCCTTACATGATGCTATTTTCGGGAACTGCGCTCATTTGAGTCTGAGATGCCTAGGAAAACCGATCTATCATAATCGGAGGCATACTGAAAGGAATTGGAGATCCAAGGCGAACATGGCGGATCGGCATTCTGTTTTTGGATTCAAGAGAAGGTCCTTAAGAGAAGGAAATAGTCCGCTGACCGCTGCAGAAATGCTTTAAATCGACACGAAACATCTTGACCCAGGCTGATTTGGATGGCTCAGGCTCAGTGTGCGAAGTGTGTAGCAAAGCTCTGTCGGACTGAGAAGTTTGAGAAATCGGTTTTGCCAGCGTTTTGCCCAATGAGAAACTTTGGCGACCTAATCCAGCAAGCCGTCGCCAAATATGATAGAAACGATTTGAAGCAACTCTATCTTGCCTCAACGATCGGAGAGAAAGAAGCGTATGAGCGAGTACGAGGCGTCACCATGGCTGTCAGGCCGAGGATCAGAGAGATGGCCGAGTTCGCGAAACGAATGAATGTCAAGGATATTGGAGTGGCTTTCTGCGCAGGGTTGAGCGATGAGGCAAAGAGGGCGGTGGAAATCCTTGAGGGCCATGGGTTGACGGTTCACTCTGTGTGCTGCAAGTGTGGCGCAGTTGACAAGACAAGGCTAGGAGTGAAGAAGGAATACAAGATAGCTGATCCTGAGAAGTTTGAGTCCGGATGTAACCCCGTGGTTCAAGCTGAAGTACTGAACGAAGCCCATACGGGATTCAACATCATTATTGGGTTATGCGTGGGCCACGACATGCTGTTCACAATTGGCTCAAAGGCTCCGGTCACAACCCTGATCGCTAAGGATCGTGTTACCGGGCATAATCCGCTTGCCAGCCTCTACGTCGGATATCATAGAGGGCTAGTCTAGTTTCACTCATTGGGCCAGGCTGATGAACTCAGATCGTGATCAAAGGATTCCGCTCTGGGCTATACACGTATCTCTGGGCCGTTCATGCTCAAAGACTGATTAGTAGACATGGTAGCCAATCGAAGTTTCGGGAGACCATGTGTCGTAGAGAGGTGGAGAGCTTTTGGTGGCCTCTGTTCACTGCTTCTTCGCTATGACTTCTGCGATGTCTCCAAGTCCGAGCCTCTGAAGGGTTGTGGCTCGGGGTATGCCTTTGCTGTCCCAGCCTCGCATTTCGTAGTACTCGTTCAGAAGGCGATCGTAGCCCTGAACGTCAAGTTTGACTCCTTTCTGTGCACCCTTCTTTGGTGCCTCTTCGAACCATCTTGCGGGCGGGTAGTCCATTGTTCTTCCCCATTGTGAACCGTATTCTCTGACCCAATATGCTCTGATAAGGGAGTAGATACGATCTGCAGTCTGGTATATTTCGTCCAGGCTGATTTTCACACCGGTAGCTGCCTCGAAGAACTTGGGATACCATTCCAACTCAAAGCCTAGCTCAATCCATGGGAATCTGCAGACGCCTAGGCTTTCGAATCCTCCTCCCCGAATCCTCTGGAACTCCAGAACCTTCGCAGCCTTCTCGGGTCCATATGATTCTCGGCCGACATTGACCTCCCAAGAGATGACCCAAGCTTCCTTGTGATGGGCGCCGATCGAGCATGTACCGAAACCAAGAGCCATTCCCGGCGCTGAGTGACAGTCGTAGGCAGATATCTCAAGCCCCTTGACGTTCATAGCCCACTTGTTGCTGTCACGGCCGATCTCTTCAGCGGCGGCTCTAGTTCCTTTTGCGGCCAGCTTTCCGGGCCCTTCCCCTTTGACTGTGTCTTCGATCAATCTTTCCGCGTCGTCATGGTTGCCCCATTCGATCTTCTCTTTGATGAGCTTCTTCTCTGAAGCCTCCATCATGAAGCCTATTGTGTTTCCTAGAGAGATCGTGTCCAGTCCATAGTCATCTGCCAGTCTGTTCAGGTGGGCCACTTGTTTCAGGTTTCCGAGGCCTATGTTTGAGCCGAGCATGACCACATTCTCATAGTCAAGCTCGGACTGGTTTCCTTCGGAATCATCTATGATGTTGCCGCAGGTCATGTTGCAGTTGGGGCAGCCTCTCTGCGCTACCTTGAGTTTCTCCATGAACTCTCCGCTAATGTTTGCGGCTTCATCGAAAACGTTCTCTCTGAAGTTGTAGGTGGGAAGAACGCAGTTGGCCTGGCACCATTCCACAGTGGCCATGGTGCCTTGGCGTTTCCAGAACTTGTAGTTCGGCTTGGACAGGACGCTTTGATAGCCTTCTTGTCCAAGTTCCTTCAGCTTCTTCTCGTCGGCGAGCTGGATCTCCTTCTTTCCCTCAATCGCAATTGCTTTGAGTTTCTTCGACCCCATGACGGCGCCGATTCCGGGTCTGCCACCAGACCGTCCTTCTTGCGAGACTATTGTTGCGTACCGGACAAGGTTCTCCCCTCCTTGACCGATGGTTAAGACCCCTATCGACTTGCCGTGTTTCTCGCGCAGTCTCCTCTCGGTCTCGAATGATCCCATCCCCCAGTAGTCTGTCGCGTCCTTAACCTCAACATCGCCGTCGGATATCATGATGTAGCTCGGCGATTGAGCGACACCAGCGACAACCATTGCGTCGTAGCCTGCCTTTCTTAGATACACGGCGGCCCAAGATCCTAGGTTTCCATCACCATATCCTCCGGTTAGGGGGCTCTTGGCTGCGACTACGATCTTGCCGCTGCTTGGTAGAGGAAGGGCGGTCAATGGTCCAGTAGCTACGACGAGCAGGTTTTCAGGAGAGAAGGGGTCGGTTCCTGGCTTAGTTTCATCCCACAGGAGTTTTGCGGCGAAGCCTCTTCCCCCGAGAAACTTCAAGGCGAAGTCTGCACTAAACTCCTGTGAGATGGATTTTCCACGGGACAGATCGACTCTGAGTATTTTACCGGTCCACCCTTTCATGATGTAATGCTCCGCTGCCAATTCTATACGCTCGGAGTGCTTTAGATTTTCGTTTTCGCATTTCCTGCAGAGATATCTGAGATTGGCACAGGGGTGTTGGAAGTTGCAGTTCACAAGCCGTGGTTTTCCGGGCTCGTGCCATCTCAACTGACCGGATCCACACAATTGTGTTGCCATATTTGTGATAGGAGCCATTGTCAGCTTCCAGTCAGCAAGATCAATAACTGCTGGCGGGGGATAGGTGACTGCCGTCGTAGGGCGCATTGTCATGAAGGATTTCAGGAACGCCGAGTGGAAGAGGAAAGTCGCGGAAGTGGTCAGGCAAGTGAACGACCTGCAGATAGGATTTGCCCGTCTGCAGTTCATCGACGTGAACGGTATTCCGAAGAGCCTTGCAGTTCCAACGCGGGACCTTGAGTCGATATTTGAGAACGGCCGATCCTTTGATGGATCTTCTGTTGCTGGGTACAGGGAGATTGAAGAGTCGGATATGTTGGCTTTCCCAGATCCTTCCACATTCGTGGCAATTCCATGGAGGTCCAAGGAGAAATCCTCCTGCCGGCTTATTTGCGATATCTACACTCCTGACGGAGAGAGGTTCAAGGCAGATCCGCGATACGTTCTTGAGAGAGCGATTGAGGAATGCGGAAAGTCGGGGATGACGTTCAAGTGTGCTCCTGAACTCGAATTCTTTCTCTTGAAGGAAAAGGACACGGTTGCTCCCACACCGATAGATCTGGCAGGGTACTTCGAAGCGGAACCAGGTGAGGTGACAGAAGATCTCAGACGAGAGGTGGCGGATACTGCTGAAAGCTTCGGCATCACTATTGAAGTGTCACATCACGAAGCCGCTCTTGGACAGAACGAGATAGATTTCAAGTATGACGAAGCTTTGGTCACTGCTGATCGAACAGTCACGATGAAAATGCTGACCAAGATCGTGGCCGCCAAGAATGGGTACATGGCGACCTACATGCCCAAACCCTTCATGAATGTGAATGGCTCGGGAATGCACGTCCATGAAAGCATGTGGGAATTGAAAGGCGAGAGGAACCTCTTTTTCAAACAGGACGAAAGCTCGAACTATCTCTCAGAGACGGCTCTCCATTTCATTGGGGGGCAGCTGGCTCACGGAAGAGAGATGTGCGCCGTCCTTGCCTCTTGGCCAAACTCATACAAGAGGCTCGTTCCTGGCTATGAGGCTCCGGTATACGTTGCCTGGGCCTTCAAGAACAGGTCGCCTCTCATCCGAGTCCCGAACTTCGGAGGAAGAAGCAGCGCAGCAAGATGTGAGATCAGATGTCCGGATCCTGCAGGGAATCCCTACCTTCAGTTCGCGGCGTTGTGCCTGTCTGGTTTAGATGGCATTAGGAAGAAGATTGAGCCGCCCGAGCCTACAGAGATGAACGTATACAAAATGAGCTACGAGGAGAGAAAGGAGAGGAAAATCGTTTCCCTCCCGGAGTCTCTGTCTGAGGCTTTGAATGGGCTGGAGCAAAGCGAATTCATGCGATACGCGCTTGGGGAAGAGGCTTTCTCAGCTTTCCTCAAGGAGAAGAGGAAGGAATGGGATCTTTACAGAACCCAAGTGACTTCCTGGGAATTCGAGAGATACGTCAGAAAGCTTTGACGGTCAAGCATCTGAAGGAGATTGCTCTAAGGGCATCTGGAAAGGCGGTTTACACCAGCTGGGCTTCTTCAAGATAGACCTTCACGAATATATTGACGATCCTCGTATAACTTTTAATGGGAGCGAGTCATTGAGCAGGCGCACGCCGAAGCAGGCTCGACGCTTCACTGTGATTGACTTTGAACCTGAGGTTTGGATTGGATCTGGCAGCCGTTCTCCTAGTTGCCATTGTGGCTGGTTCGGTTGGCATTATCATTCTGAGTGAAGTTGTTAAGAGAATGTTCAAGTCCGACGCGCCTGCCCTGGTGGAGCACCCTGTAGCGACTGTTGAAGCACCGTCCCATTTGCTAGAGTCCAAGAGGAGCTTCAGGATATCATTCGGCGATAGATCGTACGTGATCGCAGTTGAAGAACTAGGGGAAACGACGCTCAGGGCTGAGACTGTGAAACGGCCTCAAGTGGTCGAGCCACCCACAGCAGCTATTCGAGAAGACACGGCAGAAGGAGTGGTCAAGGCTCCGCTACCTGGAGTAGTTCTCTCCATCAAATGTCAACCTGGAGACAGGGTTTCTGTCGGCAGTGTTCTGCTCACCTTGGAGGCAATGAAAATGGAGAACGAGATTACGGCACCAGCGCCAGGGTCTGTCAGGCGCGTAATGGTGAGAGAAGGACAGACTGTGGAACAGGGACAAGCTCTCGTTGAACTGGGGAACTAGATATGGTTCTACCGTTCTATCTCGGAAATTTGATCATGATATTTGTGGCCCTTGCGCTCATCTACCTGGCAGTGAGGAGGCATTATGAGCCACTACTTCTTATCCCAATAGGTTTCGCAGCTGTTCTTGTCAACCTTCCCGGGAGCGACTTGATGAATCCTGGAGGCTTTCTGAGAGTAATCTACGATTTCGGGGTTCAGACGGAACTCTTTCCCATTCTTGTTTTCATGGGGATCGGAGCCATGTGTGACTTTGGGGCCTATCTGGAACGCCCGTGGATCATCGTCTTCTCTATTCCAGCGACATTCATGGGAATCATTGTTCCGATTCTTCTCTCTCTCATGATAGGGTTTCAACCCTTGGAGGCGACTTCGATTGGAATAATCGGCGCCATGGATGGCCCGACAGCGATCTACGTATCCTCGAAATATGCGCCGAATCTGTTGGGTCCGATCACTGTCGCCGCTTACACCTACATTGCAACAGTCCCAATCTTGCAGACCAAGGTTTCGAAGATTCTCACCAGCAAGAAGGAAAGGCTTGCGAGAATGCCGTATTCACCTAAGGCATATTCTCGAAATGTTCGACTGGTCTTTCCGATCGTGGCGGCTGTAGCCATCGGCCTGATGGCGCCCCAAGGAATACCTCTGATAGGGGCGCTCATGCTAGGCAACTTCCTTAGAGAAAGCAAGATTGTGGAAAGACTGTCCAAGTCAGCTCAGAACGAGATCACTAACATATCTACCCTGATGCTCGGAATCGCGGTCGGAGGAACCATGGAGGCGGAACGATTTCTGAGTCTTCAGACTCTTTTGGTGTTTGGTCTAGGGCTGGCCGCCTTCGTGTCTGGGCTTGCCAGCGGGATCCTATTCGGAAAAATCGCATATGCTGTGACGAAGGGAAAAGTGAATCCCTTGATCGGGGCATGCGGATCATCAGCCTTCCCGATGGGAGCGAGAACCGCGCATCAAATAGGAAGAGAGGAGGACCCGGACAACTGGCTGCTGGTTCATGCCATCGCAGCAAACAGCATAGGACAGGTCGTTTCAGTGATCGCCGGAGGAGCTATTCTGACGTTCGTTCCCATGCTTCTTTCGGCCCGATGAGAATCATGGCGGTGTTGTGGGAGGAGTAGCATTGGTTAGGAGGGTAGAGATAACTGATACGACTCTGAGAGATGCGCATCAGTCTTTGATGGCAACCAGAATGAAGACAGAGTCCATGCTGCCGATAGCGGAGAAGATTGATCTTGTCGGCTTTCACTCGGCCGAGGTCTGGGGAGGAGCCACTTTTGATGTTGCGATTCGCTACCTCAACGAGGATCCTTGGGAAAGGATAAGAAAGCTGAAGCGTCAGTTCAAACGGACTCCTCTGCAGATGCTTCTCAGAGGTCAGAATCTGGTCGGCTACAGAAATTACCCTGATGATGTCGTGGAGAAGTTTGTTGAGAAAGCTGCTATTGTGGGGATCGATATTTTCAGAGTGTTTGACGCCCTCAACGATTCGCGGAACTTGGAGACTGCAGTAAGGTCGGTTAAGCGTATGAGCGCACACGCTCAAGGCACTATCTGCTACACCACAAGCCCTGTGCACACGTTGGAGAAGTATTTGGAGTTCGCCAAGGAACTGGTGGCCATGGAGTGCGATTCCATTTGCATCAAGGACATGTCAGGAATTCTCTCTCCGAAGGCGGGCTATGATTTGGTGAAGGCGCTCAAGAAAGAGTTCGGTCTACCGGTGCAGGTCCATTCCCATTCCAGCAGTGGGATGGCGTCTATAACGTATAGCTGGGTGTGTGAGGCAGGAGCTGATGTGCTGGACACAGCCTTCTCACCTCTTGCGGGAGGAGCATCGCAGCCGGCCGTGGAGAGCATTGTCAGTGCTTTTGCAGGCACGGGCCATGATACGGGCCTTGATCTGGGTCTTCTCGTCGAGATCGCCGACTATTTTGCACAGCTTCGGGAGAAGTACTTCGATCCGGTGGGGCTCATAGACCGTCGTTCTGAGCGGATAGACGCTCATGTTCTGTTGCACCAGATCCCCGGGGGAATGGTCTCGAACATGATTTCGCAATTGAAGGAGATGAACGCGTTACAGAGACTGGACGAGGTTCTGGCAGAGGTTCCCAAAGTGAGAGAGGACCTGGGCTATCCTCCTCTAGTGACCCCCATGAGTCAGATAGTCGGAACTCAAGCGGTAATGAACGTGGTTTCGGGGCAGAGATACAAGGTCGTTTCAAAGGAAGCGAAAGATTACGTGAAGGGCCTGTATGGGAGACAGCCTGCCCCGATTAGAGAAGAGATTAGGTCACAGATCATGGGAGATGAGAAGCCAATTGCGTGTAGGCCGGCGGATCTGCTGAAACCGGAATTGGAGAAAATGGCGAAGGAAGCAGGGGATCTAGCCAGCTCTGAAGAAGACGTGTTGACCTATGCGTTGTTTCCTCAGGCTGCACCGAAATTCCTGAAGCTCAAGAAAGAAGGAAGAAAGAGGACTGATGAGGAAGAGGCGGCTGTGGCTGCTGCTTTGGCCGCGTTCTTGGCTCGGGAACGCCCGGGAATACCGTTCAAGCGTGATGAATTCAAACAGGTTGCATAACCGGCAATAGACGCAGAATCACTGTGCTGAGTTCACAACGGAGGGTTGCCACGACACTTCCCGTCTCAAGGACAAGATGGATCTAGGCTGTTCACGGAGATTCCTTGCTCGGATTCTTCTCACCGTCTTTCCTTCGAGTCAGCATCCTCCACAGTCCTCCAAGATCGACCTTGAGCAGCACTATTGTAACAATCACTGTGAAGACTATTGAGGCGACGGTTACAGTAATGTTGCCAAACATGTGCTGGAGAAGTCGGCCGGCCGATCTGCCAACGTAGGCTCCGGGAATTGTTATGACCAATTTTCCGATGAGAAACGCAAGGAGAAACCTTACGGGGCTGTAGCGCACTAGCCCCAGCCAGACCAGAACAGGTTCGTCTGGTACCGGCGTAGCGGCAGCGATGAACGCCACGAAAGATTTCCATCGTCCCATTTTTTCGCAGTATCTGTGCAGTTTGCTGATTCTCTCTTCACTTAGTGCTCCGCCGGCGAAATAACTCACATAGTAGTGAACTGCTTTTGAGAGAGACGCTGCGACTGCGACAGTCACCCCAATAAGAGCCGGAGAGATGTCCGGATGAATGGCCGCCATGGCTCCTGCGCAGATCATGGTTGAGGGGCCCACGAATGGTATGAGGTATAGAATGAAGGAGGTCACGAAGACGCCGAAGAGGCCCCAACCAAAGATCTCCATCAAATCAAGTATGTCTCCAAGCATGGACTGGTTCTGTCTGCGTCATTTGGCGGCTTAGGGTCAAGAGAGACTTCAACCTAGTTGTTAAATCCTACGCTTGCAGATGTGTATGAGTGGTAAACTCCTCCAGTTCTCTTCCGAGATACTTGTTTCCGTCTCGCGTTAGATTTCGAACTGTCATAGCCGCACATGCCATAGATCACAATCAAAGGTATCTCAGAGCCAGATTGGGCATGAACTCACTGCGTTAGAGCAGTCGATGTAGCAGGATGGGCACGATATGGTGGGAAAAGGAAGATGCTGCGCATCGTGAGCCGCTGTGTCTACCTGATGTTTACGTGGGTGTAGACATTCTTATATTACACGACGTCCACAGAGTCGTCGATGAAGAATGTCGGTTGTAAGCGTTCGCGTCTCGAGAGATCTCAAGGAGAAGATGAGCAGGATACAAGAGGATTGGGCGAGCTACTTGCGCCGGATGATTGAACGAAGAATCAACGAGCAAGACATGGTTGAGGCTTCAAGGACAATTGATGCAATACGCTCGAAGACAAGGCGAGGCACGTACAATGCAGCAAAGTCCGTGAGAGAGGATCGAGATCGAACATGCGTTTCGTCGTAGACGCTAGTGTAGTGGCGAAATGGTTCAATGTTGAGACCCTCTCAGACAGAGCTGCAGAAGTGAAAGACGCTCACGTTAGAGGAGAACTGGAATTGGCGGCACCCATTCACGTGGTCTATGAAGTGGGAAATTCGATCTGGAAGAACCCACAGCTGACGGACAAAGATGCGAACGACGCCATCAGATCAATCCAGAGACTTGGTATGCAATTCTTTCCTCCTAGCTTGGAGAGAGCGAGTCGCACGATGAAGATCGCGAGGCTGAGAAACATCACGTTCTATGATGCTACCTATCTACAAGTCGCTGAGGAACTGAACACAACCCTTCTGACCGCGGACGAGCGTCAAGCCGAAGCAGGAAAAGGCGTGGTCAGAGTGGTTCATCTCCACGAGATCAGGTTCTAGTCGCGACTCTCCAAAAAGCAAGGTCACCAAGCATTGCAGCTTGGTGTGGTTGTGAACTCATTCAAGCTCCTTAGCATGATTGGTGTCCAAGATGCTCATGGTTCTGTAGCGTTGACGTGGGGACAAGGCTTAAAGAGCTGAAGATAGACGATTTTCCTGTGGGGTTCTTATGGCTGGTATGGAGTCAACTAGGTTCTACGGTTTGCCGAAGTTGCCATATGGTTATGGTGACCTTGTGCCGCACATGTCTGAGGAGCAGTTGAGAATTCATCACTCGAAGCACCATCAGGCGTATGTGAATGGTGCGAATGCGATTCTTGAGAGGTTTGACAAGGCAAGAAAGGAAGAAACGGATCTTGATGTCAAGTCTGCCTTGAAGGAGTTATCGTGGAACATTGGCGGGCATCTGATGCATTCGCTTTTCTGGGCGAACTTGGCTCCGGCCGGGAAAGGTGGAGGAGGAAAGCCTGGCAAGACTCTGGCTGATCAGATCGAGAAGGAGTTTGGAAGCTTCGAAAGGTTCAGGAAGGAGTTCACTCAGGCGGCCGTGAGCGTGGAGGGGTCGGGGTGGGCGGCTCTGACCTATTGTAGGCAGACGAAGAGGCCGATAATCATGCAGGTTGAGAAGCATAACACCAATGTCTACCCCATGTTCAGGATCCTCATGGTTCTCGACGTGTTCGAGCACGCATACTACATTGACTACAAGAACGACCGGGCCAAGTTTGTGGAGGCTTTCTGGAACATAGTCAACTGGGAAGAGGCAAACAGGAGACTTGAGGAACTGCTGAAGTAGTTCTTCTCGCGGCCCGTTCATTCATCAATCTGAGCTTATAATGAACTGCGATGAGGCAGCGATAGATTTCATATCCTTCTGTTCTCAGTGCTGTTCAGAACTCTGTTGCAGCAGCCCTCTTAGATCTGAATATATGATGAATCGGCGTGTCCTGGCCAGTTCTTCGGAGAGAGGTCTGCTTCAGAAGCTCCGCGATGCAGAAGGCCGATCCTAGCATCAATAGCAGAAACTATGGCAGTTGTCTTTCAGCTTCATTTCTTTCTGTTTCGATGTTGAATGCTTTGATCTTCTCGCTTCGTGCCACTTCAATGAGTCTGTTGTCGGCCGATACAAGTAGTCTACAGTTTTCTGTTCTACATGTGGCGACTTGGAGAGCATCTCCTTGGTAGATATGGTGTCTTAGAATCAAAGCATAGGCCTCAGCTAAGATTTCGGCCGTAAATGGAATGATTTCCATGTTCCCCAGTCGGATCATCTTCTGAGACTCGGCTAGGAAATGTCTTAGAGACTGCCGGAAGGTGTTCTCATCCATCAGTCTCCTTGAGTGATATGTGTCTAGAACGCCCAAGACTTCGCCGACGTTCCAAAGCGACACTACTATTCTGTGTTCGTTGGTTTATGGTCTTTCACGGATGCGGTCAGCGAGGGGAGAGCCGCGTTCCGCAACATATCTCTTCACAATGCTACTTGTGTCCAAGTACACGTTGTCCTCGTCCATCACGCATCTCTCTTACAGTAGTTCCCGCTGAGACATCTACTCTCGGCCGTTTTTGTATGATCTCATCTAGCGACGGATAACGGTCTATTGCTAGGTTGAGCCTTGTGGCCGCTGCTGTGAGTATCTCGGAAGGTGAGGATGCTCTGAGTGCTTTCTCGAACTCCGCGCTCAGTGTTCGGGAGGTACCATGTTTTGCTGAGGCAAGTCTCTTGAACTGGTCAAGAAGATGCTTATCTATGAGAATTGTTGTCTTGACTTTCTGCGTATGGTTCACCGTCCAGATGGCCAACCGTACAAGCACATAACCCTTTCTCGACAAGGCGCATTACTGTCGTGACGATCAGAACTGAATCGCCAGGGAGAGCTGACGCGAAAAGACATGGTCCGCTCACACTCATTCCGGGGCTAGACGCCCGCGCAATTAGCATCTCTGCCGACAGTTGATAGAGAACCCAAAGGACATAGGTTCAGTTTTTCTGGAGTACTTCTGCCTCTAGCAAAGTCGGGACTCTTCTCGCGCAAGCATTCAGCAGACTTCTGTAGGCGTGACTCCCCTTATTGCTTCCTCCATTTGTTCAGCTTCTGTCTCGGCGGATATCTGTTGAACGGCCTGCTTCCTTCGGAAGCAGTCTAACAAGGGGCCTAGTATCCAGAATGATTCTTTGTTTGATGATGTGCTTCTCAAATTCCTTTGTCCACTCCTTTCTCACAGTCTCGATCTCCTTCGAAGGTTTCCTTCCCTTGAAGACTTGCTCGTCTATGCCAGCTAGCTTCGAGAGCTTAGGTACTGGTGTGATCCTTATGGAATCACCCTCACGGAAAACCAGAAATTTCCCTCCTTTCTCGATTCGCAGTTCTTTTCGGATCTTGGAGGGAATCGTGATTTGCCCCTTCGATGAGACTGTGATCGTCTCCACCATGGCCAGTCGACTTACTGTTCTTGATACCCATTCGTTTCTCAGGCGCTTCTGGTGTTTCAAGCTGTTCATAGGCCAAGGCTCTTGGGTGTCAAGTGTCTCTGACAACCTTCGTTGCGAAGCTCCTTGCGGTGACTTTCTCTTCTCGGCCGTCAGGTTACAAAGACGACGCCCTCTCCGAATAGTAGATCGTGAGCTCTTTCTAGTCTCTCTCAAGGCCATATCTGGCGATTCGTTGTTCAGAACTGAACATTCTCCTTGTCGGTTGCTCCGGGTCGTAGCTGCAATCGGTGCTTTCTCCCTACTCATGGTTCTATTCTCTTATGCGTTTTTCAAGGCCCATGCGCTGTTATGGTTTGAAGTATTGATAATGTATTGTTTCCTCGTGCTCGCCTCTTGACAATGTTCATGCGGACCTTGGTGAATTTCAGGATCGCTCTCACATCATCTTCATCCTTCAAAGCTCTCTCTTTGGGAATCGTTGCCTTTATCATGCGTAGCTTTGCTAGAATCAAATCTTCAGGTTTCTGATAGAAGGTTGGCAAACCTAGAATAGTGCCAGCGTTCTTCTCAAGCTTCGTCCCAGAGAGTATGATGTCTATGGTAAAGGGGGTCGTACTGTCTCTAAGCGTGACTATTCTTAAGCCCGACCTTGAGGCTACATCGAATCTTCGCAAGTCAACTTGCAGTCCCGCCATCCTTAATGCTGGTGCGAGCTTGGTCCGCAAGTTTTTCCCAGAAATTCTAGCCACAATGTCTACATCCATTGTAGTGCGGGGCGTACCGTAATAGCTTGACGCCAAAGCCCCGGTAAGCATGTAGTCTAGTCCAACAGCATTGAAAGAGTTGACAATCCTTCTGACTAGTCCTTCAAAAGTTTCCAGTCTCTAGACCTCGCGTTCGCGCCTTCTCCCATACACGATTCTCTCTCTGACCCTTTCCAGGATTTCTTCTTCCTTCGCCGCTGGGTACCTGTCCCTAACAGCATCAGCACAAACGCGAACACAGACGTCTGTAATATCGATGGCAAGATTGACCCTTTCCTCTGCAAGGTTACCCCTCTCCAGTTTCAGCCTGCTCCTAGACAATTCTATCAACCAAATCCTCTGTGAACCTAGCTCATCACAAATCAAAGACAGTAGACGCGAATTTAGGTCTAGCTGCTTGCTGTGTTGACTAGTCAAGTGCGTCTGGGGTGGACCTTGGCTATGTGGTCTGGGAGGTTTGTGGATTTGACCTTGGCGCCGCAGAGTTTGCAGGTCGTCCACTCTGCGTGGGTGGTGGTGTGCATGAGGGCGTTCATATACTCGTCCACGGTGACACCTCTTCGATGAGCTAGTTCCTTAACCCTCTTTGCGGTCGCGGTTCTGACGGTTAAGATAAAAAATGTACATAAGTTTGTACATACCCCCCTCCCCCTCAAATTTGCCTCAACCACCTGTCTG
>Ga0315289_10005441_pt1 | contig 18807 bp, 21 predicted proteins | sample YL17G11_40_MG_FD_203452 | JGI IMG/M metagenome (GOLD analysis project Ga0315289, IMG submission 203452) | Sediment microbial communities from Yellowstone Lake, YNP, Wyoming, USA - YL17G11_40 | ecosystem: Environmental > Aquatic > Freshwater > Lake > Sediment | place: USA: Wyoming | collected...
CTGGGTTGCTCAAAACCAACAATTTTGGGCAGGAACTTTAACATAGGTAAAGTGCGGTCGATCAAATCCTTTACTTTGGGTAAATTTTCCCTGAGTGGATCAATACCATCTTTTAATTGCTTGACCAAGCCATCCTCAGGGATTGAATCTATGGCTACTACAGCCTCATCAATTTCCTTTTGCACTTCATAAAGCAAACTTTCTGATTGCACAATTTTATTTAAAATTTCTTTTTTTTGCTCCACTGTTATGGTGACATAAGTAATTGATTCATTTTTCAAAGGTGCGCTAATATCATCGATTAATAAAACGACTTTTTGACCGCTGTCAGTTAATTTAATGCCGGCAATTAAAACCTGGTCCACTGCTTTTAGCTGTTTGCCGACGTAAGGCAGCTGCCTCATGATTTTAATTTTAGCCAGCTCCGTTTGAGCTTCTAAAAATTCTGTATTAGCCAATTTGATTAAATCAGCGCTGGCCTTAAATTCTCGATTAACTAGCTTATGTACAGACGCTTCCAAATTACCTTTAGCAGAAATTGAAAGTGCATAGGCCTGCTCCAAATTTTTATAATATAAAACTCCGATCACGATTAAAAAAATCATTGCCGATACTAAACAAGCCAAAACAATTTTTCCTACAGTTTTTAAAATCTTTTTGACCTTATATTTTCTGGGTTTTTCAATAACTTTAGAAAAATCTGGCTTAGGAACCGGCGGAAAATTATTTGTATTTTGTTTAAATGTTTCTGGGAGCATTTTTGATGCCTAAATATTTAGTAAAATATTTTATAAAAGAAATTATATGCCTTCTGGTCATTTTATTAAATGATAAGAAACTAGAATTATCCAAGGCCGAAGCTCTTTCATATAGATGAATCATTTCAGCTTCTGCCAAATAATAAACCTGAAAATTGTTTTGCCAAAATCTTCTGCACCAATCCATATCTTCAACATAAAAGAAAAATCTTTCATCTAATAATCCTACTTGCTCTAAGGCTGAACTGCGGACCAGCATGCAAGCGCCCATTACCCAGTCAACCGGCAAATTAGTTTGATGATCAAAATCAACCATCAAATGCTGGTCCAAGGCTTTTTTAGCAAAAGAAAAGCGGCCTAAAGGTGTGCGACGATATAAAATTAATTTTGGTGTTTGCCAAGTGCGGCAGGAAATTTGGTAATTACCATCAGGGTTGACTAATTTTGGCCCGGCTAAACCGACCTGGGGATTTTTCTCCATAAAATCAACCATTTTTTCAATAGAATTGTTTAAGATCGTAATATCCGGATTTAAAAGCATGATATATTTGCCCTGGGCTTTTTTTAAGCCAAAATTATTACCAGTAGCAAATCCTAAATTTTTACCAGTAGCAATAAATTCGATTTCTGGAAAATTTTCCTTTACCATTTTCTCACAACCGTCATTAGATCCATTATCAACGACTATGATTTCATAATTTAAATTAGCAGTTGTATTTTTAACATTTTTAATGCACTGCTTAACCAACCCCTTAGTTTTGTAGTTTAAAATAATGATTGATAAATCCATAATGTTACAAATCTACAATTTGGCTACAAATTTTACAAATTTTTTATCCTCTTTTATTAGTAGATTGGCAGCAAATTTGTAGATTAGTATCCTAATTAAACCATTTCCTCACTTCTTCATCCTTTACCAAGCGATTTGCCATAATATATTTGCGCTTTCCCTGCATTTTCTTTTTTTTAGCAAAATATTCTTTTAAGCTCGCCAGAGTTGACCATTCTAAAAATAAAATGTATAAAAACTTCTTTAATTCATAAAAAAATATCGAAAAAAAATTATGGACAAAATTCTTAAAGCTCAAATTCTTTTTCAAGACAAATAAATGATTTTTGTAAGAATGATAATTAACAAATCTTGCCTTATTTTTCCTCAATTTCAAAGAGGTAAAAAATGAAATCTTTTCCTGGCTTTTAGCGCTGCGTTTGTGATAAGCCAGCGCTGACGATAAATAAAAACTTTTCCAGCCACGCCAGCGCAAACGATAAGCTAAATCAACATCTTCCTTATAGCTAAAAAAATCATTATCAAAAAATTCGTCTTTATAGCGCACATCATTTATGGCTTGGCGGGAATATATAGCGCAAGCCGCGGCAACGCCGAAAATTTCTTTTTCCGCCTTAAATTCTTCACTGTCTTTTGCGCCAGCGGCAATATCAACTGTCCGCTGACTTCTAAAAATCTTAAGGCCAAGTGAATCAATTATATCAGTTTTTTGGCTTTTTTTCAAGTCATCAGTTAATTCAAATTGCCAGCGTAAAATTTTACCAGTTAGAGAGCCGAAATTCTTTTTCTGTTCGCAAAATTTCATGATTTCTTCCAAAAAATTTTTTTCTAAAATAACATCTTGGTTTAAAACTAAAATATAATCTGAATCTGTCCATAAGATTGCTTGATTATGGGCGCGGGCAAATCCTAAATTTTCTTTATTTTTAATCAATCTCATTTTCTCGCCAAAAATTGGTAAAAATTGCTTTTCAATCAGATTGACTGATTTATCCACTGAACCATTGTCTATAATAATTAAAAGATAGTCCTGATGGGTCTGCTCCAGGATTGAATTGAGACAATCTTCTAAATATTTTTCACCATTCCAAACTACTAAGTGTATAGAGATTTTTGACATACTTCATAATTTATTTCCTTGTTTTTGGGGTAACAAAAAAACCCAAATATTTACCTAACATTAATCGCGTCTGCGCTTCAGCTGCCGGGAAAGCACCAAAAATTATAATATTTATCGGCAGCAAAACCCATTGCAAACCCATAATCAACCATTTGTATTTTGGCTGATGCTCGGGTCGTGGTGGTAAAAGCCGCAAACTTAATACGGCTGAAACCAGAATTCCAACCATGCCAATTCTCATTAACCATTCCAGGACAAAAGGCGCAGTTTGGGCAATCACTGTTGCTTTCACCGCAGGTCCGGCAACATAAAGGGGTAAACGGCCTAAAATAAATAAGATTAAAGGAGCTGTCGCCCAAGAATACATACCTTCGCCTAAATTCCAAATATATTTAATTCTAGTTTTAAAAGGAATTAAATCTTTTTTCTTATTAAAATGGTAAAGCATATAAGGAAAATGCTCAACTCCCCAACCCCAACGTCTTTGCTGTTTGTATAAACTTTTGAAACCCTCCCAAATTGATGTTCCTGCGATTACAGTGTCCATGGAAACTGGGACATAGATTGGCGTTACTTCGTAATCGCCATTATAATGGATAAAACACTGCAAAAAAATACGCGAATCATCTGTGACAATATCTTTTTCCCAAAAACCTACGTCTACCAGCGCTTTAAAGCTCATGGCATGAGAGGAAAAAGTATAAAGCCGATCAGGCCTCATCAATTCTGCAAGCAGCCAAAAAACTGTAGAAAATGCCGTAATTCTCATCGGCGCTGGCGCCTCCCAAATATTATTATTGTATAAAACTGCTGGCTGAAAAGATGAACGAGTTGGATTAGGATGGGTTATATAAGCATGGGTTAGATAATCCATATACTTGGGGTGCACGGCTGTATCACAATCAAAATAAGAAACAATAACTTTTTCATAGGGGATGCCCAATTGATCAATCATTTCCTTGCATTTCCAGCCCACCCAATTTGCATTGGCAGCCTTGCTTTTAATTTCACCTTCCAGACCATCCGGATGTAAGGTTGTCAGCAATTTAAAAAATTTATCAGAAAAATTTGCCAGAATTTTTGGTTCAGCATCATCATACACATCTTTTTTTCGCTCTTCCCAGGTAATAGCAATGATAATTTTATCTTTTGGATAGCCACATTTTAAAATGCCATTTAAAGATGATTCTAAAACCTCGTAAGGTTCAGAATATGTCGGTAAAATAAATAAATGATAATAGTCCTGCCAATTAGGCAATGTTTCCCTTTTAGCTTTCCAATCCATTTTTATATGCTTATTAAACATGTAAGCGGATAAAATAGAGTAAAAAATAAAATAAAAAAGTCGCAAAACCCAATACAAAGAATAAAGAATAATAATATAAATCACCCACAACGGTTTAATAAAAGACAAGGCAATTGAGCCAATAAAAGTAACCCAGATCATTAAACCTGGGATGTATTCGCGCCTTCTGTATTTTTTTCGTTCTGCTGGAGTAAATTTATCTAAATGCATAAGCTCCTACGAAATTATCCCAAAGGGATCCCTTCGGGACGAATAATTTACGAATTTACAAATTTCTAATCAAATTCCCTTCTTACCCCTCTTACCCTTTTTACTCTTCTTTCCCTTTTTTTTTATTTTTAACTTATCTCAAATCCCTCAAGGATCCCTTCATATTCCTGCCATTTTACTTCCACATTCTCAACCTGTGCTGACCGAGGGCCTGCTTTGCACCATTCAATCAATTCCTCGAGTTTATCCTTATCCCCCTCTGCCAAAATTTCAACTGAACCATCGCCATTATTTCTAACCCAGCCAGTTGTGCCTAATTTATCTGCTTCTTGCTGCGTTTTATAACGAAAAAAAACGCCTTGAACCCGGCCGTTAATAATGATAGAAACTCTGGATTTTTCTGCCATATATTAAAAATCTTATTTACTCTTAAAATATCATCTTGAGCTTAAAAAATCAAGTGAAAATAACTCTTTTTTTGCTAAAATTAAACTTATTTGTTAAAATTTAAGTAATATATTTTATGACCATATTTTCAATTATTTTAATTATCGTTGGCCTGTGTTTATTTGAAACCATTTCCAGTATTGATAATGCTGTCATCAATGCCGATGTTTTGACTACCATGGGCAGCAGGGCGCGAAAATGGTTCTTATTTTGGGGCTTGCTTTTTGCTGTTTTTGTTGTTAGAGGTATTTTACCTTGGTTGATTGTTTATGTTGCCAATCCTGGCTTAGGTCTAATCGAATCTTTTACAGCTGCCTTTTCCAGTGATCCAAAAGTTTTAGAAGCAGTCGCGCTTTCTGCTCCGATTCTGCTGATGGGTGGGGGCACTTTTTTAATTTTTATTTTCTTTCATTGGTTATTTTTAGAAGAAAAACAATTTGGTTTAGTCGGTGAAAAATTTATTTTTTCACAGGGTATTTGGTTTTATGCCATTGTATCTATCCTTCTTTCTATTCTTGTTTGGTATGCCTTAAAAATAAACCCCTTAATTGCTTTTGGTGCAGTTGTCGGCTCAACAGCTTTTTTTATTACTCATGGTTTTAAAGAAAATGCTGCCAAAGCAGAAAAAAGCTTACTGCAAAAAGGCAGCTTGTCAGACATCAGTAAAATTCTTTATTTGGAAGTAATTGATACTACTTTCTCCATTGATGGTGTTTTAGGCGCCTTTGCTTTTACACTTTCTGTCCCCTTAATTATTCTTGGCAATGGCTTAGGCGCATTTGTTGTCAGAGAATTAACTATTAAAAATGTGGAAAAAATTCGAAAATATATCTATTTAAAAAACGGCGCCATGTACTCTATCTTGTTTTTAGGTTGCGTTATGGTTTTTGACAGTTTTGGCATTGAAATTCCCAGTTGGCTTTCACCTCTAATAACTTTTATAACGGTTGGATACTTTTTTTGGAAATCAAAAATTAGCTTAAATAATAATACAGAAAACAACAAATAAAAAAGCATGGATCAAGATTTAAAATCTAAAAAACTGGTACATTACACTAATGCTGCAATTAAAGGAACGATTAAATACGGTTTTGCTGCATTGGCCGAAACTTTAGGCACAATTCAAGCAAAAAAGGTGATGGATTATGGCTGTGGCACAGGCAGATCTACTAAATTTATTAAAGAATTAGGCGCTGAAGTTATAGGTGTAGATATCCGTTCTGATATGATCGCAGCAGCCAAAAAACAATATCCGGATATAGCTTTTAGATTAATTGAGAATGCAAGAACTCCTTTTCCAAGCGCCACTTTTGATCTAGCAATATCAACTTTTGTCCAACTTGAAATGGCAAGCATCAATGAAATGGAATTGGCAGCCAAAGAAATATTTAGAATTTTAAAAATTGGCGGAGAATTTTTAATTCTCACAGTTAACCCTGAAAGTTGGGGCAATACCTATCAATCCTTCTCTAGTGATTTACCAAAAGTATTTACGCGACAAAGCGGGCAAAAAATAAATGTTAATATGATAACTGAAATGGGAGAAATAAAATTTCAAGATTATTATTGGGAAATAGAAAACTATTTAAAACCTTTAAAAAATGCTGGATTTCAAATTGAAGAGATACAAAAAATCACTGCTGAAAAAGATCCTCCACCCTTTTTAATCATTAAAGCCCTCAAATATTAATTTTAAATCATAATATAAAAATTATGGAACAAGAAAATCAGGAGCCCAGCATTCAAATTGAGGAAAACAACACTCAAGTTAATATTGAGGAAGACAGCTCCAAATTTGAAATGATTGCTGGCATTATTATTGCTTTTTTTACGGCAATTTTAGCCATTGCCGGTTTGGCTGGCGGTTCTTATGGCCAGAGCGTTTTACTGGGTAATAGCCAGAAAAACAGCGCTTATGACTGGTATAACACCAAGGGCATCAAGCAAATGATTGTTGAAGGCCAGAAAGAAACAATTGAGTCATTACTTGCTTCCGGCTTAATCAAAACTGAAGCCAAAGAAACACTTAAACAAAATTTAACTGACCTAGATAAAAGCATTGCCAAATACACCAATGAAAAAAATGAAATCATGGTTGGCTCTGTTGCTTTAGATAAATCCCAGTGGGTTCAGGACGTTGACGGAGAATTAGGCAAAGTCAAAGGCGCCAAGGAATGGGAAGCAGAAACTGAAATTTTGGATAAAGCTGGCGCGAAAATGGATCTGTCTAGTTTATTCCTGCAAATCTGTCTGGTCATCGGCGCTATCAGCTTGATCATGCGCAAACCCAAATCCAAATGGACATTTCTTGGCTTGGCAGTAATTATCGGCTTAGTGGGCACTATTTATATGATTATTGGCTTAACTATCATCTGGCCGTTTTAATTTAAAATTTACCAAATATAAAATCGGTCCAACGGACATCGGACCGATTTTTTTATTTTTACAGACCCAAAACATTATTCATGGTGTAAAGCCCAGGCTTTTTCACATTGACAATCCATTTAACTGCCTTAATTGCTCCTAAGGCAAAAATTTTACGGGAAAGCGCCCGATGTTTGATCTCAATCACTTCATCGGGACCGAGGAAATAAATCGTATGTTCGCCCGGCACTGTTCCCCCGCGGATAGCATGCACAACCACCTCATTTATGGGACGATTGTCGCTATGGCCTTTTGCCCGTCCATAGACAATTTCTCCCCCTTTGACTTTAACCAAAGTCTGCGCAAAGCGTATGGCCGTGCCCGAAGGAGCGTCTTTTTTATTGTCATGATGGATTTCCACCATTTCAATGGCAAAGCCAGTAAGTGCGGCCACAATTTTCGGCAACAGGGCGTCAATCAGATTGATCCCTAGGCTCATGTTGGAGTCAAAAACAATCGGAATTCTTCTCTTGGCCAGCCAGGCCAATTTTTCTTTCTGTTCCTCATTTAAACCAGTCGTCCCCGTCACTAAAGGAACAGAATGCTCCGCACACCAGACGGCCGATTCGACCGTTACTTCGGGATTAGTGAAATTAACAACCACATCAATTGTTCCTTTAGCTTTGCCAAAAAAATCAATCTCTTGAATATTCTTAATTTTTTGTTCTCCAGCAGTATCAACTCCCCACATTACAGTAATTCCTGATTCTTTTCGGATCTCATCCTCAATAATTTTTCCCATTTTGCCAGACGCACCTACCAAGCAAACTTGAATTTCTTTTTCCATTTTTTCCTCCTTATTTTTTAAATTTTCAAAGATTAATTTAACTTAGCAAAAGATATACTTTTTGTCAATAATTTTGGTTATTAGGCAACTAATTTATTAATCCAGGAAATTATTCGTAGATTAGTATCGTATTAGTAGATTAGTAACCAAAAATTCGTATTAATCAAAAAAGGGCAAGGGTTTCTCCTCGCCTTATTTTTTAAAAAAAATCCTAATTTCCTTTTATATTACTCCAGCACGCCCAAAAAAACCTTTTTCATGATCTCTGAATTTTTTATTTCTCTTGCCTCACCCTTAGCTTCAATCTGGCCGTCAACCATAATAAAACCATAATCAGCAATTTCCAGAACACTTTTAATATTGTGCTCAACAATTAAAATCGTGGTGTGAAATTTTTCATTGATTTCTTTTATTTTCTTAAACATTTGCTTGACTAATTTTGGTGAAAGACCTAAAGATGGCTCATCTAATAAAAGCAGTTTGGGACTATTAACCAAAGCCCGGCCAATGGCCAACATCTGTTGCTGTCCGCCGCTTAAAGAATAAGCCAGTTGTTTTCGTTTGGCTTTTAAGTCTGGAAATTCGTCCAAAATCTGGGCAATATTTTTCTTAATCACTTCTTTATCCTCCAGATGATATGCGCCCATTAATAAATTATCCTCAACTGTCAGATTGCTAAAATTTATTCTGCCTTGCGGCACATAAGCAATGCCCAATTCCATTAATTCATGGGTTGGCAACTTTATAATATCTCTGCCTTCAAAAGAAATTTTTCCGCCTTTTATATTTGTCTGATTAAAAATTGATTTTAATAATGTAGATTTGCCAGCGCCGTTTGGCCCCATTAAAATAGCAATTTTATCTTGCTCCAATTCTAAGCTTAGGTCCTTTAATACGGTCAGGCCATTGTAACCGGCTTTTAAATTTTTGATTTCCAAAATATTCATATTTTTTATTCTCCAAGATATGCTTCTAAAACATGGGGTAATTTTAGAACTTGATTTGGCGCGCCATCAGCTATTACCCTGCCCTGGTCCATAACAATAACCCGATCGGCTAATTTTCTGACAAACTCCATATCATGCTCAATAATTAAAATGGTTTTTTTCTCCTCTTTAAATTTTAATAATGACTTTTCAATTTGTTTTTGCAAAACTTTATTAACTCCGGCCACTGGTTCATCCAAAAGTAAAATCTTATGCAGTTTCAAAAAAGCAATGGCCATGTTTAATAATTTTCTCTGGCCATAACTCAAATCAGAGACCTTTGTTTCTAATTTCTTCTCTATCCCAAAGCTGGCAATGTAATCTTTATACTTTTTCTTATCAATCTGGTTGCCTTTTATTAAATTAGCCAAAAGTTTCACATCCTGATTGTCCTGAGCCATCAATAAATGATCTAAAATAGTTAAATTTTTAAATAAACGCACCTGCTGAAAAGTTCTGGACACCCCGGCATTAGCAATTTCATCAGGCCTTAAATTAGTAATTTCTTTGCCAGCTAAAAATATTTGGCCAGAATCACTTGATAACAAGCCAGAAATAATATCAAATAAAGTTGTCTTACCCGCGCCATTAGGTCCGATCAAGGCAGTAATCTGATTTTCTTCAATTTTAAAGCTACAGCCGTCTAAAGCTTTTACGCCTCCAAATGATTTGTGTATATTCTTCACGGTTAACATATTTGATTATTATATTTTTATTTAAGATGTTAATACTTGTATGGTTCGGTTTTATCCCTACAAAAATACAAATCTTTTACAAATATTACAAAAAGTAATTATTTGTAGAATTTGTAACAAATTCGTAATTTCGTTAGGTAATAACCATGCTAAGCACGACCTATTCAAGATCAACTCTACCATCGATGCCACGCGGCTTATACAATAAAATTAATATTAAAATCAAGGCATAAATAATTCTGCGCGTTGGGCCCAAAATTGAACTGGGTAAAGCCACAAAGCGCAAAGCTTCTGGCACTAATAAAATTATAAAAGTCGCTAAAGCCGTGCCGCGCAAAGAAGCTAAGCCCCCGACAATCACAATGGTAATAACTAAAATTAAATCATCAAGATAAAAAGTTGAGGGATCAATGTAGGTGATGTAATGGGCGTACAAACTGCCGGCCAAGCCAGCGCAAAAAGCCGCTATCATCATGCTTTGATATTTTAATTTAAAAACATTTTTGCCTAAAACACTTAGACCAACCTCATTATCCCGCACGCCTTCCAAAACTCGGCCAAAACGCGAAGTTACCAAACGAGACAGCAGTAAATAAATAAGCACGGCAATAACCGCCACCAAAATTAAATAAGCCTGATTTGATAAAATTGCCAGACCAAAAATTCGGGGTTTGGGAATACCAGGAATACCTAATGGCCCGCGTGTCAAATCAGTCCAATTTAAAAAAACAGAATAAGCCACAAAAGCAAAACCCAGTGTTGTGATGGCTAAGTAATCGCCTTTTAATTTTTTAGTTACAAAAATTAATATAAAACTGCAAAACGCAGCCATCACTCCTGCCAGTAAAAAGCTAATTAGCCAGGGCAAGCCAGCTAAAGTCAAAAGTGCGGAAGTATAAGCGCCAATGCCAAAAAAAGCAATATGAGCCAGGTTTAAAAGCCCTGTATAACCAATTGATAAATTCAAAGAGATAGCTAGTATTAAAAATATGCCAATAAGAATTAATAAATGTATGATGTAAGCTGAAAACATATTATTCTTTAAATTTACTTAAAGCCTTGTAATATCTGTTTGTCCAAGCAATAACTTCCATTGTAGATAAGGGCGTTCTTTTTTCTTTAGAAAAAATTCTCAGGTGTTTTTTCCCTCTAATTATAAAATTAAGAGCCGTTTTTTGAGAGTATTCAATAGAGCCATTCTTTACTAAAATTTTTGTAACCTCAATAAATTTATTTTTCTCTAAATCAGGATTTGTAAGAGCTTCCACAATAATTTGATTGTCCTTCTTATCTCCGTGAGTCAATGAATAAATAATTGGCAATGTGAGTTTCCCATGTTTTATATCGCTGTACGCATCTTCAGGCAGTTTTTCCTCTGTTCCCAGATTATATTTGGGAGGAACAAAATCTCCGATATCATTGATTATTTGAAGCATCATCCCATAATCTTTTCCAAAATTAGCCAATGCTTCAATTTGTATTTTTGTTCCTTTCCCTAATATTGCTCCGATAATCCCAATTTTTTCAAAAAAAGAATTATTAACGCCATAATTTCTTTTGTAATATAAATTTAATAAATATTCAAAATCTAATTTTATTGAGGGACTATAGATATTATGGCTTACTTCAAAAAACTGCCCGATATAAAAAATTTTATTAATTTCGTCAAAGATATTTTTAATTCTGACAAAAGTTTTGTAATCAACCTTTGAACATGCTTTTGTTAATGCTTGGGAAGCTAAATCCCGAGTTATCATGGCTGCAATAAATTGATTTTTGGGTTGACTAATAATTTCTTGTCCGCATTTATCGTCAAAAATCCTGTTTGTATAATACATTGAAGCCAGCTCTAATTCGATTGCTGCGCAGGCGTGCATAATTTCTTTTGTCCATCCTTTCCCAGAGCAAATTTCATAAGAAATTCTTAAAATATAGGCTCTTGTTTCAAAAGTTCCTATTTTCTTTTTCAAAAGTTCTAAACAAACCTCATATAATTCTTGATTTTCTTTTCTCAAAGGATCTAAATATTCGAGAATAATTGATCCAATTTCTTTGGATGTTTCAAGCATTATTCTTTTGTATTCTTCTCTAAGCATATATTAATATAATTTTTATAATCAAGGAATGTAAAGCTTTCCTGTCTGCCGAAGCTTTAGCGTAGGCAGAAGCTTTACCTAACAACCTAGGTCAGATAAAACTAAAGTTTTATACTCCTAACTTATTCCTTAATTCCCTTCCTTATTCCAAGAATCCCAGACGGCTTAATTAGCAAAAACAAAAACAACAGTACAAAAGCAATAGCGTCTTTGTACCCCGAAGGCAGATACCAAATGCCAAAATTTTCAGCTAGGCCTAATAAATAAGAACCTAAAATTGAACCAGGTAAGGAAGTGACTCCGCCAATGATTGCGCCAGTAAAACCTTTAATAATTAAAGTTAAGCCCATGACCGGCTCAATATTTTGTTCTAAAGCAATTAAAATTGCGGCAAAGCCAGCAATGGCAGAACCAAGAATAAAACTATATTGGCAAATTTTATCTGAATTAATGCCTAAAATATTTGCCAAAGAAGGATTGTCAGCCACGGCCCTCATTGTTTTTCCTAATTTCGCATATTTAACAAATATAAAAAGCACAGCTAAAAGGACTAGAGCAGAAACAACAATGACTATTTGCAAGCCCGTAATAATCGCCCCACCGATTTCATACCCCTTGGTGATTTCTAGCAAGTTTAATGATTTAACATCAGCGCCAAAAATTAAAAGCATTAAATTTTCCATTAAAATTAAAAGGCCAATACTGGCAACTAATAAAACTGCATTAGATGCTTTTTTCTTTTTCAATTGTTTATAAAAGCCAACATAACTTATCCAGCCTAAAAAACCGGCAAAAATAATGGTTAAAATTCCGGCCAAATAAAAATTAAGGCCCAGCATGGCAAACAGCCAATACAAAAAATAAGCGCTCACAGTCACCATGGTGCCATGGGCAAAATGGATAAAGCGGTTGGTTGCATAAATCAAAGAAAAGCCGGATGCAACTAAAGCGTAGATTGATCCGGCAATTACTCCGTTAATTAATAATTGTAGAAAAATTGCCATAAAATTAAGTTCTAAGAAGTTCGCCGAGGTTGTCATGGTGAGCTTGTCGAACCATCAACCGAGGCGAACTCTCTCATTACTCAATTACTTTTTATATTCAACTGCTTTACCGTCCTTGATAATCTTAACCATATAACTAGCCTCTTTTATATCTCCATTTTGGTCAAAAGAAATACTTTGACTTGAAACACCTTTAGTATAGGGCTTCATATTGTGCAATTCGTTTTGAATTTTATCAGGCTCAGTGCCAACCTTATCCATGGCTATGGCTAAAATTTTAACTGCATCATACGCACCCGGAGTGCACATTAAAACTGCATCATTATTTAATTTTTCTTGCATTGCCTTTTTGAAATGCTCATTTAAGGGTGCGTAAGGGATAGTATACATTGCGCCATCTGCAATCTTGCCTAAACTTTCCCAAATCCTTGTATCATCCCATGGATCGCCGCCAAAGAAAGGCATATCCATGTCTAGTTCACGAGCTTGTCTTAAGCCAGCGATTGTTTCTTCAGTCAGGCCAAGAAAATAAATTAGCTCCGGATTTGATTCCTTAATCTTTGTCAGCTGTGTCTTTAAATCTTTGTCTCCCTGATTGACTGGCTCCTCTGCTAAAATTTGGCCGCCTAAATCTTTAAATTTTTTCACAAAAACATCTTTAATGCCTACTCCCCAATCATTTTGGACAAATATAACTGCCACCTTTCTTTTACCTAAATCATTGTAAATGTAATTGGCGGCATATCCACCCTGGAAATTATCTGATGGATAATCTCGGAAAAAATACTGGCCAGAATTAGATAGGGCTGGATTTGAAGAACAATAAGAAAACACGATTCTTTTTTGCTCCATAGCTGTTTTAACAAAACCAGCTGTTTCGCCAGAACAAAGTCCGCCAAGAATAACATTGACATTATCAATGTTCATCAGTTTATTGGCAGCATTTATAGATTCTTTACCGCTGCATTTCCCATCCTCATAAATAAGCTCTAATGGCCGTCCATTTATTCCCCCGGCAGCATTTACTTCAGCCACGGCAATTTCTGTGGCTGCTCGAGCATTCTCACCAAGATTGGCAACGTCTCCAGTCAAAGACCCAATCCAGCCGATTTTAATTGGTTCGCCTGCAGCTGGGCCACTGGTTTTCTTGGTTTGAGAAACTCCATACCAAATCAAACCTACAACCACAACTACGACTACGATCCCCAAAATAATTTTTACAATTTTGTTCATAAATTTATCCTTATCCGCCGAAGCTTTAAGCGAAGGCGGATTAAATTAATTAATTATTTTGTATATTCAACTGCTTTGCCATCCTTAACTATATAAATAATATATTTCATTCCAATTCTTTCTCTGCCACTATCAAAGCCAAATTCACTGCTAGCGCCATTAAACTTAATGGATAATAAATTGCTTTTTACTTTTTCCACCTCAGGATTTATTTTAATCGCAGCCAAAAGCGCTTTTGCTCCATCATAGGCATACATGCTGTAAGCTGATGGTTCTTCGTTAAATTTTTCTTTATACATTTCCTTAAAATTAAGATAATCTTTTGGCTCAGCTGTAAAAACTATATAAATGCCCTCGGCATTCTCGCCTGACTTTTTTAAAATTTCTTCATCATTTACTGTTTCCGCAGCGATAATTCTTAAATTCAATTCCAATTCCTTAATTTGTTTCAATATTTGAGGCGTTTCTTTTCTGGAAACCAAAACTAAAGTATCTGCCTGATTTTCTTTTATTTTTAAAAGCTGGGTTTTAAAATCAGTTGAGCTAGCTTCAAACATTTCATTTGCCACAATCTTGGGACTTAAATTTTTATCAATAATATCTTTAATCCCAGTTCCGTAAGCATCATTGACATATAAACCAGCGACTTTTTCTGACTTTAAATCATTGATAATAAAATCTGCCATTTTATTTGCCTGATAAACATCTGAAGGAATTGAGCGAAAGACGTACTCGCCTGTCTTGGGTAATCCAGGCGCAGAAGCTAGTGTAATCATTAAAATGCGCTTATTATCTTGAGCAATCGGACTGATGGCAGAAGTCGCACCGCTGCCTTGAGCTGAAATTATATAATTAACCTGATCAACATTTATTAATTTATTGACAGCTGAAGCTGCTTCACTGGCATTAGTTTTATCATCCTCAACAATTAAAGAAATTTTAACTTTATTATTTTCTTGATTGAATTTTTCCACAGCCAATTCTATAGCTTGCTTCATTGGGATACTATAAGACGCGTACTCACCGCTAAAATGACCGACGACCCCAATTTTGATTGGTTCATTTGGAATCGTAATTGCTGGCCTTAAACTGCAAGCAGCCAAAATAAAAACTAATGTAACTAAACTTAGGCCAAAAATAATCTTTACTGTTTTGTTCATAATTTTGTTTATTAATTAATTGGTTAATTAGTTTATTGGTAAATAATAAATTCACCATTTTTAATTGTTTTAAAAATTATTGGTTTTACCACATCGCCATTTTCATTAAAAGTAGTTAATCCGCCAACGCCTGGATAATCCTTGATTTTATAAATTTCGTCTTTAATACAACTTGTCTTAGTTCCACAAACTTTAAGCGCTTGGGTAATTATTTTCATGGCATCATAAGAATTAGCGGCAAAAGCCTCGCTTTTATTGCCATATTTGGCCTCAAACTTTTTCTGATAGTCTGCGATAGCAGAATCATTAGGATTAAAAGCCGGGTAAGAATAAATCAGTCCATCACCCAATGGTGGTTTGATAATGGTAAATAAATCTTTAGTTTCTATTCCTGCAGAAGCCAAAAGCTGGGCATTAATATCTAATTCTTTAGCTTGCTTAATTATTTCTGCCATTTCAGCTGCATAACCAGCCAGATAAATTGCTTGCGGATTAGTTCCATTAATTTTTGTCAAAGAAGTGCGAAAATCTTTTTCGCCTTTAACATAATTATCAATTTTACTGATTGTGCCGCCCAATTCTTCAAACTTTTTCACAAAACCAGCCTGGTAACCCAAACCATTTTCTGAATTAACTGCCAAAATAGCAACAGATTTAAAATTTAATTTATTAAAAGCTAATTCTGCCATTTTTTCACCATGCAAAAATGAACTTTCCCGATTTCTGAAAACATAATCACCAGCATTAGTAATTTCAACTGCACTGGCCACAGGCGCAAATAAAATAACTTTTTGCTGTTCAGCGATTGGCGCTGCGGCTAAAACAGAACTGGAACTGTCAAATCCCACAATAATTGGCACCTGATCAATTTCAATTAATTTATTTACTGCTTTTACAGCTTCATTGGTCTCACTTTTACTGTCTTCATAAATAATTTTAATTTCCCTGCCATTAATTCCCTTTTGATTAATTTCTTCTACTGCCAAATCCAAACCATTTTTAATATAAGTTCCAATATAAGCTGATTTGCCAGTCAAAGCGCCAATGTAGCCAATCTTAATTGGTTCTTTATCAGTTAATTTAGCTGGCTTTAAACTGCAAGCCGCCAAAGTAAGGGCTATAGCAACTAAACTTATTCCTAAAATTATTTTTTTTATCTTATCCATAGATTTCTATTGGCTAATTTATTAGTAGATTAGTAATTGATTAGTAAATTAGTATCCCTTATTTGTATTTAACAAATTGTCCGTCTTTTACTGTCTTTAAATAAAATTCCGGCTTAACCAATTCCCCTTTGTCATTAAATTTAATGTCAGAATTATAAATGCCACTATAATTTTCATTTTGCAGCTTATTAACTACGCAGGATTTATCCTGATTACATTCTTGTAAATACTTGTATAAAATTCCGACAGCATCATAAGTTGTATAAGAATACAAAGACGGCTCATGGCCATATTTGTTTTTATATTCTTCAGTAAAATTTTTCATTGCCTGATCATCACCGGATAATTTTAAGCCAGTATAAATCACGCCTTCAGTCGCTAATCCGCCTTGTTTAACAAAATCCGGGTTTTCAAATGTCTCACTGCTAAAGACAGGAACTGTTAAATCCAATTCTTTGGCCTGCTTAAGCACCAGACCCATTGCCTGGCCAGCCAGCAATAAAGCATCGGGCTGACTATTTTTAATTTTCATGATTTGAGTTTTAAAATCTTTATCAGTATTCAGATATTTCTCATACGCCACGATTTTGGCATTTTTTAAGGCTATTTCTTTTTCAGCTGTCTCTCCGGAGCTTAGACCAAAATCATCATTGGAAACCAATATGGCAATTTTCTTTTTGCCAAATTTATCAATCATCTGATCGACTATATAGCTGATATCTTGCGCTGATAAAGGCACGATATTAAACTCATACTTACTTATCCCTGATAACTTGTTAGATACAGCTCCGCCATTAATTGTTGGAATTTGCTTTTCATCAACGGCAGGAGACAAAGCAACCATAACTCCGCTGCTCATGGAAACTAAGGCGTCAATCTTTTTGGTCAAAACCAGATTTTCAAAAGTTGTCAGAGCTAATTTAGGATCATTTTGATGATCTTCGATAAAAATACTAATATTACCTCCGGCATTCTTTATCTTCTCTTCTGCTAATAAAGCGCCTTCTTTGGCTTGATTCCCCCAGCCAGCTCCTTGGCCGGTAATCGGTTCAATTACTCCGATTTTAATCTGATCTGTTTTAGAACCTGATTTAATTCCCCATAAAATCAAACCAAAGCCAATAATGATAATGGCAATTATTCCAATGATTTTGGCTGTTTTTCGCATAAATTTTAGATTTATTTTTTAATATTGAAGTATAGCATGTTATTATATTTTTGTCAATATTTACGACAAAATAATCACTAGTTAGCTAAAATTATGAAATAATTACGATAATTATACTAGTTAATTAAAGACAAATCAAGGGTTTTAAGATATTTTCAAATGTTGTCAAAAATACCGACAAAATATATGGGATAGTTAAAACACTGATTAATATTCATCCCAAGGGGACCCCTTCGGGGCTGATTACACTGATATTTGTGGTTAAAACGCCCTTTATTATGGAATGACACTCTTTAGAGTGTTACCTATCCAGGTAACAGACTGAAGTCTGTCGTTCCGCTATGGGCGTTTTCATTTTATTTTCTAATTAAAAAAGCCCGACAACTCTAAGTAATCGGGAATTTCATTAATTTTTACTGCTTTTATTTCAGAACTTTATCAACCCTGGTTGAATAAAATTTTTATATTATAATTCCTTTTTTATATCTTCCCAAGTAATATCGCTTACTTCTTCAATTTCCTTTAATAAATAATATAAAACATCTTTTCTTAATTTGGATTGCAAGGTTATTGATTTTTGGGTAGTCGGCCAAATTATTTTATAGTGGCTGCCATCACCGCCCTTTTTATCAATAATAAAACCAAGCCGAATTAACGCCTTGGCAAATTTTTTTCTTTTGATTTCTCCTGGCAATTCGCTAAGCGAGGGCATATTCTTCTTGTTCTACTTTATGTATATTTGCTGCCTTAGAATAAGAAGAAGGGACTTCAAACGAAGTTAAAATCGCATCTTTAATATTTTCATCCAGCTCTTTTTCATCTTTAGCAGAAGTAATAATTGAACCATACTTAAAATTTGTGCTAATCGCTATAATATTATCGTCTTTTTTCTCAAAATTAAAATGGATCGGCTCATATAACCGAAAATAATGCTCCATTTCATAAAGCCCGCTGGGAACATAAGTTTTTCCCAAAAAAGCTTTTAATAGCTGATCTTTTACTCTTTTAGTTAATGTCATAATATTAAACAATACCTTTTTTAAATTTATATGTCAATTATATCACAATAAATTAAATTTTAATATAGCGCCAAATTAAAAACAAAAAAAGACCGAATTTGGTCTGTTATTAAAATAAAAAAATCGGGATATGCCCGTTTTATTGATTATAATATAGACAAAAATCTTAATCAAACAACTCAACGCCTAATTCCTTGGCGATTTTAAGGATTGCTTTTTCCTGCTTCTCAATTTTTCTTTGCAGAATCGCCAATTCTTCCAAATACGCCTTTGACAAAGTAGGCTGGGATTTATTTTCTTCCTTATTAATCATATAATCAAAATTTTAATACTCTAATTTCATTTCTAATTTGGCGGCCATTTGTTCAATCCATCTCTCATGGCGGTTAACTTTATTATTTAATACTGCCATTTCCTGAAAATAAATATCTGCCTTAT
>Ga0315289_10005448_pt1 | contig 18796 bp, 17 predicted proteins | sample YL17G11_40_MG_FD_203452 | JGI IMG/M metagenome (GOLD analysis project Ga0315289, IMG submission 203452) | Sediment microbial communities from Yellowstone Lake, YNP, Wyoming, USA - YL17G11_40 | ecosystem: Environmental > Aquatic > Freshwater > Lake > Sediment | place: USA: Wyoming | collected...
GAATCGTGCGGCCGTTATCGCGTCGAACGCCCGCACGACCCACTTGTGCCGAACACCCGCCGTCGGCGCGATCAGAATCGGATAGTCTGGGGCCAGCCCCCTGGCCCTTAAGCCCCTCAGTTCCGCCTCGAGGGCCCGGAAATCCGGAAGCACCAGGCGCCCGTCGAAGACGATCTCCACCTCGCCGCCCGAGGCCCCGCGCTCAACGAGTTCCACCTTCACCCATTCGGGCGTCGAGGAGCCCGGCCTCTGCCCCCATTCCCGAGGCAGGTTAGTCGTCAGGTACCCCTCAGGGCCCCGCAAGACCGGCGTCAGGAGGAAAAAGATCAAGAGGTTGAAGATGACGTCGATCATCGGCGTCATCGCCAGTCGGGGCTTTTCTGTCCTGCGTCGTCTCGCGTTTCGCATCGGGACCCTCCCGGTCGCCTGTTTCCGGGGTCGGGTGGTCCGTTCGGACCTCACTCCCGAATAAACAGACGAGACAGAGAGGATTTCGTCCCGCTATTTTTGCACCTTACGGAGGATGTTCCGCCGGCGCGCTATCGCGGCACGGCGAAATGGATGCTCGTGAACCGTGCCGTCACCGCCGCGTCGAACGCCCGCACGACGAACTTGTGCCGCACCGCCATCGTCGGCGAGATGAGGATGGGGTGAGTCGGTTGGAGACCCTGCGCGCGGTAACCTTCCAGCGCGGCGCGGAGTCCCTCGAAATTATCCCCGAGGCTCTGCGTATCGTTCAGGATGATCGAGACGCCTTCGCCTTCGTTTCCCTCGTCCAAGAGTTCGATCTTGAGCCTCTCCATGTTTGTCTGCGTCGTGGGATTCGGGCCCTGGTCTCTCGGCAGGTTGGTCGTCAGGTAGCCCTCGTGCGACTGGAAGCTCGGCATCAGCATGAAGAAGATGAGCAACTGGAAGATGCAGTCGATCATGGGCGTCATGGGCGGCTGAAGCTTCACATTTTCGCGTTTGCGGCTCGTGCTTCGCATGGTTCGTCCTCAGCGTCGGGTTATTTCTGTTCCGATTCCGGGATTTTGGTGGTGATCCACCATCTTTCGATGCCGGCGGCGCCGGCGGCCAGCATCACGCAGGCCACGTCATCGTAGGGGACATCTGCGTCGGCCCGCAGGATGACGTTCAGGTTCGCTTTATCTCCCTTGGATGCCGCATCCACAAGATACGCCGTCAGTTCGCCCCCCATCGTCTTAGCGCCGTCCGGCCTGATGTACGGCTTGTGGACGTCATATTCCTGGCCCATGACCTTGACCACGGCGTCGAGGCTGCTCGTTTTGCCCTTGATGATGTTGATCACGATGTTGCGGTACTCGCTGTAGTCCATGACCTTGGCGCGCTCGGCCTCGGGCAGCACGACGTCCTCAATCTCCAACTGCTGGAACTGGCTGATAAGCATGAAGAAGATGACGAGGTTGAAGATGATGTCGATCATCGGCGTCATGTTGAAGCCGACGTCGCCGCCGCCTTTCGCCTTGCTGACTCTGGCCATCGGTTCATCCTCCTGTCGCTCCCGGCGTGCGTCCGGCGTGCCCGCGTCGCCGCGAGGCGTGCGGCCGGGGGGAGCGTCTCGCCTCAGGCCGCGGCCGGGGGCTTGAAGTTCGCCAGCAGTTCCTCGGCCACCAGCGCCGCCTCCATGGACATTTGCTCGATGCGGGTCTTGAAGATGCTATAGGCACTGAGGGCCGGCATGGCGACCAGCAGCCCGCAGAACGTCGAGACCAGCGCGATCATGATACCGCCCGCGAGGGCCTCGGGGTTGGCCTTCCCGCCCGTCGCCGCAATCTTGCCGAACGCCACCATCATGCCGTACACCGTCCCGAACAGCCCGAGCATCGGGGCGACGTTCCCCAGGAGGTTCAGCCATTCGATCTTGCGGTAGAGGCGCGCGGTGCGTTCTTCGGCGGCGTCGCCCATGGCTCGCTCCATCGCCTCGTAGCCGTTCGCCGCCTCGATCAGGCCCGCGTGCACCACGCCCGAGACGAAGGACGGGTCGACCTGGCAAAACTCCAGCGCCTCCCGGAAACGCCGCTCGTCGAACATCGTTTTGATCTGCGCCACCGACAGTTCCGGCACGATCACCGACCGCCGGATCGTAAGGGCGTGCTCGATGATTAGCGCAATCGAGGCAATCGAGCACGCGTAGATCGACACCATGTCCAGAAACCCGATGACGTTTGTGAATGTCGACACATAGAGCATGTCGCCGAGGGTCATCTCGCGCTTCTGGGCCTTCTGGGCCTCCTCGCCCAGCGCCCCGGTGCTCGCGACCAGCACCACGCCCAGCATCACCCCAAGTACCACCGCCCGTTGCTTACCCATGTGCCTCTCGCTCCTTCGTTCTTAGTGGCCGACGGCTTGTCGGCAGCCTTTTCCTCGCGCCGGATCAGCCCTTCGGGGCCCCCGGCCTCGCCAGTTCCTGTTTCGCCCGCTCCGCCCCCGCGGTGCCCGGATAGTTTTCGAGCGCCTCGTTGAGCACCTTGGAGATTTCGCCGTCCGGCAACTTGGCGGCCTTCATGGCCACGCCCGCACGCCAGAGCGCCTCCGCCGTCCGCGTTCGGTCCTTGCCCGCATACAGAATCGGCACGCGCATAAACTGAAGCGCCGCCTGCACGTGCTGGCCTCGCTCCGCCAGCACGCGACCCGTGTAGAACGCCACCTCCTGCGGATGGTCCCGGGCCAGCACGCCCGCGGCCTCGCGCAGGCGCTGCTCGGCCTCGTCGATCTTGCGGGCGGCGAACAGCAGGTCCAACTGTTTCAGCATCGCCCAGGCGCGCGTCTTCGGATTGTCGCTCGTCAGCAACGGCTCCAGAAGGGGGAGGACCTCCTCGGGCTTCCCTTCCAGGAGCACCAGGGCCAGGTGAAACTGCTTCAGTTCGCCCGCGTACGGCTTGTCGCCCGCGTTTTTCACCGCCGCTTCCACCTTCGTGAGCATCTTGCGGTTGCCGGGGGTGTCGTCGGGCTTGGGTCTCGGCAACTTCAACCCTGCGACGAGGGTCGGCTGGTTCTCGGCCAGCGTCAGATAGGCGTCCAGCGCCTCCTGCACCCGGCCGGATTCCACGTAGAGTTTGTACATCCGCGAGTCCACGAGTACACGGAGCCACGGCGGCGGGCCTCGCCGCCCCAGCCCCTCGTACAACTGTTCCGCCTCGGCGAAGTCCTGGACTGCCTTCGGGCCTCCCGCCAAGCCTCTCGCGTACGCGTCCTCCGCCTTCTCCAGGTCGGGATACTGATCGGCGCGGATCGAGGCGATGTCTCCCAGGGGGACCGTCCGCTTGCCGCCCGCGTACTCCAGGACCAGGCCTCCGGCATCCATGCCGACGATTTTCCCGTCGTAGCCGATGCCGGACTGCGTGCGGATGCGGTCGGCGCGCGCGGGGGCGACCACGGCCAAGGCCGCCGTCACCGCCAGTGTCCACAACACGGTCCTAGTGAATGAGCGTCGCAAGGTCTTCCTTGTAGATTGCCTTGTAATTCCCGCCATTCTGATCTGCCATATTCTTCATGACCTCTTCCCCTGAAGGTGGCTCCGAGTCGCGCCGGGATCGCCAAGCCCAAAAGCCGATGGTGTGGACGGTGATCTTCTGGTCCCTGTTGAGGCGCTTGAGGAGGTCTACCATGGCCCTGTCGAACTCGCCGTCCGTCAAAAGGTAAATGAGTTCCGGCTTGACCTCGAACGCGCGTTCCAAGGCCTTCGAGGGGTCCGTTTCGCCCTGCGCAATGATGCCGTCGATGAACTCGAACGCCAGTTGCTTGTTGCGGTCGGTGGCATTGACGAGGCGGCGCGTCGGCATCTCGACGGGCGGGCCGCTGGAATAGAAAACGACGTGGAACTCCGTCTCCTCCCCCAGTTCGCCGATCGAACGCTTCAGTTCGAACTTCACGTAATCGATCGAGTCGGTCATGCTGCCGGAGCGGTCCACAACGTAAACGATCTTGCTGGCCTCGCCGCCCGCCCCGAAGAACCCGGACCCGCGCCCCGAACCCGTCCCGAGGCCCTCGAACCCGCCGAACTCCTTCCCGCCCCCGCCGACCCCGATCACCTCCAGCACTTCCATCTTGTTCGACGCCACGTCCGGGAACGGATTATCCATGGACCGCGCCAGGCTGCTCGGCCGCGGAACCATTTTGCCTCGGCTCGTCTCGTCGTCCTGCATCTTGTGCTGCGGACGCGGACGCTTGACCGTCTTCTTCTGCGATTGGGCGACGACGGCTGACTTGTACTCGAACGGCGGTTGGACGGCATAACTCTGCTGCCAGGCGAAAAACGCCGCCAGGACCCCGACCGCCACGTGCAGCACCACGCTCGTCCCCCAACTCGGAAGATACAGCGCCAGCCAGTCCATCACCGTATCCATGGACGTCTGCTCTTCCGCTTCTTCCTCCTCCCCTTCCTTCCCCTTTTCCGCCTTCTGCTCCGGTGCGGGCTGCGCCGCCGGGGCCGCCAACGCCGCCGTCGGGCCCCCGATCATTTCCGCGTCCGCCGGCACCGCCGTCCCCTGGTTGCAGTACGGGCACACCACTTCCGTGCCCGCCGACTCGTTCACCGTCAGCCGCTTCCCGCATTTCGAACACCGAAACCGCAGAGCCATGACCACGCCTCCTCGGCTAGGGCCGTCCAGGGCCGTCTATATTACGGCAAGGGGGGAAGCCCTGTCAACTCTCGCCTTTGGCAGCCCCGTCGCCCCCGCCCCTCGTCCTTTCCCACCATTACATACGGACGACCCCGGCGTGCGTTCGACGAAAAATCTTTCCGCGGCAGGTCCGGAATCGGCCTTCGCCGCCCCCCGCCGCCTGCCCGGGAATCGCTTGACAGTTCATGCGGCAAGAAGTAGTGTGTCGGCAGTGGCCCGGAACTCTATTAAGGCGAAAATCCATGAAAAACCTTCTTGGCGCGGTGCTGGCGGGATGCCTCATCCTGATCGCGGCGGCCGGATGCAGCGACCGGCAGGAGGCTAACCGAAAACAGTTCGAGGATCTCTACAAGGAATACTCCGACCGCTTCCACGAGAAGATGGCGACGCAGGCCGGCTCGATGAACCCGGCGCAGGTCGCTGCCGAAGCCGCTCGCACGTGGAACAACGTCTTCGACGGACACAAGGACATCATCCGACGCCGCGCCGATGACATCCTCCGCGACCTGCGCGACGCCCCCGCCATCAACGAGAAAGAGTACAACCAGGTCGTCCAGGCCGCGCCCCCCGAAAAGGAAGAGGAGGGCCTCGTCCTCAAACAATTCCTCTGGAACCCCGTCGGCGCCGCCCAGGACTATCTGAACACCCTCTTCGCGAACGTCCTCCAGCCCGCCGACCAGACGCGGCAAGTCGTCCTCACCTCGCACGCCACCATCTTCTGGTTGGCCATCGACCGCGATCCCGAGCACCCCAAACTCATGCTCCGCCAGGGACCCTGGGTCTTTCTCGTCGAACTCTCGCGCCGCGACGACTACTACCGCGCCGACAAACTCCGCTGGCTCCAACATGTATCCATGGGTCCCATCCGCGTCGAGGGCGCCCCCGAGACGCCGGGCAAGCCGGCCGGCACCGGCCCGGAAAAGGGCGGAAGTACGCCGCCCAAAACCCCCGAAACGCCGCCCAAAGGCACCGACAAGGGACCCCAGGGCTGAGACCGGCCAACCCTTCAAAAGAGCGAGCGTCCCGGCCAATATCGGGACGCTCGCTTTGACTTTCCACCGGGGCCGCACGCCTGCCCCGGCCCGTTCTCGTTCCACAGACCTTCTTATGCCGCCTTCTTCTTCTTTTTCTCGGGCGCCGCTTTCGGCTCGGCCGGCTTCTCTGCGGGGCCTGCCTTTCCCGGCGCCGTCAGCACCGGCTTGGTGGCGGGCTTCGTCAGAGACTCGCCGTCCAGAGGCGGCTGGAGCCGGCCGAGGTCCACCCCGAACCGGTCCAGGATCGTCGGCGTAATGTCCTGACGCATCCCGCTGCGCTTGACCTTCGGGTCATTCGTCCCCAGGAACACCCAGGGGGCGTACCCGTGGCCTTTCTGGTCCTCATTGAACCCGTGGTCCGCCGTCACATAGACCAGCGTCTTGTCGTACAGGCCCAGTTCCTTGACCTTCTCGATGATCTTGCCGGTCCAGGTATCGCCGGAGATGATTGCGTCGTTGTATTCCTTCGAGTTCTCTCCGGATCCGTGGCCCTTGTGGTCCACCTCGGCGAAATGGACGAAGAAGAAGAACGGCTTGTCCTTGTACTGCTCCAGGACTTCGAGGGCGCGCGCGCCCACTTTCTCGTCCAGCATGAGGCCATACTCCCACACGTCGCAACTCTTGTGCATCGTGTAGTACGGCGACCCCTCGAACACCAGGTACTTGACGCCGTTCTCTTCCACGACCTTGCCGCCGGCCTGTTTGCCGGCCCCGGCTTGCGCGGGTTTGTTCCCGGCCGCTTTCTGCCCGGCCTTTTCCTTCTCCACCTCCTCAAGGGGTTTCTTGAAGGGCTCGCGGATCTCGCCGCAGTGGCCCGACTTGCCGATCACCGCCAGCGCCGCGAACTTCTCCGGCCCGAACTGCGCTTTGAGCCGCTCGAACACGCTCAGGCCCGCCGGGCAGTCCCGGAACCGCCCGTTGCTGTACGTCCCCGTCACTTCCGGGTTGTAGCCCGTCAGGATCTGCGTCCAGCCGGCCTTCGTGTCCGTCGCCCCCGTGACGACGTCAACGGCCACAAGGGCCCCTTCCTCGGACAGTTTCTTCAGGGTCGGCAACTCGCCGCGCGCAAGCGCCTCCTGGACGTGCGCCCGCTGCGCCCCGTCCCATCCGATGAGGATGATGTTCCTCGGCGGCCCTTCGCGCGAAGCACCCTGCCCGAACGCCGGAACCGCCAGCAGCACCGCCGCCAACAGACCCAACATGCCCTTTCGCATCGCCGTCTCTCCTTATGCTAGACCCTTTCCTCAGGACAAAAGATTCAACCCATTCAACCCGGCCGCCAGGCCGCGGTTCCGAAGATTCCGCCGCCGGCCCATCCCCCAATTGATGAGACGGGCATCCCGGCCGCCGGCCGGGACGCCCGCTTCGCCCTTGCGCCTGTTTCTCCCCCGCCAAGGCCCCTACCGGCCCAGGTCGCGCTCGGACACGAACTTGTAATTCCCGCCGTTCTCCGCGGCAATCTGTTTCAGCACCCCTTCCGCTGACGTCCCCGGCCGAGTGTACAGAAAACCGATCGTGTGAACCCGCACCCGGCCGCCCGCGTTCAGGCCCCGGACGAGGCCCACGATGGCGCGGTCGAACTCGCCGTCCGTCAGAAGGTAGATCACCTCCGGGCGTACGGCAAACGCCCGCCGAAGCGCGTCCGACGGGTCCGTCTCCCCCTGGGCGATGACGCCGTCGATGAACTCGTACGCGAATTGCTTGTTCCGCTCCGTCGCGTTCACCAGACGCCGCGTCGGCATCTCCACGCACGGGCCGCTCGAATAGAACAGCACGTGGAACTCCTTATCGTCCGGCAGTTTACCGATCGACCCCTTCAACTCCTCCTTCACGTAGTCAATCGAGTCCGTCATGCTCCCCGACCGGTCCACGACGAAGACGATCTTGCGGGCCTCCTCATCCGTTGGGAAAATCTCGCCCAGTCCGCCACGACTCGTGCCGAACGATTCCGGCCCGCCGCCTATCGGCCCGCCGCCGATTCCGATCACCGGAATCGAACTGGCCACCTGCAAAACCCCGATGCCGTCGAACGGGTGCAGGTCGGGCGTCCGCATGAAACGGTACGGATTCGGTTCGTTCAGGCCCCAGGGCGTCTTCTCGCCCTCCCGTTCGGCCAGTTGTCCCGCGTCGCGCTTCACGGCGTCTCTCTTCGGCACCGTAAGAAAGGCGCCCGTGTAGAGGCTGTCGTGCCCTTCCACGATCGGAACCCCTGCCACAAACGCCGCCAGGACCAGCACCGCCGCGTGCAGCACCACGCTGGTCCCCCAACTCGGCATATACAGCGTCAGCCAGTCCAGCACCGTTTCCGTCCCCTCGTCCTGGGTGCCCCCCGATGGGCCCCCATTCAACGGCTCTTGCCTCGCACCCGTCATGGTCCACCTCCTTCCTTTCCCTTGCGCCCATCCGGCGTCTCACGGCCTCCCGCGGCCTATGTCCCGGACCGCCCCGGAAGCCCGCTTCCATAAAGGAGGACGCGGGCCCGCGCGGCGCATCTCGGAAAATCCTTTACAGCCGACCCCCGGTTTGGCAGAAAGACGTCGGCAGGGGTCGCCCTGCGAGGGAGGACGGGCGGTGAAAGACTTCGTCGTCGCCTTCGTCACGCTGTTCGTCGCCGTCGACGCCATCGGCATCCTGCCTCTCTTCATCAGCCTGACGGAAGACCTCGCGCCCCGCGAGCGCCGCCGCATCATCGTCCAGTCACTGGTGACAGCCACGGTGGTCGCCATCGTCTTCGTTTTCTTCGCCCGGAAGGTCTTCGACCTCATCGGCATCCACGACTATGATTTCATGGTGGCGGGCGGCGTGCTGCTCTTTGCCATCGCCACGCTCAACCTCGTCAGCGGACGCAAGTTCGCACGACAGGTCGAGACCGTCGGCGCCGTCCCCATCGGCATCCCCCTCATCGTCGGCCCGGCGGTGCTGTCCTCCTCGCTGATTCTCGTGGACGTCGCGGGCATCGCCCCGACTCTGACGGCCATCATCCTCAACATCGCCATCGCCGGCGCCGTCTTTCTCGCCGCGGACCTTTTCACGCGCCTCCTGGGACAGGCGGGGTCCCGGGCCGTCTCCAAGGTCGCCAGCCTCATCATGGCCGCTTTCGGCGTGATGATGATCCGCCAAGGCATCGACGCCATCATCCTGGCCGGCCTCGCCGCCTCCGCCTCCGGGCACCCAACCTAATACTACAACGCCACTTAGCGCGGCGGGTCGGAGCCTGTCCCGAGCGGAGTCGAGGGGTACCCGCCGCGCCACGGGCCAAGAACGCCATTTCCTGCGCGGTGGGTGCGGAGACCCACCGCGCAAAAGGGTCAAGTGGCGTTGTAGGACTAAGCGCCAGCCCCCGACGGCGACGCCCGCCCACGAATCCGCCCCGACTTTTCCTTTACAATCGCCACGCCCTCTGGCAAAACGCCCAGGGAGGAGTACCGGTGAACGCCCAGGGATGAGTCCCGACGCCTTGTCCGCCGTAGCCCTGAGTCTGTCGCCCCTCGACCACGCTCGGGGCGACCCTGAGTGTGTCGAAGGGTCGAAGGGGCGAAGGCGGAAGTCGAGACGAATCCCTGGGACAATCTTGATCTGCACCCTACACGCAGGAGAAACGATGACGCCCAAGCGCACGTTCGCCCTCGGCATCGATTACGGCACCGAGTCCGCCCGGGCGCTCCTGGTGGACGTCTCGAGCGGCGAAGAGGTCGCCACCGCCGTCTATGAGTATTCCCACGGCGTCATCACCGAGCGCCTGCCCGCGTCGCCCGCGGGCTCGACAGGCCGCGAGGCCTGGCGGCCGCGAGGCGTGCCCGGCACGCGGACGCGCCTCCCCGCACACGACTGGGCACTCCAGGACCCGATGGATTACCTCCGGGCCCTCGACGCCACCGTCCCGAAGTGCCTCCGGCAGGCGAAGGTCAAGGGCGACCAGGTCATCGGCATCGGCACCGACTTCACCGCCTGCACGATGCTTCCGGTCCGGGCGGACGGCACGCCCCTCTGCGCGCTCAAGGAGTTCCGCGCCGACCCCCATGCCTGGGTCAAACTCTGGAAACACCATGCCGCCCAGCCCGAAGCCGACCGCGTCAACGAAACCGCACGCCGCCTCGGCGAAAAGTGGCTCCGGCGATACGGCGGCAAAATCTCCAGCGAGTGGTTCTTCCCCAAGGCCCTCCAAATCCTCGACGAAGCGCCCGACATCTACCGCGCCGCCGACCGCCTCATCGAAGCCGCCGACTGGATCATCTGGCAACTCACCGGCCGCGAGACACGCAACCTCTGCACCGCCGGTTACAAGGCCATCTGGTCGAAGCGCGACGGGTTCCCGCGCCGCGACTTTTTTGCCGCACTCCATCCCGACTTCGCCGATGTCGTCGACTCCAAGATGTCGCGCGACGTGCAGCCCCTCGGGGCCCGCGCGGGCGGTCTGACGGAGAAGATGGCCAAGCGGCTGGGCCTTGCGCCCGGGACGGCGGTGGCCATCGGCAACGTCGACGCCCACGTCGCCGTCCCCGCCTGCACCGTCACCGCGCCCGGCAAGATGGTCATGATCATGGGCACCAGCATTTGCCACATGGTCTGCGGAACCGAAGAGCGGGAAGTGCCCGGCCAGTGCGGCGTCGTCGAGGACGGCATCCTGCCGGGGCTCTACGGCTTCGAGGCGGGCCAGTCGGCCGTCGGAGACATCTTCGCCTGGTTCGTCCGCACCTCGGTCCCCGCCGACTACCAGGCCGAAGCAAAAAAAAAGAAAATGACCGTCCACGACCTCCTCGCCGAAAAGGCCGTCGCCTATCGCCCCGGCCGGACGGGCCTCCTGGCCCTCGACTGGTGGAACGGCAACCGCAGCGTCCTCGTGGACGCCGACCTGACGGGCCTCCTCGTCGGCATGCACCTGGGCACGAGGCCGGAGGAAATCTACCGGGCGCTCGTCGAGGCCACCGCCTTCGGAACCTACAAGATCATCCGCACGTTCGAGTCCTGCGGCGTCGCGGTCGAGGAGATTTACTGCTGCGGCGGCCTGCCCGAGCGCAACGACCTCCTCATGCAAATCTACTCCGACGTCACGGGCCGCGAATTCAAGATCGCCCGCAGCGCCCAGACCTGCGCCCTGGGGAGCGCAATGCACGCCGCCGTCGCCGCCGGAAAAGCCGCCGGCGGTTACGACGCCATCCAGCAGGCGGCGGCGAAAATGGCCGGCGTCCGCAAGAAAACCTACCGTCCCGACCCCGCCGCCCATGCCGTCTATGAGAAACTCTTCGCCGAGTACGAAATGCTCCACGATTATTTCGGCCGGGGAGGGTGCGACGTCATGAAACGCCTCAAGGCCCTCAAAGGCGTCGAGTGAAGGCATCTGGGGGCCAGTGCAGTTACTCAGAAACTAGCCATCTCTCGGAGGAAGTCCCTCAAGGCCGCCAGGCGGGAATGCTCGAAGTCCCAGTAGTGCTTATCTGCCGCCTCTCCAACACGATGGACCTCTTCATGCATGGCGGCCAAGAAAGCCATGGCTGTGGCCTTGCTCGGGTTCTTCGGGTAGTAGGACCTGCTCTCAGAGACAGCAACTTCCGGCGGCTTCCTGGGAAGGGCCTTGCCGATGCAATCCATGAAAGCACTCACACATGGCATAGCTGGGTGGTCTTCGACCGTGCAGAGGCAGAGATCTTCCAGCATGCCGTGGTCGGCGTCTCCTGGCAGGACAAAAACACCGACCTTGCGAGGAAAACCCGGTTTGCTGGCAAAGGCCCTGTTCGTGCGCGGGCAGGGCTCCCCATGTTTTTTCAAGACCCCCAGTATGCTCTTGAAGGTGTTCTCAAGACTGATCTCTGCATCACGGATGACCGCATACACACGTAAACGGTCTAACTGACGGTAGAGGGCGGGGAACATTCGGGGCAGGCGGTCTTTGCCGGCAAAGTCAAGGATTTGGAACACGTCGATGCTCATGTGTCGCAGCAGCGCGCCGAAGAAAACGACCTCATCTTTCCCTTCCACGAGCAGGAGATGGGGCTTCTCTACCCTAATGGGGTAATCTCCGAACGGCTCATCGCTCATCCTCGGACCTCCAGGCCTGCCTCAAGCGCCGCATCGAGAACATCGTAAGGGTACAACTTGGGTACGATGCCCTTCTCCGTCCTGTCGAGCAGGACGTACAGGAAGTCCGGCGCAAGCAGACCGACAAGACCCTCCCTCGCTGCTTTAATGCACTCATAACTGTGTGTGGTGGTAAAGACCTGACACTGGTACTTCTCGGCCGCTTTGGCAACACCTGCCCACAACTTCGGAAGCGCGGAGTAGTGTATGCCACCCCCGATCTCGTCAATCAGGACCACCCCATCCCGCGCGTCAGCCATCGCAAGGTAGATGGAGAGGAGGCGTGAGAGCCCCTCGCCAGCCCACCCTACGGGTATCTTCTTGGCCAAACCAACATCAGCGTGAAGAACAGGTCTCTGATCCACGCCAGGGATCAACGACAGGCCGCGTAGGGCGGGGAAGAACTCCTGCATGAATTCGACTGCCTCAGCCGCATGGCCTGTCTTGTCCAGTCCCCCATAGCGCTGGGCCTCTATACCGGAATGGCCCGCGTGACCTGTGAAGATGATATTTGCCCGCCGGGCCTCCGGCCTTTGCTGGCTACTATCAAGGACCAGCCGGTCCTGGGCCACAAGTAAGTGGCTCACCGCGACGTCCTTCCGGTTCTCCTGGTATCTGAACTTCAGTGCGTAGGGAGCAACGGGGCGCGCGTCTGTCCTCAAGAATGGCGCCTGACCTGTTTGTATACTTGCGCCTGCGGGAATCTCTCCGTTCCGAAACTGGGGCACATATGAAATGATGACCTTCTCCCGGCGTTTGCCGCACTCAATGGCAAGTACGATCTCACGGGTGAGGTCGAAGTCGAAGAAGAAAGGACCGAACATCTCATTCGGGTCAAGCCCCACGGATGAGATACCTCGCCCACCAAACTGCTTGAGCAGCATTTCGGGGCTGTATCGGTCAAAGAAGAGAAAAATCGCCTCCAGTACGGAAGTCTTGCCGACCCCATTTGGACCTCCGAACACAGTGATTCTCGAAAGCCGCGGAAGGTCAACCTGGAGCAGACACTTGAATCTCGACACGTGCAGGGCGTCGATTCGCATCTTTAATCCCTCGCAAGTTAAAGACCCACAATAGATTGTCCCACCCATCCTGCCAGAGGTCAAGCGAATCCCCCTGTGCGCAGGCGTTATCTCTGTTCGCAGCCAAACCCAGCCGCCCGGACCTTGTGCGATCAGTGCTTCGCCGAGTACGACATGCTGCACGATTACTTCGGCCGCGGGGCAAACGACGCCATGAAACGCCTCAAGGCCCTCAAAGGCGTCGAGTGAAGGGCCTCAAGCAGGGCGGCGACCCGGGAAGGTCGCCGCGCAAATCTCCTGGAACTGGTTTCATAACCAAAGGGTGGCGGGTCTCCCGACCCGCCACCCTCCCGGTCGCGGCGGTTCAGGAGAACCGCCGCGCAAAAATAGGTTATGAAACCAGTTCTAGAGAGCGAACGCGCACGCCTACAGCACGCCCAGAAACTTCTTCAGTTCGTACGGGTGGACCTGGGTGCGGTACTCGTTCCACTCAATCTTCTTGTTCTCGATGAACTTCTCGAAGATGTGGTCGCCGAGCGCCTTCCGCACCAGGTCGCTCTTCTCCATCTCCTCGATGGCCTCGTTGAGGCTGCCCGGCAGGCTCGCGATGCCGAGGTCCCGGCGCTCCTTCTCGCTCATGTCGTAAATGTCTCTCTCCACCGCGTCGGGCAACTTGTAACCCTTCTCGATCCCCTCCAGGCCGGCGTGGAGCATCACCGCAAATGCCAGGTACGGGTTGCACGCCGGGTCCGGCGCGCGGAACTCGATCCGCGTCGCCTTCTCCTTGCCGGGCTTGTACATCGGGACGCGGATCATCGTCGAGCGGTTGCGGCGGGCCCAGCAGATATAGACGGGCGCCTCGTAGCCCGGCACGAGCCGCTTGTACGAGTTCACCCACTGGGCGCAGACGCCGATGATCTCCCGCGCGTGGCGAATCAGGCCCGCCACGTATCCGCGCGCCACCTTCGACAGGTACATCTCGTCCTTCGGGTCGAAGAAAGCGTTCCGCTCGCCCTTGAAAAGGCTCTGGTGCACGTGCATCCCGGAACCGTTCTGGCCGTAGAGGGGCTTCGGCATGAACGTCGCGTGGCAACCGTTCGCAATGGCCACCTCCTTGACCACCAGCCGATAGGTCATCAGCCGGTCGGCCATCGTCAGGGCGTCGGCGTACCGCAGGTCGATCTCGTGCTGGCTCGGAGCGACCTCGTGATGGCTGTACTCGACGGGGATGCCCATCGCCTCAAGCGTCTCGACCGTTTGCGACCGCAGGTCGTGGGCCACGTCCACGGCCGTCAGGTCGAAGTACCCCGCCTGGTCCAGCACTTCCGTGCCCTCGGCGTTCTTGAAGTAGAAGTACTCGGCCTCGGGACCGACGTTCATCGTGAAACCCTTTTCGGCAGCGCGGGCCACGGCACGCTTCAGCGCGTTGCGGGGGCATCCGACGTACGGTTTCCCGTCGGGCGTCAGCACGTCGCAGAACATCCGCGCCACGCGCGATGTGCCGCGATCCTCGGGCAGGAGGCAGAACGTCCCCGGGTCCGGCTTGGCGATCATGTCGCTCTCGTCGATCCGCGCAAAGCCGTGGATTGACGAGCCGTCGAACCCCATCCCCTCCGCAAGGGCCCCTTCGAGTTCGTCCACCGTGATGGCGAAACTCTTCAGGTTCCCCAACAGGTCGGTGAACCAGAGGCGGATGAAGCGGATCTTCTCGTCGCGGGTACGCTTCAGGATCTCTTCGGTCGGGTTCGGCTTGGCGGATTTGCGTTTGGCCATCGGATTCCCCTTTTGCATGGCACTCATCGGCCGAACATCGGCGGCCCATTGTCGCCGCGCGGCGGCCGACCGTCAACCACATTCGCCCCCGCTCTTGCAGGGTAGCGATGTGCGTGCTAGGGTGAAAGACGCTCCGATCCCGCCGCGGGCTTGTCCCGGCGTAGTCCCGGCGCGCCGGGACGAAGCCGGAAGCGGCGGGGCACAAAAACCAAGGGCGAAACACACCCATGGAAATGCTGCCACGCGAGCGCGTCCTGGCGAACCTCCGCGAGGTCCGCGACCGCATCGCCGACGCCGCCCGCCGAAGCGGACGGACTCCCGACGCCGTCCGTCTCGTCGCCGTCACCAAAGCCGTCCCGACCGAAACGATCCGCCTCCTCCTGGCGGCGGGCCAGCAGGACATCGGCGAGAACCGGGCCCAGCAACTGAGGGACCGCGCGGCCGAACTCCAAGGCGCGCCCGTCCGCTGGCACATGATCGGCCGACTCCAACGCAACAAGGTCAAGTACGTCGTTCCCGCCGCCGCCATGATCCACAGCGTCGATTCGGTGCGCCTGGCCGAGGAAATTTCGAAGCGCGCCCAGGCCGCCGGCGCACGGGCGACGTGCCTCGTGGAAGTGAACGTGAGCGGCGAGGAGGCCAAGGGAGGCGTCGCGCCCGCCGAGGCCCCGCGCGTCGCCGACCGCATCGCCGCCCTTCCCGCCATCGACCTTGTGGGCCTGATGACCATGGCGCCCCTCGCCGAGACGGGCGAGACCGTCCGGCCGGTGTTTGCGGCCCTGCGCGAATGCCTCGCGCGCGTCAACCGCGAGGCCCGCCTCCCGGCACCGCTCGTGGAACTCTCGATGGGCATGACCCAGGATTACGAGACGGCCGTCGAGGAAGGGGCGACGATCGTACGCGTCGGCACCGCCCTGTTTCGATAAGCGGTGTTTTAACCGCAAAGGACGCAAAGTACGCAAAGGACGGCTGGGATTGGTGAACGGCAGTAACATTTAGCCGCCCCGCTTGTCGAAGCGCAGCGGAGACCCGCCGTAGCCCAAAGGGCGAAGGCTGGGCGGGGCGAGTTATTCATCACGCGCGGCGAGTAACCTCGCCGGATAAATGGGGGCGCCGTTTGCCGCTCCCCCTATTTCGGCTTTCCTTTGCGATCTTTGCGTCCTTTGCGGTTAGAAACCACCGTCCCAAGAACGCGGGGCGAATGGGCTTGCACGAATCGGCCGGACGCGGTAGAGTGGACGGTGCCATTGGGACTTGCGAAAGGCGGTGGCGAGATGACGCGACGACGGCACTTGACCCTGATCGCTTTGCTCGTAATCGTGGGCCTCCTCGGCGTCGCCGTGGTGGCCGTCGCTCAACTCAGCATGCAGGCTGTCCGTACGCAATATGACAAACGCAACGGGGAACTGGACCGGAACAACCCCGCCGCCATCTTCGAGTTGGCGAAGTGGGCCTACCAGAACGGCCTGAAGGACGAGGCCCTGAAACTCGCGATCGAGGCGAACGCCAAGGCCCCCGACGACGTCCGTCCGAAGTTCCTCGTCTGGGCCGTCACCGCCGCCAACCTCACAGGCGAAGAAACGGGCGGCGAAGCAATCACCCCCGTCGTTCCCATCTCGGCCAAAGAGGTTAAGGCCGTCCTCGACCTCGAGGGCGCGGAGGCGATGAACGGCTTCCGACGGGTTCAGAGCGCCCTCATCTCCTCCTGCGCCCGAACGGGTTGCCACGTCGCGGAGAACCCCGACGCTCCGTTCACCTTTATCCGCACGGGGGCCTCGACCGACAAGACGCTCGTCCAGAACTTCCTCGCCATCAACAAGTACCTCGACCGCGAAAAACCCGACGAGAGCCGGCTCCTTACCGTCCCGCTTGCCGGCCCGCCGGGCCACCCGAGCAAGCCCATCCGTAGCACCAACGAGCGGGTTTATCAGATGATCGTCACGTGGATCGACAGTCTTCTGACCGAAGCCGACCGGAAGGTGCCGTGGGGGAAGCAGCCAACCAAAGAATCCCCCCTGCCCGCCCCCTCAACGAAGCAAAGTCCGTAGAAGCGATGGAACCCCCCGCGCCGCGCGATGCGCCGGGTGCCACTGGTCCCGGCGCGCCACATTTAGCCGCCCAGTTTACTGGGCGAGCGCCTTTCGCCCCGCACGCCCGTCTGACGTGCCCCGCGCGCCTGGTTCGCCGGAGGGTCATCCTGAGGATCTCGCCGTGCTTCCGCCATTCTACATTCTGCGTTCTGCATTCTGCATTGCCTCCCCCATTCCCCGCCATGGCACGTGCCACGGCCGATCACGCCTGACCGGGTGCTCCCGCACCCGGCTCGAACGGCGCCCTTTCCACATCCCCGCCGTCCGCAGTTTACCCTGTTGCCGCGCGGATTTGTTGCGTAGGACCCCGCTGGCCGTATAATCGGGGGGAAAGGACGGGTTTCGGATGGCACAGGGCGAGCGACAAACGGCCGTGGGAGACCTTCGGCTGAGCGTGTTCCTTCGGCCGCTGCATCCGGAGTTTTTCACAATCTGTGCCCGGCGGGCGCTGGAGTCGAGAGCCGGCGGGTTCCAGGCGGAAGTGTGGCTCCTGGATCCCGGCCACGTCATTTCGTTCGTCGCGGGCGAGCAGGCCGTCACCGAGACAATCGCCCCGCGGGACCTCGCCCTGCCGAAGCGCGGCCTCGTGCGGGAAATCAACCTCGCGGGCGAACGCGAGGAACGGTTCGAGGCCCGCGGGCCCCTCGTCTATCAGATGGCCTACCAGGTCGATGCCGCCGGACCCGAAACCTATCGGCGCGAGGCGGAAGAACTGCTGGCGGGCGCGCGGCAGGCGCATCTGTTCGCGGAAGACGCGGGCGACGAGGCGGGGCGCCACCCCGCCGCGGCGGGTGTGGCGGGGCGGGCCTTCTCCTATGCCGTCCCGGAACTGCGGGCCAACAGCCTCCTCGTCCACACCTGGCACGGGTTCCCGGCCGAGGCCACGATCCTCAAGACCCAGACCCTCATTGAAAAGGGCAACCCATGAGACGGGCGGCCGCGATGGTGCTGGCGCTGGCGATCCTCGCATCTGCCGGCCCCCGGCGCGCCGCCGCAGGCGACTCGACGTGGCGAGCCGGGGCCGGCGTCGGCATGGGCACCATCGAGGAAAGTGAAGAGGTCAAGCACGCCAAGGCCAAGGAACAGGCCGCGGCGTACTATAAGGACGGCATGCAGGCCCTGGCGGAGGGGAACATCGAGCGGGCGGTCCAGCGGCTGCTTTGGGTCGCCAAGATGGGCCGCATGCGCATCGATTCGCCCTATCCCGAGCAGGCGTTCGAACAACTCAAAATCCTGGCCGACCGGGGAGCGAAGGACCTGGCCGTCGCGCGGGAACTCGTGGCCGGCGAGGACCACGCCGCAGGAGTGAAGGAACTCCGGCGAATCATGCGGGTGTACCTGGGACTGGCGCCGGCGAAGGAGGCCGGCCGGTTGCTCCGGGAAATCGAGAAGGACCCGGCCTTCCGGGAGGCGGTCCTGGCCCAGGGCCTCGCCGACGATCTCGAGAAGGCCCGTGCGCTGGAGGCCGAGGCCGAGGCGATCCTGCATCCGCCGGCCGCCGGCGCTCCCGAATCCGAGCCTCCGCCCGCCGAACCGCCGGCCCCTGAGTCCGAGCCGCGACCGGTCGCCACGGGCGACTCGACGGGGCGAGCAGGGAGCGGCGATGTCAAGGCGGGCGGTCCGCCCCCGGAGCCGCCGAAGGAACTCACGCCCGAAGAGCGGCAGGCGAAGCGCATCGAGAAACTCGCCGAGGCCTACGCCCTTTACGACCGGATCGTCCGGCAGGGTGGCGCGACCGGGCCGGCGAAGGCCGCTGCCGAGGCCATGGAGCGGCTCCGGAAGGATGCGGCGGTGGCGGAGCGTCTGGCGAAGGTCGAGGCTGAACGTCAGGCCCGCGAGTGGATGGGCCTGGCGACGAATTACTTCAAGGCCGGCCGGTTCGACCTGGCGCGCCAGTACTCGGAGAAGGTCATCGCGTCGTATCCAAATTCGCCCGAGGCCGACCAGGCCCGCGACCTCCTGGAGGCGCTGAAGTAGTCGCCGTTCCCCGCTACCCTTCTAACCGCAAAGGCCTGCCCCGAGCGGAGTCGAGGGGGCGCGAAGAGCGCAAAGGAAAGCGAGGATTGGGCAAGGGCCAAACGGCAAAGCGTCTGTTGGATGTTTGCTCGTGGTCGTTCCCCTGGTTCGGCCGTACTTTGCGATCTTGGCGATCTTTGCGG
>Ga0315289_10005450_pt1 | contig 18795 bp, 21 predicted proteins | sample YL17G11_40_MG_FD_203452 | JGI IMG/M metagenome (GOLD analysis project Ga0315289, IMG submission 203452) | Sediment microbial communities from Yellowstone Lake, YNP, Wyoming, USA - YL17G11_40 | ecosystem: Environmental > Aquatic > Freshwater > Lake > Sediment | place: USA: Wyoming | collected...
CTGACTACCTGTGATATCATCTCGTCGTGCGCCCACAAGTCACCTCCCTGTGCCTTGGTCTTTGATACACCATTTTGGCACATAGATGGCCTGTGGGCAATTCGTCAATCTAATCTAAACCATGCCGCGCATTGACTCAGGAAAGTAGACCGGTCAGCCGGCGCTTTCCCTGGCGGCTTCCCGCAGTCGTTCTACGTCGCGCAGCGGCGGTAGGCCGAAGAGCCTCTTGTACTCGCGACTGAAGTGGGCGGCGTCGTTGTACCCCACGCGGTAGCCAGCGCTTGCCGCGTCTAGACCCTCACCGAGCATAAGCCGGCGGGCTTCTTGGAGTCGTATCTGCTTTTGGAACTGCAAGGGGCTCATCGCGGTGACGGCTTTAAAGTGGTGGTAGAAGCCCGATACGCTCATGCCAAGTTCCCGGGCAATGTCGTCAATCCGAAGCGGTTGCTCGAACTCTTTACAAAGCCGTTCGATAGCCGTGGTGATGCGGTGGGTGTGGCTACCCTCGACCGCAATGTGACGGAGCCGGTCACTCTGCTCACCCATCAGGAGCCGGTAGACGATTTCCCGCGTGATCAGGGGCATGAGGAAGGGCGCTTCGGCAGGGGTGTCCAGGAGCCTGATGAGCCGCACCACAGCGTCCAGCAGGCTTGCGTCCAACGGGCTTACGGCGATGGCCCTCACGTCGGCATGGCTTTGCGGCAAGAAGTGGCCAGCCTCGACCATGACTGAGCCGACGAGGGTGGGATCAAGCCTTAAGCGGAGGCTGAGGTACGGCCGTTCCGGCGATGCTTCGATGATCTGGCTCACGACGGGTAGCTCGGCTGTGGCGAGAAGGTAATGAGCGGGGTCGTACCGGTAGCGGTTGCCGCCCAGAAGGACCTCCTTGCTGCCCTGGGCAATCACGCAAAAGGCAAGGTTGGACATGCCGTGGACCGACTCTGTGGGCGAGGAGGCGCGGTGGAGGCGTAGACCTTTCAGTGGCTCAACCATCCCATCTTGGCGGATCGTTCGTGCGATACGCTCGACCAGCTCGTCTGTGTTGGCTTGCGCCCTGTGTGCCTCACGCCCTACCTGCCGGGGGTCCGTCGAATCCATAGTGCCTTTTTCACTCATTCCTACACCCCCATCCTTACGGTTTGCAGAATCGTACAACGATCTTCGAGAATCATTATACCATACTACACTCCAGAGTGCTATAATACGGCTAAGGCAGAGGAATTGGTCTCGACTCTTAGCAAGCACGCTGGATTTTTGCTCAAGAAAAGATCGGCTTTGATGGGGCAAGGGATCTACCTACAGAGAACAGGAATGTGCATAATTGAAAGGAGAAACAATGAAAACGCGCAAACTTAGAAACAGCAACCTGGAAGTTTCGGCTCTCGGGCTTGGTTGCATGGGAATGAGTTCTGCTTACGGCCCGGCTGCCGACAAGCAAGAGATGATCTCATTGATCCGCATAGCCGTCGAACACGGTATCACATTCTTTGATACGGCAGAGGCCTATGGACCGTTCGTCAACGAGGAGCTCGTGGGCGAAGCTCTCGCACCTTTCCGCAACCAAGTGGTGATCGCCACCAAGTTCGGATTCGATATTGATCCCAATACGGGATCGCGTTCGGGTGGTCTGAATAGCCGGCCAGAGCACGTCAAGCGGGTGGCTGAGGAATCGCTGAGGCGGCTCAGGACGGATGTCATTGATTTGTTTTATCAACACCGTGTTGATCCGGATGTACCAATAGAGGAGGTGGCCGGAGCGGTGAAGGACTTGATGCAGGCAGGCAAGGTGAAACACTTCGGTCTTTCGGAAGCAGGGGTACAGACGATCCGTCGCGCACATGCTGTCCAGGCAGTCACCGCTGTTCAGAGTGAATACTCGCTGTGGACGAGAGATCCTGAAGCGGAAGTGCTGCCGACCTGCGAGGAACTCGGGATCGGCTTCGTGCCATTTAGCCCTCTGGGTGCTGGTTTCCTCACCGGGAAAATCGATACGAACACTACATTTCACAGCACTGATTTCCGCAACATTTCTCCTCGCTTCATGCCGGAAGCTCGGAAAGCAAACCTGGCCCTGGTAGACTTGCTGAACCAGGTTGCGGCACAAAAGGAGGCCACGCCGGCTCAGATCGCACTCGCCTGGCTGCTCGCCCAGAAACCATGGATTATCCCCATTCCGGGCACGACAAAGCTGCATCGCCTGGATGAAAATATCGGGGCAGTGAATGTTGAACTGACGCCCGATGATCTGCACGAGCTCGAAGAGGCTGCTGCAAAGATCCAGATACAAGGAGCTCGACTCCCCGAAGCCGTGCTGAAACTGACTGGTCGCTGAACCAGGCATCGCGTGCAAGGCAGATGTGAAGGCAAAGGAATAATCCGATCAACTAATTGATCCCGCCATGGCCTTCGACACCTCCGACGTTCGGTCCTGGTTCCCGCGCTTTACTCCCGATGCCCGGAAGGCCAACCAGCCAATCGTCGATCTGCTCAGCCATGTCGCAGCACGGAAGAATGCGACGCCTGCTCAGATCGCGCTCGCTTGGCTCCTCGCGCAGAAGCCGTGGATCGTTCCGATCCCGGGCACGCGAAAGCTGGAGCGTCTGGACGAGAACCTTGGAGCAGTTGCAATCGAACTCACTTCCGACGACCTCCGTGAGATTGATACAGCCACCTCAAAGATCAAGGTGCAAGGAGCTAGGGGGACTGGACAAGAGCGATACGTTTGAGGCTGTTTGGGCCAGACCCTGATCGTTACGGCTGACTGCGGCCTGGCACAGCGCTGGGGAGGCCCGATCGAACAAATCCAGCCGAAGGATGGCGCTTCATGATTTACAAACCGTTTCACGAGAGGTCATCACGAATCACGGCCTCCCTGTGATCGTCATGGAGCCCTGCTGCGGCGGCAGACTCGCCTCACTCAACGAGAAGGCCGATGCCATGCTCAAAAAGGGCCGGCCAGACGATTCCATCGCCTCTTGGGCTTTCCGGTTCTTACAGTCGCTGCCCAATGTGCAGGTGGTTCTCAGCGGCATGACGACAATGGAGCAGGTCGTGGAGAATGTCAAGCTCTTTTCCGAGCCCGACCCTACGACGGAGGAGGAGCATGAACTGCTCCAGCAGGCGATAGCCACCATGGTGAATCTGGTGCCCTGCACCGCCTGCCGGTCAAAGCATCAAATCTTGGCCGGCAGGTGGCATTGGGCTTGCTCTGCCTGCCGCGGAAAACAAGCAGATGCGGTTTTTTGCAGATGGCCGCCTTTGCCCTCATATATCTCTATCTCGATCTTATAGTCGCTCATTGCCTTGCTCCTTCAAGTGGAACAGAGTATGGCTGCCTTGCTCCCGGGTCGTCGCGATCAGCATCAGGCACGCCCGGGAATCCCCACGCTTTTCACCCGCTCTGCGATGGCCTGCATAGCATCCAGGGGGAGAGGGCCAAATTGCCGTGCCTGCACCAATTCCTGCATCTGCTCCATGTTACGAAAGCCTGGTAGGGGAATCGTCACAGGGGAGCGCGCCCATATCCACCTCAACGCCCCTTGCACGTAGGATCGCCCGTCGCTGGTTAGGTAAGGTTCAATCTGCTGCGCGCAGGCCAGCAGCCTCAGGGATTCCTCTTGCTCAAACCATTGCGCCCGAGGATCGCCCTCCTCCAGCCTCGTCTCCGGCGACCAACGCCCCGTGAGCACACCCGCGAGCAATGGGACGCGGTTCAAACTGGCCAGATCCTGTTCTCGGCATAGATCCAGCATGGCGGCGTTATCATTGAACACGTTCAAACGATGTTCGATGGCGATGCAGTGTTCTCCGCGTGCGAAAAGCCTGGCCCTTTCGACATCGTCCGTACTCCAGCCGTAATAGCGGATCTTGCCTGCACGCACCAGGTCTTCAAGCACTTCCATCAACCCTGGGGCTCGTTCGAGTGGGTAATCGCGGCGGTGCAGCAGGTACAGGTCTATACACTCGGCCTCCAGGCGACGCAGGCTGGCTTTGCATTTCCGCTCAACGGAACCGGCATCCAGGGACCAGGGATCCTCCTGATCTGGCAGTGGATCTTCCCCGAACTTGGTTACCACCACGATGCCATCTCGACGACCTCGCAGGGCTTCACCCAGGATGCGCTCGCTCAAACCCTGGCCGTAGTTGTCCGCTGTGTCGAACAATGTCACGCCTAGATCAACAGCCGCCTGGATTTGCCGAACAGCATCCCGTTTCGCCGGAGAGGGAACTTGAGCCAAATCTTCACGCCAGCCCAACCCGGCCATGCGGGCCGTACCTAGTCCCAATGGGCTGACTTGCATCCCACTTCGCCCCAACCTGCGAAATTCCATCATCTGCAACCCTCCATCTTCGACCTACCTGTACTTGCACCCATCTGCCCAGCCGGCAAGGCGGTCTAACGGAATGGCTCACCGGCAGCGGCGGCGATTGAAAGGCCACTCACATTATCGCGCCATTTCTTGCAAGCCGAGTTCGTACCCTCAGCGGCGTGAGCCGCTGTCCCGTGGAGCCGGCTTTAGGCCGCCTCAAGCCGTTTTCCGAGACTTGCCCTATCTTCCACTTCATAGCCAAGTGAGCGATAAAAGGCAATCACAGAACTGTTGGTTGCGCGCACCTGAAGATTTACCTTTGGACAGCCAGCAGCCTCTAGCCCTTTCTCTGCTGCCCTCATAAGCGAGATTGCAATCCCTTGACGCCTGTATGAATTGTAGACGGCCAGATGGTGAATCCAGCCTCTGACACCATCGAATCCCGCCATGACTGCTCCGACCACTTGATCATTGATACAAGCCACGAAAAAAAGCTCGGGCTGAACAGTGAGTTTCCTGCGGATCATAGCAGCTGGCTCATTCCACGGTGGATCATCAGCAAAAACATCACTCCAAAGAGCGACAACTTGTGCATGATCTTTGGGCTGATATGGCCGGATTTCCAAAGTCTCAATCACCGAGTCTTTTCTCCTGGGCGGCCTAACGGCTGGCGGCTCACCTGCGCGGCGACTCTGGCGACGGGCCGCCGCCTGAAACCTCGGTGACAGGCCCAACCTCCCCCGCAACCGCGCATGATCGCCGCGTCAGGTGTAGCCGCAGGTTAGCCCGCCGCTTCCCGACCCTCCAGAGCCGGACGGTAGATCGTGTAATCAAAGACCCGTTCAAAACCAAACTGCTGATAGAGCAAATAGCCCAACCGCGAGGCTGTGAGCACGACGAAGCGATGCCCTTCATTCGCTGCCTCAGATAGAATGCGGGACAGAATCGCTTTGCCCAGCCCGCATCTCCTCCATTCCGGCAGGGTTGCCATCACGTACACCCCCGGCAAACCGTTCGCCTCGACCAGCGCGCCAATGGCAGCCGGCGGGCCATCTCCTACACGAGCCAGAAACAGCCTGCCTGGATTCTCAACCAACCAGTTATCAGCCATCGCTTCGAAGTAGTCGAGTCCCGCCCCTTCTGGAAAACGAAACGCTACGTGCCGAATCCTGCTGGCGGCCTCAAGATCAGAGCGAGTGGCTGCCAGCCAGACCTTGAGGCCACCATTGAGACCGATATCAGGGGCCGGCAAGGGGGCGATCATGGCTGGCAAGAGCGGAGGGTCCAGTACCAGCCCTTGCTGCTCCAAGAGCTGTGCCAAGTGCAGAGGCTGATGGTTCGGCCCCAGCCACCAGTACCACGGCACGTTCCGTTCAGCGAAGAACGCTTTGATTGCCTCGATTTCACTAACGATGATCCTGTCTGATGTGCCAGGCGGATAGCTCCCGCTCAGAACAAGGTTGAGCAGCGGAATCGGCAGCCCGGTGGAAGTGGCTTTCACCCCGATTCCATCAAGACAAGCAGCGGCAGGCGCAAGCGAGGATAGCCAGGCCTGAACGGCACGGGTATGCGAATCCGCCTGCCGGACGAGTTCTTCTGGTGTTTGGTTCAGAATTGCAGAGAGATCCTCAATAGGCATGTACATCTACCGCTGTGACAGGCGGGCTAACGATCGCGGCGTGAGCCGCCGAGGTTAGGCAGCAACTACCTCACATGGCAATCCCTATCATGCAGCCGCCACCTCTATCGTCTCTCGCATCCGGATGACCACCCCCAAAGCCAGCCCCAACGACAGTAAATACATCCCTCCAAATGGTGTCATGAACCCTCGCTCCATCGTGTAGACAAGCACCGTAAAGACCACAAACAGCACTCCCTGCACTGCTGTCCATATCCTCAACGTTCGCATGTAATCGCTGTTGCTACCCTGTTTGCGCGCCATCATGCCCAGCACGACGAAGAGCAAGGCAAAGAATAGAAACTCGACCGGCATCATCAACTTGCTCCACCACTCCGGTGGCGTAACACCTTCCCAAAGGTTGATCCACGATGGAAGCGGCCACAGAATCTCAACCCCATCGAACCACACCACCAGGTCAAGCAGGATGTGCATGAGCACGCCAACTCCTAGCCCCAGCCCCCAGTAACCCCAACGTGGGCGTCTCACTATCCAAGCCACGACATAGAACAGCGCAATGACCGCAGCAACGGTAAAGAGACTATGGGTGAACGTGCGATGTAGCCCCTCCGTAGACCGTCCCGCTACCGTGGCAACTGCAACAGCCAGATTGTCGGCATCCGGCACCATGCTACCCAAAACAATCCCCAGCATCAGCCACTCTCGTTTGGGTGCCCACCTCCGTACAGCGAGTCCAACGATCCCATGCATTCCTGCTTGCGCCATTTTGGCTCCTCCTTGCTCTGTGAGCACAATGGTAGTTGCTGCCTAGCGGTGGGCATGACCCGCTTGCGACGAGCGCAGCAAGGAGCAAGTCGGGTGCGCTACGGTCGGTGGAGCGGTCGCCCGCTCCACCGCCGTTCCAGAACCGGACGTGATAGTTTCCCATCATCCGGCTCCTCAGTGAATGGGTCATTGTCATTGACACCGTTCACCGTGTGTCTGGTCGTGGCAGTGCGCGTGGAGCAAGACCAGGTTCTTGTAGTGGTTGTTCTGCCGCTTTCCATCCCAATGATGGACTTCCAGCGCATCCTCTGTCGTCAAGCGTAACCCGCACCACACGCATTTGCCGTTCTGCCGCCTCACCAACTGCACCATCCGGTCAGGTTTCGTCGGGTCTTTTCCAAGCCGGTCTACCCAGTACACCCAGTCTCCATCGTAGGGGCTTTTCTCGCCCCGCACTTTCACGTGCCGCACGATGGGCGTATCGGCGTGGCAGACGAGGGTATGCTTCCCATCTGTGAAGCTCATTCGCTTTCCCTGCCGCCGCCAGTAACGTCGGAAGCGCCATCCCGCTTTCTTGCCAGGATGTCGCCGCCCAGCCCACCGTCTCAGCTGGAAGGATGTCTGATAGTCCATCTGGTTGAGCGTGTTCTTGGCCGCCACCGTGCGGTAGTATTGACTCCACCCGCGCACGACAGGGTTCAGGGCTGTGATGAGCGCCACCTGGGGTGCTCCCCGATGTTGCCGTATCACTGCCCCGATGTCCTCCTGATGTCGCTGGATGGCTTGCTGGCTGGGTCGGATGTAAGTCTTGAACCCTTCCTGACCCCGATAGGTGCGGGTACGATACTTTCCTACCCGGTATTGCCGGACGTGAAAACCGAGAAAGTCGAACCCCACACCTGCGGTGTTCCGGCTTCTGGATATAGCGTCTCGCCCTGGTCCACGATGCCTGCCTTCAACCACGCTCGCACCAAGCGTGCCACCGGTCGGGTGGCGTCCAGCTTACTCATCAACGCCTCGTGGTCTATCCGGTCGAAGCATTTCTCGATGTCTGCATCCAAGACATACTTCGGCTTGAGACAGATCGTGTTGAACACCGCTTCTATCGCGTCGTGAACACAGCGCCCTGGCCGGAATCCATACGAGTTCGCCTCGAACTCAGCTTCCCATTCCGGCTCTAACGCCAACTTCACCAACGCCTGCATCGCCCGGTCGGCCATCACCGGTATCCCCAACCCCCGTTTCTCCGTACTCCCCGGCTTGGGTATGTACACCCTCCGTATCGGCGCTGCTTCCCATTCCGTCAGGTGGCACAGTCGCCGGGCTAACTTCAGCCGTTGGCTCGGTGTCAGTTTCGCTACCCCGTCCACCCCCGGCGTCCGTTTCCCACGATTGTCTTGTGTCACCTGCCGCACGGCCAAACAGCGTCCTGACCAGGAGTGAAGCAGCAGCCGCTCGATGCTCCGGGCACGCTTCCAGTCACCTCGGCGTTCGGCTTGGTAGATGCGCTGTTGGAGTCGGCGCACGTCCCGCTGGATCTTCTTCCAGGATAACGTCCGCCAGTCTTCAGTACGTTGCCTTCTGAGCTTCCTTCTCGCTGCTCTAGCCACGTCTGCCCAAGACCTAAACCCGTCTAGTTCCTCTACCATCCCACTCACCGGGCTCACGTCAGCGTATCCCAGGCATTACCCTGGGCCTTTGCTTCTTGAGCCATCCCTCCCACCTATCGCTTGCGGTTGGTTGCCTGCTCACGCCTTTTTCCTGGTAAGATCGTGAGAGCCATAGATGGGTTACTCCGTTCCGTGTGTCCATTTTCCGTGACCACAGGGCGACACTGTACGCCGTGTCCCTCTTTACCGAGTGGATGCCACGACCGCGCATACTTCGTGGCCGATGGGAGACAATTCCCTTTTGGGCCTGCCTGTCATTCGCTTTGGCAGGTTCTAACTGACGACGCTTGCGTGCCTTCGTCGAACATCCTGCCCATCGTCACCCGCTTGGGGCGTCGCCGCCTGCGACTGGCGCTTATCCCCTTCTCACCCTTGCACCCCGACGTTTGATGACCAGTCTCCCGCCGCAGGGTGATGCTCTCTCCCCTCCACCTGGGGGATGGGAGTTGGTGAGCCTCACTCACCGCACCCACTTGAACACACAGTTGTACAAGGCTCTTCAACTTAACTGCGAGCCTTACCCACCCTTCCCCCGCACACCGGGCGACTTGCATCGCATTGCGCGGTTTCGGATGAACGGATCGCAGATACGCTTGTTGGGCGGCCATTAATCGTTTGCGGAACACCACAGCGATCATTCTATGCGCCTAACTGACGCCCCATACAATCCGCCAGATAGAATGCCAAGGATCACAGCAATCACGCTTCCGACAATCGTCCAGCCGCCAGGTAATATTGTTAACGACAGCGTGAGGAACAGCAGACATCCAATGAGGGAGAGAGAAGCCCAAGACTCTAGCTTCTTTGGAAACCGTTGACCATTACTCCAGGCATTCTTTTTCCCAGATTTCCTCGACCTGTCTGGCTTGCTCTGCCCCGTAGGCTACCATCCGTTGACAGAAAGATTCATCCGTAGCAGATACCGGGGCAACCCCCTCCTGGGGTTTAGGTTGCAGGGATTTGAGCCATCCTTGTACATCTGCAAAGTGATCACGAAAGGGGCATGGCACCATCCAATTGCCCTCTTTCGATAGCGTCCGCCGCCCGTATCCATAGTCTCGCTGCCACTTCCGCACATGTCGGAAAAGCGGCGATTTCCAAACCTCGGTCAGCGTTCCGCCTTGCTGGTAAATATCGCGTAAATTGGCGGCTACATATGGCATGAACACACATGGCATAACATCACCGTTCCAATCTATGTGCAGGTAGCCCCGGTCACGGCCTGCAGCAATGCATCCTTCAACCAGGGGGCCATGGTTCCAGAAATCAAGAAGGAAAAGACGGCGCTGGCGCACAACCTGCCATGATCGTCTCCAGAAAGGAACGCGCTGGTCAGGCGAAGGCATCCAATCCAGGTTGGGGAACCGGCCAATCGGCATATATTGAAAGATAAAGGCGTAGAACGCGCCCTGCTCCCCGAAGTAGAAGTCGAGCAGCTGATCGGAAAGGATCTGTTCACAGTTCGCGCGCGTCGCGGTCATGGAAATCCCGAACGGGACTCCTACCGCCCTCAACTCGGACATTGCCACGAGTACACTTTCGAAGGTGCCCTCCCCCCGGCGCTGATTGGTTGTCTCCCTCAGGCCTTCGACGGATAGGGCGGGGGTCAGGTTGCCCAGCCTGGCCAGGCGCCGGGCGGTTTCGCTGGTGATCAGGGTTCCGTTGGTGAACATCAGGAATAGGCAATCGTCATGCCTGGCGACAAGATCGAGCAGATCGTTCCCTTGGGAACGGTAGGTGAGTGGTTCGCCACCAGAAAAAACGAATAGGCCGATCCCCCACTGTTCTTTCGCCTCCGTCACGATCCGGTCAAGCATATCCCACGCGAGATTGGCTGGCTGCGGGATGCCTGTTCCGGATCCCGAGTTGGCATAGCAGCCGGTGCAGGCCAGATTGCACGCCCGGGTGGGGCTGATCACCAGGAACCAGGGAGGCGGTGCACCATACTCTTGGGCGAAGCGCTGCATGATCAGACTGCGTTGCCTTGATGGAAGCAGTGCGCGGCCCCACAGGTCGAAGATGCGGCGGGCTACATGCGAGGCAAGGATGCGCTTCTCGATTGCCCTGTCGATGGAGTTGAGCACGGCGAGTGAAATCCACCGGTATTGTGCATGGATCTTCTGCCAGCCAGGGCGGTCGTTTGTGATCAGCTTGGATGATACTAGCAGGCCGCTAGCTGCACTGATCAGTAATCTCCGCACTGGGTCGAGGTAAAGCAACCTGGTTGCTAGAGCCACCAGGTGCCGGCCAAACTTGCTGTGAAGCAGGGAGGAAGCCAACCCGGATAGGTTCATTGATGAATGGGTCGAGGCGTTTTTTGTTCAGGCAATCGAGTCTGCAAAACCTGTGCCTTCCAATCCCGGTACAGGGTCATGATCGTTCCCAGCACTCCAGACAGGATGCGACCGATATCCTCGTAAATGCCGACGGATCTGGGGATGATTCCGCCGATCGCCCACAGCAGTGGAATGACAAGGCGTAACTTGGGCATTCTCTTATCCGCCAGCAGGAACAGGCTGAAAGCAAAGATCGCCACAAGAATGAGCTTGTCAGCGGGCATAGGATCGTCCTTCGCCATTCAGATCAGCGATCAGTCTGGCCAGCGCCAGCTCCTTCGCCTTGGCCTCGACTTCCACCGTGAGCGGCCAACCCAGCCACTCCAAGGGGAAATCTCCGGCGTCGATGTAATCGTCATGCCGCTCCGGCTTCGGTCCGTCCCACCCTGCGAGCGGACTGGAGATGTGAAAGAGCGGCTCGGCCTGCCATGTCTTCCGGGCGCGTTCGGTGATCTCGGCCACGCTCAGGCCATCGGGCAGACAGCGGTGGTGATGCACGTCGTAAACCAGCGGCACGCCGGTGTCGGCACAGACAGGCAGCAGGTCGGAGGGCGTGTAAACCTTGTCGTCGTTCTCCAGCGTGAGGCGCGACCGCACCGGCCTGGGCAGACGTTCGATGTTCCTGCGCAAGGCGTCCAGCGCGGCGGCCTTGTCGCCATACGCGCCGCCGCCGTGGAGGTTGATCGTATCTGCGCCGACCCATTCCGCGACCTCGGCCTGGTAGTTCAATTCGGCGAGCGAATGCGCCAGGGTCTGCGGGTTGGGGGAATTGAGCACCACGAACTGATCCGGATGAAACGATAGACGTAGATTGTTTGAGCGGGCAAACCGACCGCACTCTCGAAAGTGCGCAATGATGTCCGCACTGCCCGGCAGTTCATTCATCTCATAGCCTGCCGCGGGATGCGTCTTCACAGGCAGAATCTGGCTGACGATGCGGAAGGCGCCGATGCCATGACTCGCGCAGAATTCCAGCGAGGCCAGCAGCGCTTCGGCATTGGCGCGGCACAGATCGGCCAGCCGCACCAGTTGCGCCGGCCTGGGCAAGCGCAGCAGCGCCGTGGCTGTCGTCGCACGGAACTTGATCGGCTCGCGCGCAAACTGGCAGCACAGGCCAAGCCGCAAGGCGTTGGGCCGTCGTTGGAGTGCTCTCGCTTGCGCTGTAGCCATGTTACGCCCTCGCCTGCACGCTGCCCAGCCCACCATCCACGCCGATAACCTGACCGGTGACCCAGGCCTGGGCGCCGTCGAGTAGCCAGCAGATGGCCGAGGCCACCTCGACCGGCTCGCCGATGCGACCCAGTGGGTGCAACGCGGCGGAGGCTTTTGCGACAGCTTCGTTTTGCGTCAGCGCGCGGGTCAGCCCGGTGCGAGTCAATCCCGGTGCGACACAATTCACCCGCACTTGATACCGCGCGTAACTGGCCGCCGCCGCCAGGGCCAGCCCCTCCACGCCCGCCTTGGCTGCGGCGATGGCTTCGTGGTTCAGCAGTCCGCGCCGCGCCGCCACGGACGAACATAGCACGATGCTGCCGCCGCCTGGTTGACGCATGATGACGCGCACGGTGGCGCGCAGCACGTTGAAGGCGGTTGTCAAATTCAAGGCCAGCGTTTCGGCAAATTCAGCGTCTGTGATCAAATGTGCCGGCTTGAGCAGGATCGAGCCGGCGCAATTCACCACGCCATCCAGGCGGCCATGACGCGTATGGACTTGCTGCAACACCGCATCCACCGCCGCGCTGTCCCGCGCTTCCAACTGCAAAGTCGGCGCCCCGGTCTCCGCGCCAATGGCCGCCAATCGCCCGGCATCGCGTCCGGTGACGACCACACGCGCGCCTTTGGCGGCCAATTGTCGCGCCACATCCGCCCCGATGCCGCCCGAACCGCCCACCACCAGATAAACCGCGCTGTTGTCTGTGCTCATCGTCGATTCACTCCTTGACTTTGCCCGGTCCGGCAACTTCCTCCGTGCGCAGCATCACCTCGTTGCGGCACAGAACGGCCAGCGTCCACGGCGGATCCCAATAACCGTACACTGGCGGCAACAGCACGCTGATCTGCTCGGTTTCCCTCCATGCCCTCATCGCCGAGCGGTCGAGGGGCGGCTTGTCGATGGCGGTGTTGATCGCCTCGGGTGGCAGCGCGGGGTGCAACCGGCTGACGGTGGCGGTGTCCTTTTCGGGAGCAGCTATCCAGTGCAAGAGAAGTCTCCTCGATATTGTGGCGGGCTAACGGCAAGCGTAACCCGCGCGGCGGATGCGTGGGAAAACCCTTAGCTAGAAAACTATCCTCAATGCGCGTTTCACCGCCGATTACTGCGGCGTAGCCGCGTCGGGTTGACGCGATGTTAGGCGGCCACCCCTTTGATATCGCACGCAGTCAAACTCCTCGGAACCGATTCCGCTATTTGGGAAGTGTCCCTACAGACGTTCTGGCTAACTGGATGTTGAAAATGATCTTGGTGTAAACGTCAAGCACCAGATAGAGTAGATTCGCTACCGCTGCACCAATCAGGCCCAAGCCGGTGGGGGCGAGCAAGAAGACAATCGGAAAAACCGTCCATCCGAAAAACACATAGCTGTTCACCCATTGTGAAGCTGCGGCCTTGGCCGACAAGACTTTGACCACAAGCAATGCATAGGCTACGCAACTGATGACAAAGTGAACCCACTTGACTGCAGTAAGGTCGCGCGCGGCGAGATACCCGGTGAACATAACGATTGCAGTCAGGTACAGCAGTTGCACCAACCCGCCGCCTTGGATACCTTTCAACTGTGCGATTTCAACCATCAATAGCGTGCAGCTCAACACGTAAAAAAGCCATCGGGTCCAAAAGATTGGCTGTCCAGCTTCCGTGACAACGGTGATCTTGCCTTGCCACATCAACACATAAGAGATCAATGTGACAAAACTCACCAGAAAAGCCGAGTTGAGGCTGTTCTTGTTCTTCCCCGCAAAGTAGAAATACGTGCTTGAAAGGGCAAAGACCACCAGACCTACCAAGAATATAAGGTTCAACATCTTCACTGCCTCCTTTGTTTGAGAAAACCTGACTCGATGAACGTCTTGCGGTAGTACATTACATCACATTCTACTCTCCTTCCGCAATGTGCGCAAGGGGTTATCGCCGGCCCTGGCTACGCAGTAGCTAGGTATAGTGAGGTTGCCCACCGTACTGACCAAAGAAGAAACGCGGCGCGTCATCGAGTGTATGTCTGGCGTGCACCAGTTGATGGCCAAACTGCTCTACGGGAGTGGCCTGCGGCTCATGGAGTGTGTGCGGCTACACGCACGTCCTGCAGCGCGGCGGCCTGGCCGTGCGTAGCCCGCTGGATTGATGCCCGCAGTACCTGACTTGCGCACTTGCGCCCTCTGGCTATAATTGGCGGCAGTGCGGCGCCCGACCCAAAGCCCGACGGCGGGCCAATCCCCCGCCCTACGTTCTGGCATGGCGCCCCACGCATCACGCATTACGAATTACGCATTACGAATTACGCATGGATTTCTCCCTCTCCCCCGAACACGACATGACCCGCCACATGGTGCGGGAGTTTGCCGAGCGCGAGGTCGCTCCCACCATCAAGGAGTACGACCGCGCCCAGCAGGTCAACCTGACCGCGCTCCGCCGCATGGCGGAACTGGGCATCCTGGGCATCTGCATCCCCACCCGCTACGGCGGCGCCGGCATGGACTATGTCTGCCTGGGGCTGGCCTGCGAGGAATTGGAACGGGTGGACACCTCCCTGCGCGTGGTCATGAGCGTACACGTCGGGCTCAACTCCCTGGGGCTGCTCCAGTGGGGCAGCGAGGAACAGAAGCAGCGCTGGCTGGTGCCCCAGGCGCGGGGGGAGCGCTACGCCGCCTACGGGCTGACCGAGCCAGGCGCCGGCTCCGACGTCGCCGCCATCGCTGCTACCGCCCGCCGCCAGGGGGACGTCTATGTCCTCAATGGGGAAAAGATGTGGATCAGCCTGGCGACGGTGGCGCACAACTACCTCGTCTTTGCCAAGACGGACCCCCACGCCGAACAGCCCCACGCGGGCCTCAGCGCCTTTGTTGTGGAGCGGGAGATGGCAGGTGTGACCACCGGCGACATCCACGGCAAACTCGGCGTGCGGGCCGGCTCCACCGGCTGGATCAACCTGGCCGACGTCGAGGTGCCCGCTGCCAACCGGCTCGGCGAAGAGGGGGAGGGGTTCAAGATCGCCATGAGTTGCCTGGACAATGGGCGCTACACCGTGGCGGCCGGCGCGACGGGCCTCATCCGTGCCTGCCTGGATGCATCGGTCAAGTATGCGCACGAGCGGCGTACCTTTGGGCGTGAAGTCGGCCAGCACCAACTGATCCAGCAGATGATCGCGCGGATGGCGCGCGACTATGACATGGCACGGCTCTTGTACTTGCGGGCAGGCTGGCTCAAGAACCAGGGGCGGCGCAACACGCGCGAGACCAGCCTGGCCAAGTGGTTCGCCACCGAGGCCAGTTTCGCCGCCGCCTCCGACGCAGTGCAGATCCACGGAGCCTACGGCTACTCGGACGAATACGACGTCGAGCGCTACCTGCGCAATGCCAAGGGCGCCTGCATCTACGAAGGCTCCACCCAAATCCACGAACTCCTACAGGCCGGCTATGCGTTGGGCTACCGGGAGGACCGTCCGTTACGATGTGAGTTGCCACCGCATAGTAATCCGTAATTCGTAATTCGTAATCCGTAATGCGTAATCGGAGGGGACTTGTGGGTGAGAGTGGGGTACTGAGTTACGAGGAGTGGGTGAGGACGGTGCCGGCTGCGTTCACTGGCGATCCGTTATGGACGGTTAAAGCGTATCGGTTGGCATTATTTGTGGCAGACCTGGGTTGGCAAGACGTCACGAAGCTTGTACGGGACAGGCGCACTATCAGCCTCTCGGATCAACTCTACCGCGCGCTCGGTTCTATCGGTGCGAATATCGCGGAGGGATATGGGCGGGGTTCTGGCAAAGACCGGACGCGCTTCTACGAGTATGCGCTCGGTTCGGCCAGAGAAAGCCGTGACTGGTACTACAAAGCGCGGCACATTCTGGAGCAGGCTGTCGTAACCCACCGCTTCGACCTGCTCTCCCAAATCACCCGCCTGCTCCTGGTCATGATTCCCGACCAGCGCGACCAGACCCTAAAAGAACCCCCCGCCCCCTACGAAACCTAGTCCAATTACGCATTACGGATTACGGATTACGCATTACGCATTACGCATTACGCATTACTTTAAGGAGGTGTATCTTGCATATCGTCGTATGTATCAAGCATACGCCCGACTCCGAAGCCAAGATGTCGGTGGACGGGGCGGGCAACGTCTCCTGGGGTGGATCGCCCCTCATCATCAACCCCTGGGACGAGTACGCCGTCGAAGAGGCGCTGCAACTGCGCGACAAGCACGGCGGGACCGTCACCGTCATCTCGGTGGGGCCGGAGGCCGCGCTCGAGGCGCTCAAGCACGCCATCGCCATGGGCGCCAACGAGGCCATCCGCATCTGGGACGACGCCTGCGCCGGCTCCGACACCCTGGCCACCAGTTACGTGCTGGCCAGGGCCATCGAAAAGATGGGCGACGTGGACCTGGTGCTCTTTGGCAAGTCGGCGATTGACGCCGAGACCTGGCAGACCGGTTCGGCCGTCGCCCACCGACTCGGCGTTCCCTCGCTGATGTACACCATCAAGATCGCCGAACTCGACCCCAACGCCAAGACGATCACCGTCGAGCGGCTGCTGGAGGAGGGGCGGCAGGTCGTCGCCGCTCCGCTGCCGGCCGTCGTCGGCACCACCAAGGGCATCAACGAGCCGCGCTATACGTCCTTCATGGGCATTCGCAAGGCGGCCAAGATGCAATACCCTGCCTGGACGCTGGCCGACGCCGGCGCGGATGCCGGCAAGGTCGGCGCGGCCGGCTCCGGCGTGCGCTGGCCCAGGGTCTTTATGCCGCCGGTGCGCGAGGGGGAGGCCGAAATCATCTCGGCCGAGACGGTCGAGCAGGCGGCCGCCATGCTGGTTGATAAGCTGCTGGCCGAGAAGGTGATCTAGGAGGCGATGCCATGAGCAACGATATTTTCGTGTGGGTCGAACACTTCAAGGGCCAGCCCGCCGGCGCCTCCTGGGAGGCGGTCGGCACAGCCCGCCGGTTGGCCGATAAGTTGGGCGGCCAGGTAACCGCCTGCGTCTTCGGCGCTCAGGGGCTCGAGCCCCTGGCGCAGCAGGCCATCTCCTACGGCGCCGATACGGTCCTCCTGTGCGAGGATGCTACGCTGGCCGATTTCCGTGTCGAGCCGTACGCGGCGCTGATGGCCAGGGCCGTGCGCGAGGCCCAGCCGGCCGTGGTCGTCATCGGCTCCACCTTCCGTGGGCGCGAGTTAGGCCCCGCCCTGGCGGTCGAACTGGACACCGGCTGCATCGCCGACTGCACTGCACTGGAATTCGAGGATGGCCAACTGGTGGCCCGGCGCCCGGTCTACGCCGGTAAGCTGCTCTCCAACTGCGTCATCCCCGAGCGGCGGCCGCAGATCTTAACCACCCGCGTGCGCGCCTTCCCCAAGCCGGAGCCGGACGCGGGCCGCCAGGGGCAGGTCAACAAGGTCGCCCCGGTACTGGCCGAGGCGGACATCCGTACCAAAGTCACCGGTTTCCAGGAGACCGTGGGCGGCGTCAGCCTGGCCGATGCAGGGATCATCGTCTCCGGCGGCCGTGGCGTCGGCGGGCCGGAGGGCTTTGCGCCGGTGCGCGAGCTGGCGCAGACGCTCAAGGCTGCCGTGGGCGCCTCCCGCGCCGCCGTAGACGCCGGCTGGATCCCCTACGAGTACCAGGTGGGCCAGACCGGCAAGACGGTCGGCCCCGACCTGTACATCGCCATCGGCATCTCCGGCGCCATCCAGCACCAGGCCGGCATGCGCACGAGCAAGGTCATCGTCGCCATCAACAAGGACCCCGAAGCCCCCATCTTCAAACTGGCGCAATACGGCATCGTCGGCGACCTGTTCAAGGTCGTGCCCGCTCTGGTCGCCGCCTTCAAGGCCAAACTGGGCTAGAGTTGGTTTGCTCACTGCCAAGCCCCTGTGGGAGAGTCTCCCCACAGGGGCTTTCTTCTTCCCCCCGCCACCCCCTCCCGCCTGGCCAATCTGCCATTCGCTGATTTGCCGATTTGCCGATTCGCTTTATAATCGAACCCTGCAAAGGCTCAACCGATGAACACAACAGACAACCCTGGACAACCTACCACGGCCGAGGTGCTGGCCGAAGTCGAGCGCCGCCGCGCGGCGGCCTCGCCCCCCGTGAGCGAGGGGGAGCGACGGGCCGTCGTCATCGCCGACCGCTTCATCTTCTGGCTCAGCAAGCACTGGCTGGCCGTCTTTAACCTGCTGGCCTTCCTGTACGTGGGCCTGCCATTCCTGGCCCCGGTGCTGCTGGCGCTGGGGGCGCCGGGGCCGGCGCGCGTCATCTATGCCCTCTACGCCCCCCTGTGCCACCAACTGCCCCAGCGCTCCTGGTTCCTGTTCGGCCCGCAGTGGGCCTACACCCTGCCCGAGTTGATTGAGCGGCTGGGGGCCAACCTCACGCCTGAACTGACCACCCGCGCCTTCGTCGGCGACGCCAGCATCGGCTACAAAGTCGCCCTCTGCCAGCGTGACTCCGCCATCTACGGCGCCATCGTGCTGTTCGGGCTCGCTTATGCGCCGTTGCGCCGCCGCTGGAAGGTCCCCCCGCTTTCCTGGTGGGTCTACATCGTCTTTGGCATCCTGCCCATGCTGATAGACGGGGGCTACCAGTTCCTGTCCTACGCGCTGGCCTACTTTTGGCCTGGGGGGCCGATCGCCCCGCACGAAACTACGCCGCTCTTGCGGGTGATCACCGGCGCCCTCTTCGGCCTGGCCACCACCTGGCTGGCCTACCCGTACATCCAGGAATCCATGGACGACATTCGCAAAACTCTGCACCAACGCTTCGGATGGCAGTGAGCAAATCGCAAATCGCTAATCGCAAATGGCGAGGGCCAGTTACGCATTACGGATTACGCATTACGCATCACGTTTCACGTTTCACGTTTCACG
>Ga0315289_10005451_pt1 | contig 18794 bp, 20 predicted proteins | sample YL17G11_40_MG_FD_203452 | JGI IMG/M metagenome (GOLD analysis project Ga0315289, IMG submission 203452) | Sediment microbial communities from Yellowstone Lake, YNP, Wyoming, USA - YL17G11_40 | ecosystem: Environmental > Aquatic > Freshwater > Lake > Sediment | place: USA: Wyoming | collected...
TTCCAGCGATAGTTTTCATTCTGCGGGGGAATCTCTATTCGGCTTGTAGGGTGTCCTTTCGTGCGATTCCCAGACCATCAAACAGGTTCTAACTTGCTTGCACCAGCGACCCCACCACCTTAATACCAGCTCTGGGAGACATCTGGAAGATACGCGAGACTGCGGAGAATTTCCTAAATTGACAACAGACAATAGCCTAGCACACCAACTCTCACACAATAACGATCGACTCGAAGCTGAAGAAACTCGAAGATCGAAAGAACCTTATCCTAAGATTCCGTATGTGCTTGAACCTTTCCCCTACGGCGCAGGGTAGGTAATCCGCGCTTCCGCAGGGGACAACCAGTCCACCTTGCAGCCAAGGTTTTCAGCGATGAACCGCAGGGGCATCATCGTGCGCCCCGGATCTTGAATGAAGGGAGCAACGTCGGGATTATCGGGATCGATCAATAGGTTGCTCCCATTAACAGATGCGTAGTTCTTACCAATCCAAAGCTCGATCGTTTTCGAACCGAACTCAATCGTCACCTTCTGATCGGAGGCGTACCAGTCCACCACTGCACCTAGCTCTTCAACTACATAGCGGATCGGTAGGAAGGTGCGACTCTCCACAATAACCGGGGCGGTGTCCATCGTTTTCGGATGGGTACCCACGAAATAGTTGGTTTCCCCGACAAAGAAGCGCAAGACCAGGGGGGTTCTCTCATTCAGTGTGATAGCCCAGGTGTCATTGAGGTAGTTGCCGCCGCTGACCGCTCCTCCGAAGAGGATCACCTTGCCGGCGGAGGCGTCATAGGCCAAGGCGTGGCCGCTGCGGGCGACCGGGGAATGAGCAGGGTTGCGGTTAACCCAGCTATTGCTGGTGTAGTCGTAGGCCCAAGTGTCGTTGAGAGGGCCATTGCTATCTAATCCCCCGAAGAGGAGCACTTTCCCGGCAGATGCGTCGTAGGCCAAAGCGTGGTAGGCACGAATAGGCGGGGGACTGGCTGGGGTGCGGTCAACCCAGCTGTTGCTGGCATAGTCGTAGGCCCAGGTGTCACTGAGGTAGCTGTTGTTCACTCCCCCGAAAAGGATCACCTTACCAAAAGAGGCGTCGTAGGCTAGAGCGTGGTTCCAGCGCCATGGCGGTGGATTATTTGGGTTGCGGTTGACCCAGGTATTAGAGGCGTAGTCGTAGGCCCAGGTGTCTTTGAGAAAGCCGCTGACACCCCATCCTGCAAAGAGTACCACCTTGCTGGCAGAGACATCGTAGGCTAGGGCGTGGCCATAGCGGACGGGCGGGGGGGTAGCCGGGCTGCGGTTAACCCAGGTATTGCTGCCGTAGTCGTAAGCCCAGGTATCATTGAGACTATTGTTGTTAACACGTCCTCCGAAGAGGATTACCTTGCCGGCGGAGGCATCGTAAGCCAAGGCAGGACATGCACGGACGGGTGGGGGGTTGGTCGGGTTGCGGTTGCTCCAGGCGTTTGTGGCATAGTCGTATGCCCAAGTATCGTTTAGATTACCGCTACCGAAGTACCCGCCGAAGAGAATCACCTTCCCAGCGGAAGCATCGTAGGTCAGACCGTGGTAGCAGCGGGCGGGTGGAAAAGTGGCTGGGTTGCGGTTAGTCCAGCTATTACTGGCGGTGATGGTTGTGAGAATTGGGGGTTCGGAAAGCACTGGGTGTCCTGTCAGCGAAGCTTTGGCAGCATTCAGGGAAGCCTGGGCTTTCGAGGCAAAGGGGTTGGCGAGTTCAACTATTTCCAGCTGATCCTTGCTCTGAAGGCTTGATCGAATAGAATCCCCTAACGCGGAGGAGGAATATGGTTGTTCATACAAACCGTTTGTTGCCACGGCTATTGAAAAGGGAGAGAGAATGAATAGGGACATCAAAAGAAAAACAAAGGAGGAAAGATGCAGCTTCCGGAACAGACCCTTTGCGGTCACTGTTACACCTCCACATGCAGTTTGAGGAGCGGTGAGGGAGGCAGGTGTAGGTATAATCCTCACACTTTTCGAACAAGAAGATCGACGGCCCTCCTCGGGCACCCCTTGGCAACATACTGTCCCCCTTGGATTGTCCTGTCAATCCTTCCATCAGATGAGAGTGCCAAGTAAGGTAATGAATAATCGATTGGTGTGTGAACTTGTAATTAATTTCTATGGTCCTTAAGGTTCGCAAATCATCAAACAGGTTCTAACTTGCTTGAGCCAGCGACCCCACCGCATTTTCCGCTCTGGGAGCCATGTATAGGATACGTGAAGCCACGATGCGGTTCCCATATTGCCGGTAGGAAGTAGCCCGACGGGAAGATTCGCGTTATCGCGCTTTCGGTTTGCGGATGAAGGGAATCAGCAGCACCGAGGCTAAGCCAAGGCAGGTGATCATCAGCATCGCCTCAGCTAGACCCACTATACCGGCGAGAAACCCGATCAAGACCGGTCCAAGTGCTGCACCGCCTGAAGATCCAATCCCCCAGACAACCGCATTAGCTAGGCCGGACGCCTGTCGAGGCACCAACTCACCTACCAACGTCAGTATCACTGGAAACATACTGTAGATGAAGAATCCGGCGCAGATCAGCCAGACTACTGATGGCCAGAGCAGGAAGAGCAGAAAGAAAAAGGGGCCACCGAAACTAGCCAACCCAAAAGTGAAGCGGCGCCCCGCCCGATCGGAGAGCAATCCCAGCACTGGCTGCCCCAGTATCGCTCCCGCCATCGAGCCCGTGACGACAATCCCCAAATCGATGTTGAAATTGAGGTGATAGATATCAACCAAAAGGGTAGGGAGAAACTGAGTCGTACTCATCGCGAACATATTCCACAGAAAGGAAATGAAGGCGATGAACAGGATTTGGGGCCAAAGACCGCCCATGGTGCCCGTTTTCTCCTCTACGGGAACCGGGTGAGTTGCTTCCCGGCCCAACAAGGGGAACGCCGCCAGGAAGGATGTCCCGCCGATAATCAAGAGGGGGAACAACATGCTGGGATGGCTGAAGGTAAGATGGCTGAACAGAAACATCAGCAAGGTAGGGAAGATTGCACGACCGATGCTGCCCAAAGCCCCATTGAGACCCATCAGAGAGCCGGCCCGATCACCGAAAGCCTGCGTCAGGGAGACCGCTCCTAGGGGATGATAGAAGGCGGAGGAGAGACCGGCCAAGGCCACGCAGCCAAAGATTAGAACCAGGCTGCCAAACTCGACCGTTACTCCCAAGAGCATCAAGCTCAGACCCCACAGCAGGATCCCCAGCCCGATCAGGCGGTTCGGTCGCCGATAGCGATCGGTCAACCGGCCAACTAGGAGCGCAGAGAGGGCAGAAACCGCTGAAAAGGTTCCACCCAGGAACCCCACCAGCAGGGTGGAAATCCCAAAAGAGGAGAGCAGGAAAGTGTAGACGATCGGCAGCACCACTCCGTTACCATCGTTGAGGAAGTGACTGATGGAGACCAGCCAGAAGGTCTTGCGGTTCATGATGTCCTAGGTAGTGATGATACCAAACTGCGTGGGGCAATTGGAGACGGCCACTGATTTTTCGTCTTTTTTCCTGATTTGCTAGGTCTGTCGACCCGCAATCGGCCGCAATAAGAACCCTCTTTAGTAGTGCCTTATGACGGCGGGCCTGTGGATGGGAACAGGGCGAGATCCTGGCAAGCCCAGTGCCAAAGGCAATATATTATCGTTCCTGAAGTTCGCAGGATATCAAACAGGTTCTAACCTGGTCAAGCCAGCGACCCCAATGTATTTACAGCTATGGGAGCCATCTGAAAGATCCGCGAGGCTGCGGAGTGACTCCCCTATTGCCAACAGGAACTAGTCCAATACACCAGTTTGCAATCCGCCCCTTGGAAGAGAAGTCCGTTCTATGGCGTTGCTGGGGGATCCTACCCTCGAAAACTCGCTACCCTGAGATGCCCATCGATTTGAGTCATTTCTCGTAAAGGGTTTACAATAAAAGGGGACAAGCATCGAGGCAGAATCGACTCCACCATTCAAGCTGCTGTCATGGAACCTCATCCGACTCTCATCCCGTTATTCGGAGACCCTTTGTACAGTAGGCACGAAGGAAAGGAGAAGATATGTTGAACACAACCACCACCCTGTTTTTAGTTCTTGTTTTGGGGTTTGATGCTTTTGGTCCGTCAACCCGCCTTCGATCGAGGCTCAACCTGAACAAACGCAGTCGTATATATCACGATACTTGGACAGGATGGAGGTGAAATATGTCACTTATCCCAGCTTTCGAAATAGGTGTATGGAATGCCTGGATTCTTACACTGTATCTTCCTTTGCACCCTCTTATTATGATTCTAATTGATAAATTGGTTGGTACCGGGGATATCTTTAAGAAAATGGGGGCTCCTGCTTATAACAAGACTGAGAGGATCATCAGCGTTCTTAGTGACTTTGTTTTACTTCTTGGACTCTTTATATACTCGATTTTTCTGCCGTTACAATTAGGAACAGCATGGTTTTATGTAGGCCTTGCTTTTTGTGTATTAGGGGTGGTTACCTGGACGATAGCGATAGTGAATATTGTTGATATCCCGCTCGGTGAGACATGGAGCAAGGGGCTCTATCGATATTCAAGACATCCCATGACTCTCGCTGGCTATTTGATCCTTATAGGTGCAGGCATAGCTTCAGCCTCATGGATTTTCCTATTGTTTTCAATTGTATATATAGTCTTATCAGCTGTTCCCATACTTGCGGAAGAGCGATCCTGCCTCGAAAAACTTGGCACCGCTTATCGTGAATATATGAATAGGACTCCAAGATGGTTAGGATTGCCGAAGTCCTAAATGTGAAGGGAGGACATATACCATGGCAAATTGTCTTAATCCAAAATCACTAATTTGTCTTGACCCAAAAGAAATAATGGAGGCAGCTGGCTATCATCTGTTGGTATCTAGACTATTCTTCCTTCTCGGCATTATATTCGCCCTATTGGGGATGATTAGTGATGCTGTGGACACAACTCTTGGCTTAGAGTCAATGTCCTGGTTCCTGCTGGCAATTGGTGTTTTTGTAGCTGGTATAGTCCCTTGTTTAGGCTGGGTAGTAGCTGTTTACCTCAAAGCAGCAGAGGGCAGAAAGGGGCTCTAACATCAGTTGTCCTTATACTAAAATTAGGTTATTGAACATCGCTCGTCAAGAAATGTTGTGCTTTTTCATGTTTATTGAAATATTCATAAGACAGGATACGAATAGGAATAGAATAAGCACACCAGAATTCTAAAACCAGAATCCCAATAATATCGCCAAAATTATACCGCTTGAACGGTCGATTTTGACGGACTCGTCTACTTTCAACTGATCTACAGATCGGCTAAGTCAAGCCAAGAAGATATTTCATGATCCATAAGCTTCGCAGGTTATCAAACAGGTTCTAACCTGGTCCAGCCAGCGACCCCACCGTACTTTCCGCTCTGGGGGCCATCTAGAAGATTCGTGAAACTGCGAAGCGGTTCCCATATTGCCAGCAGGAAGTGGCCCAATACACCGGCTTGCACTAGATGATGATCAGTCGGAGGTCGGAGAATCGCTAAAACTCAAGACCTGACCCGATCTTTCTTTCATCATGGATTCCGGATTGCCGATGCTTATATCTGAGAAATCAGTGCCGGTGAATCAATACCATAGGGATTTTCTAAATTGGTCAGAGTTTCGATCAGTGGACCGGGAGAATGCGATCCGCTGTCCTGTTCCGAAAGGAGTCAGGGAGGGGACAAAGGAAGAGACCCAGATGGCTGGGTCTCTTGGTGGTTTGGGAACTACCTACGCTTGTAGAGGCTTACGGTGGTCGAATAAACACAAGGGAGGCGCCATTGACCAACGAGCGGATCCAATAGCCATAGGTGGGCGCAAACCACGACTTAGCGTTTCCGTATCCGGACCCGGTCCAGGTGTATACGCCGGCGCCCATCCATCCGTTGGTAATCGCTTGGTCCAAGACATAGGTCGTTCCGCCGTAGAGAAACTGAACGGTCGTCCAATAGCATCTGACTGGATAGGGAGTCCCCACGATATTCCACCCGTTCGCCAGGGCAATCGTGAGCGAGTTCGGGGTGTAGGGCGTTCCGGCGACCTCATAATCGATGGCTCCGGTCACATAAAGCCAGAAACCGGTGCCAACGTGGAGGACGGTATCTAACTTCGAGGCATAGCGATTGAGGAATCCATCCCAGCTATACAAGGCCCAGCCCGTGGGCAGTCCGGCAAATACGGTATTGGGGGCACCGTCCGTGACGGCGGGAATACTAGCTAAGTTCCACCCCGTTAGCAGATGCAAAGTCGAACTCACCTGTCCGTACCGCCAGGTGTCGTTGAAGTAGGCAATGGAGTCACCCAATCCCCCGAAGAGGAGCACCCCCACGGGGGTTGCGGCCATGGCGTGCCATTCGCGCACGGGTGGGGTGGGAGATGTGGACACTTGAGACCAACTGTTGGTGGCGGTGTCGAAGAGCCAGGTGTCGTTGAGGGGGTAGCCGCCGCTAGTGCCATGTCCCCCGAAAAGGAGTACATTCCCGGAGGGGGTGGTGGCCATGGCGTGGTTACAGCGCGCGGGTGGGATGGGAGATGTGGATACTTGAGACCAACTGTTGGTGGCGGTATTGAACCGCCAGGTGTCGTTGAGGTTACCGCTGTGCCATCCCCCGAAGAGGAGCACATCCCCCGAGAGGGTGGCAGCCATGGCGTGTTCACTGCGCGCGGACGGAGTAGGGGTGGTGAAGGTGAGTTGGGTCCAGGTGTTGGTGCTGGTATCGAAGAGCCAGGTATCGTTAAGGTAGCTACCGCTAGAGTCGACCTGTCCCCCAAAGAGGAGTACGTCTCCCGACTGGGTAGCGGCCATGGCGTGGCGAAATCGCACGGGTGGGGTGGAGGTGGTGAAGGTGAGTTGCCTCCAGCTGTTGGTGCTGGTGTCGAAGAGCCAGGTGTCGTTGAGGGGGCCACTGTTGCCAAATCCTCCGAAGAGGAGCACATCCCCAGAGGGGGTGACGGCCATGGCGTGGTCATAGCGCGCGGGCGGTGGGGAAGAGATGGAGATTTGACCCCAGGTGTTGGTGGCGGTGTTGAACCGCCAAGAGTCGTTGAGGAAACTAATGGCGACACTTCCCCCGAAGAGGAGCACCCCCGAGGGGACGGTAGCCATGGCGTGGCCATATCGCGCGATCGGGGAAGAGGGAGATAAGGGAGTGGTAGGTATAAGAGTCCAACCGTCCCCACTTCCCGCCTGCAGAATTGACGGTGGGCTTTCCGCCAGGGTTCGACTGGCCGCTGGCACTCCGAGGAGGGCTCCTGCCGCGATAACAAGAACCAGGAAGAAGATGAGCGCCTGTTTGCTCAAAACGAATCGGTACGTTCTCATGCTTGTTCTCCCTTTCCCATTGGTTCCCGATGAGCCTTAGCAACACATTAGCGAGCGCTATTGGATAACAGCGGTATGGAAGGATCAGCTAAAGAGATTGTTCGGAGTTAGCGATATACTTCGGAATCCACTTTCATTAGGGGGTAAGGGCCATCCACGGGAAATCCGGGGATCTCGAGCAGAACTTTGTCCAGGACGCGCTGGATGGATTCCACGTCTTTTGCGTCCCACTCACAGCAGATCTTGGTTGCATGACCTTGCTCGTCTAGCTGAATCCAGGCGCCGACCCAGTAGGCCTCTGGCGTGGAGTACTTTTTGGTGGCCTTTCCAACCGGCTCAGCCGCTGGAATCGGGGTGGGAGTTGGCAGAGTGTGATATACGATGAACTTTGCCATTTCATTCACCTCCTTTCCCTAATATCTTCCCAGTAACATTTCCTACCTTAGGCAGATATCAACCTTTGTCAAGTCCTAAGAAGCTGCTCCTGATTCGCAAATTATCAAACAGGTTCTAACCTGGTCAAGCCAGCGACCACACCGTATATTCCTCTCTGGGAGCCATCTGAAATAAATGCGAGGCCGCGGAGAGGTTCCATTATTGCCAGCAGGAAGTAGGTCGGCACACCAGCCTGCACTAGACGATGATCAACCGGAGGCTGAAGAATCGGTAGCTGAAGAAACATTCACATTCAAGACCTGATCCCCACAGTCAACGCGTGGAGTTATCCAGAAACTGGTATCGTTAAACACAAATCGAGGGAATAAACCGATCCAGTATAATAATTTTTAACCTACTTTTCATATGTTACAGTGATCAGCAAATATGCTAGCAGGCAATCATAACATTTAGAACGAAACGAAGGGAGCCGAACAATGTCTGAAAAAACAACCGATATAGATGCCAATTCCTTAGAGGAGGCTTTGGAAAGACCGCTGCGTGACGTGGCGCAGCCCGATCCGGGCTGGCAGAAGTTTGAGACCGAGAAGCTCGAGCTCTGGCTCCCTGACAGCTACGTCGGGGGCGATCCCCGGCGTGACCTGCGGAGCATCGTCGAACGGTCGCCGAAGCTGGGACCGATGTACCAGCTGGTGTCGAAGGCCGTGGATAGTCCGAGGGGCGAGGAAGAATGGCGCCGGCGGTTCGCGAAGGAGTGGACTAAGGGCAAGACGAAGGATGGAGCGGTGGAGTTCTTCTTCAGAGCCTTTGACTCCGGTGTTGAATCGCTACACCACGATCGATCGGTTCACGTCCTGCGTGAGAAGGTCGGCTTGCTGGGAAGGCGCGCGTCGCTCCGGTCGTACTTGTCGAAGGGTATGAATGTCTTTGTCTCTTCGCGATCCCCGTCCCCGGTACTCGAGCAATCGATCGTGCGGCTCGGACCCTACGAGGCCGGGCGGCTCGTGATCGAGATCGCGCAGAAGAAGAAGCTCCTCGGCAGCACGAGTCCCGGAATGTGGCAGCTCTCGTATGCGATCAAGGGCAGGCAGGAGTTCTGGCTCCTCCAGTACTCGGCGGCCATCGACGACCGGGACCGCGCGCTGCCGATCTTCGAGCAGAGCGCCTCGACGCTGAGGCTGAAGGAGGTCGACGCGGCCTAGGGGACGACGGAGGTCCGCGTAGATCGTTGCCGGGGCGGACGAGCAGCAGAGATTGAGGGCACCCAGAGTATGCTCGAGGAGTTTGTTACGGGTAAAGATTGGAGCGGCTAACCCCTCGCTGCACCTGACGGGGCTAAGGCTGGGCAATTCAGGCATTCTAGGCAGTCAAATAGGCTTTGATGGATAGGAGTCTTGCCAGAGCCGCCCCGCAAGTGAGCTCGATTGTTAGGCGGCCGAGATAAGTCAGACTGGGCGATCCTAAACTGCGACTGCAGTAACCATTCGGCGGCGCAGCTTAGCTCTATCGCCCGCAAAGAGAACCTTTTCTATGAGAGCTTTCTGGCGGGAGGGCTGATGCGGGTACAAGAGGCGAGATCCAGGCGAGCTCGAGCCAAAACGATATATTATGATCCTTGAGGTTCGCAGGATGTCAAACAGGTTCTAACCTGGTCAAGCCAGCGACCACACTGTATTATCAGCTCTGTGAGCCATTTAGAAGATTCACGAGGCCGCAGAACAGCTCCCATATGGCCAATAGAAAGTAGTACGGCACACCAGCTTGCTCACCACGACGATCAACCGGAAGCCTAACGCTAACTTATAGGTCCTAGTCCTAAGCTTCTATCAGTTCTTTAGGATAAACCTCTCTCCTACGGCGCGGGGTAGGTGACCTGCACCTCCCCAGGTGGCAACCAATCCACTTTACAGCCCAGATTTTCGGAAATGAAGCGGAGGGGCATCATTGTCCGCCCCGGCGGTTGAATGAAGGGAGCCACGTTGGGATTACCCGGATCGATCATAACGGAGGTCCCGTTCGCAGCAGCGGAATTCTGTCCGATCCAGAGCTCGATCGTCTTGCCGAGATGCTTGATTACCACCTTGTCTGGGGGAAACCAATCCACCGTCGCTCCGAGCTCTTCCGCCACGTAGCGGACCGGGAGGAAAGTGCGGCTCTCCACGATCACCGGGGCGGCGTCCATGGTCTGGGGAGTTCCATTCACAAAGTAGGTGGGGTCGTTGATGTGGAACTGGAGGAACGTAGTCGTTGGAGGCGAGGTGGGGCTTGTCTTGGATGTGGTCAACACCGCCTGGACCCAAACTAGCTTATCGTCAGTTGTTGTGGTACCGGAATAAACAATCAATGAAAAGCTGCCCGTCTGTCCCGCGTAGGCGGAAAGGTCGATGGTGGCCTTGCCAAGAGTGCCATCGTATGTCTTGCTCTGATCATACAAATGGATAATACTCGAGCCGGGCTTGTCCTCCCCATATATCACACTGACCTTCACCCCGTCCGTCGCGTTGGACCCCTGTTGGAAACCATAGACGAGCTCGAGCTGGGCTTGAGCAGGGATCGGTATGAGATCGGGTTCCTCACCGATTGAGCCAGGTAACGAGGGGAGTGAGACCAGCACAGCATTGCTGTAGCTGACACCGTCTTCCAGCATTCCATTGAAGCTGGTGACGAAACCAGTGGCGGGACTTGCTGTGTTGCCAAAGGTCAGCAAGTACATGCCGGTCCCGGCAGACACAAAGCGCCACCTGGCACTACTAGCATTGGCGAGAAAGTCATAGACCGTCGTTGCTGCCATGCTCGGGGGAAGACCCAGGCTCAATCCCGCCAGGCACATCAGTAGAACCAATAGACCTGCAATTGCCTTCTTCATCTTCTTCTCCTCCTTCAATGTGTATTCCGTGCCCTGATTCACCTTCCTGCTTGGGAACGGCTTCGTTCCGCTCCTTCTTGCGTTTCGTCCATCCAGTCCGGTGGAGCGGCATCCAGGAGGTCCAAAAGACTCGATCCGCGCAAAACCTGATCCTGACCTTTTGTCAGTGTGCTGCGATGAACCTCTCACTTACGGTGCTGGGTAAGTAACCTGTACCTCCCCTGGTGGTAACCAATCCACCTTGCAGCCTAGGGTCTCGGAAACAAAGCGCAGCGGCATCATCGTTCGCCCGGGGGGTTGAATGAAGGGAGCGACTTTGGAATTGGTTGAATCGATTGGGACGTCCAGCTTGCCGTCCACAATGGCCCGGTTGTTTCCGATCCACAGCTCAATCGTCTTCGAACCGAACGTGATCGTCACCTTCTGATCGGGAGCGGACCAGGCCACCTTCCCCCCGATTTCTTCCACTACATAGCGGATCGGCAAGAAGGTACGGCTCTCCACGATCACGGGGGCAGTGTCCATCGTTTTGACGGTTCCATTCACAGTATAGGCGGGATCGTTGATGTGATAGGTCAGCATTGTAGTGACCGGCTTGAGCGTGATTGGAGGGGCGGAGACGCTGAGGACCGCCTTCACCCAGACTAACGCATCAGCCGTGGCCGTGGCACCGGAGCGGACGAACAATTGAAACCCCCCCACCTGTCCTGCGTAGTAGGAAAGGTCAATGGTGAACTTGCCGAGAATTCCGTCGTACGCCTTACTCTGCTTGAACAATTCGATAACTGGCTTGGAGGGATCGTCTTCCGCATACGCCATACCGACCTCCACTCCATCCGTCGCGTTAGCCCCCTGCTTGAAACCATAGACTAACTCGAGTTGGGCGAAGGCGGGAACGCTGATATGATACCAGTCCCCCGTGATCCCACTGGGGGCGGCGGAGGGGGGGTAGGCCTCCACGGCATTGCTGACGCTACTACCGTCTTCCAGGGTGCCACTGAAGCTCATGGCGAAGCCATCGGTGAAGCTCTGTATCCCGAAGGTCAGGGGGTGACTGGTCGTTGCCTCCCAACCGGTCCAGGTGGCACTACTGGCATTGGCGAGAAAGTCATAGACCGTCGTTGCCGCCATGCTGGGGGGTAAACCAAGGCCCAATCCCAGCAGGCAGAGCAGCAACACCAAGAAACCTGCAATCAACTTCTTCATCTTCTTCTCCTCCTTCAATGTGTATTCCGTGCCCTGATTCACCTTCCTGCTTGGGAACGGCTTCGCTCCGCTCCTTCTTGCGTCTCGTTTATTCGATCCGGTGGAGCGGCCTGCAGGAGATTTGAAAAATTAGCTTGTGGTTATTCCACCAGATCGGATTGGAAGTACCAAATCTGTAAATAGGAAGGATCCGAAGCTTCCCACGTAATATCGGCCACCCGCGATGTTGGTTTCCCGCTACTCAAACCATTGGCCAGTTCAAGGGAAGGGGAACCTGAGATTTGGAGGTGAGCTTTTAGGTAGTCATCTCTTGCGATCGCTTCGCTGCTGTCGTTTTGCCAACCTGCGCTTTCCATTGCAGCCACCGCATTTTCGATGCCTGTTTGAGGACTGACCCCATCGAAGCGATACACTCTGATGTAGTCAGGCCAAATAGAAACGGCCTCACCATGCGGAATATCATCCGAGAAGTAGGAAAGGCCGTTCATGTCGATTGGAATGCCAACGTTAATGCAAGAATATGACGGTGGAGTTGAACTCAAGAAATCCGGTGATGTCCAGCCTTCCGGTCCGCCATCTTGGCGCACGAAACGAACTCCCTCGTCTCCTTCATCATTTATGCGACGGTCCGAGATCGTTACCGATACTCCCTTCCATATAAGTATGGGGATCCGGGGACCCGGACCATATCCATTCAGCGGGGCGACAGCAGAGTGTCTAGTGAAATAATACAGATCAGCTACAGCCGTTGGGGTCGGAGTTACTGTCTGGTCGGGAGACGATGCAGGAGATGAAGGTTGAGATGAGGTCGATGGCGAACAACCGCAGACAGAAAGAGGGATGAAAAAGGAAAACGTGAAGACCACAAGAAGAGACAAAAATCTGCTTCTGATCATTCCGTAACCTCCTTTGACTCGTAACCGAAGTCTACCACTAAGAGTGACTATTCTACTTAATTGTAAATGCTAACCAGGGAGTTTATTAACTGAGTATGTCGAGGTCCGACCTTCCCGGTCATGGCGTCGACGGGCGGAGTCGATGAGGAAGTTATACGAGGAAGATTCTGGCGAGTTCGGGCTAGAATAATGTATTGTTATCCTTGAGGTTCACAAGATATCAAACAGGTTCTAACCTGGTCAAGCCAGCGACCCCATTTTTTACGGTTCTCCGTCAATAACTGTGATTTTTCTCTGTAGCTCATGCCGTTGCCCTGATGGTTTTGTTGGTGAGCAGGATGCGCATCCGCAGGTTGTCCGGGTTGCGGTAGCCGTAGGCCATGCGCTTGATCACCTTGATTCGGTTGTTCTTCCCTTCCAGTGCGCCGCTGGTGACCGGGCAGTGAAAGTAGTTGAGGATCTCCTCACCCCAGTCGCGGAGGGTGGAAAGCAGGGATTGGAAGGGCACCAGACCACAGCGTCGAACCTTGGCGACCCACAGCCGGATCTGCTGCCGGGCTTGCTCCCAGCTCTCGTTTCGATACCACTGGCGCAACTCTTCCTTCAGCTCCCAGGCGGTCTGGAGATCCGGAGCTAAACGAAACAAGGCCCGCAGCTTGGCCCAATCAGCGGGACGAAGGCGCTCTTGGGCCACCAGCAGAAGGTGACGGCCGCGGAAGAGGAGGGTGGATTTTGGGGCCGCTCCCGTTTGTTGCAGCGTCACCCGTACTTGGCTGAGGGCATGGTGCACCATCCGCAGGAAATGGAACTTGTCCACCACCACGCGGGCGTAGGGCAGGCAGAGCTGCACGGCTTGGCGGAAGGGGTCGTGCATGTCCATCGTCACCACCCGGACCTCGTCGGGATGGGAGAGTTTCTCCAGCCAGGCGCGCAACAGGACCCCACCCTTCCCCGGGAGCAAGCCGAGGACGTTTGCCTGCACCGGATCGTAGACCAAGGTCTCGTAGCAGCGCTTGGCCCGGGAGAATTCGTCCAGGGAGAGGATCGGGGCGGCCATCGGATGATCTCGCACTTCCTCCCACCGGCGATGGTAAGCATCATAGAAGGAGCGACGCACCAGGCTGGCGCTGACCCCTTCCTGACGGGCGACCTGACTGATAGGTTGCTCGATTGCCCGGCAAGCGATGTGTTCCCGCAGGCGGCGGCTGCTTCGACGACGATGACCAAAGATCGGATCCGGTTCGGTGAAGACCTTGCCGCACCACAGACAATGGAAGCGGCGCTTGAACAAGATCAGGGTCAGGGGACGGTCCCAGATCCGACGATCCTTCTTGCGCTGGGCGGTGGTGGCGTGAACGATCACCGCCGGCTTACCGCAACCGGGGCAGGAAGCGGTCCGGGTCCGGTAGCGGACGGTCACTTCCAGACCGCCTCCCTCCGAGGAACGTTGGTAAAGCACCTCCAGCCCTGGCAAACCGAGGGATACTGCCATACAATCGTTTGGCACCTTCTGTTCTCCTTTGCCTCGTTGTTTCTGGCAAAGACAAGGCTACTGGAGACAGGAGGTGTCTTCCATTCCCTGGCCTGTCCTTTCTCTCCTGGGGGAAGAATCACAGTTAAAAGTGTAGAACCTTTTCTATTTTGAGCGTATGAAGCCTCCCAATCCGTAGGAGAATCAGCGACTTGCGCAGGTTCTAAACCAGTTGCGGAGGCTTTGTATCTCTAGGGCGACTTCTTGGAAGAGGGCAAGGCTGTCATTGGCCTGTAGTCGTAGCTGTTTGCCCGAAAGGATGAGGTTCGAACCTAAACACGAGAGGACATCCCGTTTGTCCTCCAATGTGCCGGTTATCGAAAGTAAGGGCCCAGCTGAGAGCGATATAAAACCCCGTGGCGGAGGATCGCGGAGGAGCGCCACCTATCCGCCACCCATATAAGCAAGTCTAGGAGAGAAACCGCCGGCTACCGCCGCTGGGTGGCGGAGGCGGAGGACCGCAGGATTGAGAAGGAGAAGAGATGAGAAAGATCTATGTGTTCGCACTGGTATCACTCTTGCTGTTCGCGGGGTGTAGCGCGGCGCCGTTGACACCGGCCGCCATTCTGTCATCTGAGCCGCAAGTTGATCCTCTAGTCGCTCAAGTAGCCCAGTATCAAACCGATGTATCTATGCTGGTCAGCAAATGGAACGGACATACTGAATTAGCTGTTAGCACGGCTAGCATTGCACTCAGCCCGGTGATTGCCATGCTACAGGAAGACCAACAGGAGATCATGGCTCTGGCGGGGCTGGAACCGTTGACAACCTACCGAGATGAAATGAACGATGGTATGAAGTACATGATTCTGGGCTTCATGAATTTGAGGGCTGAAGACGCACCTGCTAAAACTTGGTTGGTTCTTGGGCAGTCTCATTTTGAAGCTGGGTAAAAGGCGATCATGGCCTACCCGGTAACCCCGTAGGACAACCCCACAACGATGAATTGTAGAACCGTGACGGATCGTGGTGGAGGATCGCGGAGGAGTGCCACTCATCCTCCACCGTTCCGCGCCCGTCTGAATAGCAAAAGGTTTGGGCGGCAGCGGAAGTATCGGGCGGGTGTGGCGTAAACCCTGGAAGAGATCGCCGGGATGTTCGCCATGGGGATGAGCGAAGGGGAAGTGGAGGAAAAACTGGCCGAGGAGATCTCCGCCACGGTAGAATTAGAAAGCGGTCGGGCGCCAGCGAAACGGACCGCTCCGAACGTGCAGGCCCTGGTGCAATCCCTGGCCGAGGATCGAGAGGACCGCGCCCGGGTATTGACCGAGTTGCAAAATGTTTTGCAAGAGCAACAGGACCAGCTGACCCGCTTGACCGAATTAGTTGAGGATCTTGAGCGCCCGTGGTGGGAACTTCTGATTGGCCATAAGGGAAAGACAGACCGTCTGAGGGGTCAAACAGACGACCTGGGGCCGGGAAAAAACCGCTGGACAGGAAGCAAGCAATAGCATACAAAAGGAGCAACACGCCTTCGGCAAGAAATCCCACGGCGCATGATACGGGCAGGAAACCAGAACCCCGTATCTTATGCGGATCAGTCTAATTATTGTTGGAGCAAGAAGGAGGGGAAAATGATAAACGCTCAGTTGTACCCCGCGGAATACATGGGGTTCATTGAATCTGGGCTTGAGCCGAGCGAGGTCGGCATTGCCGTTTGCGATTTTGGAGTGTACACGTTACGGGGGGCATTACCTTAATTAATGATGGGCCTACTGTGGTTGCAACAGGAAAACCACGCTGCGAGAAGATGTTTTGAAAAACAGGAAAAGGAGAGACGTGATGGGAGAAAAGGGCGGTAAGAAGAATAAGGAAAAGGGTCAGAAACAGAATGCTGAAAAAAAGAAGCAAAAATCAAAAAACAAGCTTGATAAGCAGCCAACAAGGAAGCCTTTATAGAAATCACGGTGCGAAGATCCGCACAACAGCTTCGAACAGGCGCTGTTATCTCTCAACCGGTTGGAGGGACATCGACCGGTGATTGAGCATGGCTGGCCCTTCGGGCCGTACCCGCCAGGTGGTCTTCGCCGCCTCGGGCCGCATGTCGTCGCCTACCACGGCGACGCCTATCCGGTCGCGAACTCGGCGATCGTCCGGAGCTCCGAGGCCACCCTCGTCTTCGACGCCAACCTTCTCCGCTTTGCACGCGCTCTCAGGACCGCGGTGGATCAGGGTGAGGGGCCGCCACTCCGGGAACTTGTCCTGTCCCACAGCCACAACGACCACGCCCACGGCGCGATGCACTTTTCTCCGCCCACACGCACATGGGCGAGCCACTACACGCGAGACCGGCTCGTCTACTGGGCCGGCCGCGACCTGACGCCATTCATTGAGGAGCTGGTGGCGGAGGAACGCATCCTCGGCGTGATCGATCCTTCAACCGAGGCCGAGTATCGCGAGGTCCGGATCGTCGTCCCCGACCGCGTGGTCGATGCCGCTGGCGAAACGATTGAGCTAGGCGGAGGGGTCCGAGTTCGACTCCATCCCGAGGCGACCGCCCATACACCAGGCGACCTCTGGGCGTTCGTGGAGCCAGATGGAATCGCGCTGTGCGGCGACCTCTGGTTCAACGACTGCGAACCGTACATCGCAAGCGGGTCGCTGGCCGGCTCGCTGAACGCGCTGAGCCATCTCCGCGAGTCTGGCGCTCGCATGTGGCTCCCTGGCCATGGCGCGGCTGGAAGCGTGCGGAGCTCGGGCGAGGACGCGATGGAGCGCTACTGCCGATGGGTTGGCGACACGGTCCAGGTCGGCCTTGCACGCGGCCTGCGAGGGGCCGACCTTCGGACGGAGGTCCGCCGCGCCTGGAACACCCAGCGCGAAGGGCCGCTTCCCATCCGCTTCGCCCTGGAGATCCTGGGATTCCTCGAGGACAACGTGGAGATGGTAGAGGCCGAGCTGTCGAGCGAGCCATCCCCGCCCTGAGGGACGGTCAAGCCGACCAGCCGCAGCCCCGGGGATCGAACTTCAGTCTCATTTGCCCCGGGGAACTTCACTAAGCCGCAGGTGGGAAATAAAAAAGGGGACAAACTCCTTTATCCGATACAAATTGCAGCCCTGACTCTTCAGGAATGAACATTCTGCAGCTAAGTGTTGTGTTAAAAGCCAAGCAACAAGAATGCCGAAGACGAAGACCTGCCCCCCTTTTTCTCTCTCATTGTACGTGGCAACAACGGCTCGGAGATATCCGGCAAGGGTTCTGGGCAGTGGCGGTGGTACGATACGGAAAACGCAGCAGGAGGAAAACGATGGGCAAGGCGGTGCATTTTGAGATTGGGGCGGAGAACGTGCAGCGAGCCATCCGCTTCTACCAGGAAGTCTTCGGCTGGAAGGTGCAGGAATGGGAGGGACCAGCGGAATACTGGTTGGTGGACGGCGGTCCCGGCGAAGGGATCAACGGAGCCATCATGCCACGGCCGGAACCGGATTTCGCCACGGTCAACACCATGGCGGTATCCTCTTTGGAGGAAGCGCTGGCCAAAGTACAGGCCGCCGGCGGACAACTGGAAGGCCAGGTGCAGACCATCCCCGGCGTGGGGCGCTTTTCCTACGGCCGGGATTCGGAAGGCAACCGGATTGGTATCCTGGAACCGACTGCCAAGGAGTGACGTGCCTCTTTCTCGTAGTACCTGCTTGAACCATTCATTTTGATTATAGGACAGAATCGTGCAGGTATACGGTCAGTGCGTACTGTATGAAGTCCAAGGTGCGCTTGAGGTCGTTTGGATCGGCCTTTTGCCGCACTTTTAGAGATGGGTTCGGTCGTTCCTGCCAGGCCCGTTCGATCAGATCGGCCCAACAGCGATCCAGCGCGTTCATCGCCCACCGTGCACCCGCCGGCTTGGAACCAACCCTTCCGGTGTGCAGCGTATGCAACATGCGGCAATAGCTTAAGACGGCGAACGGCTGGTACCACCGGTTGTCCATCTGGCTAGGATCAGCGAAGAGCTGGCGCGCCCAATCCCGCATCGTCGCCGATACTTCCTGTCGAAGTTGGTCGGCCGGCACGGGATCGATCAAGAGGCGCGGATCAGGACCGGCCAAGGCGATGCCGAATTCTCTTGTAGTCCAACGAACGACCCGGGTATTGTCATGATTCGACCTGACTAACTCCCGGCTGGTGTTGTCCAAATAAAGCAGAGGTGCACTTGACGGATCGTCGTGTCTCAGCGTTTCCCGGGGGAAGTACGATCCTTCCAGATGGCGTGCCCAGTGGGAATCAAGGTCGTAGATGCGGGCATGCATTGTCTGCAGTGCCGTCAGCTCAGTTTGGGACACTTCCGGGTCGACCGCTACCAGGAAATCCACGTCGCTGTGGACGTCCCAATCCCCCAGCGCGAACGAACCATGCAGGTAGGCGGCCAGGAAATGATCTCGCAAGATGGCCTGCAGGCTTGTCACCAATTCGCGCAGCACGCCATTTAGCTCTGGATCGGCCGTCGGAGCCATCATGATCATGCACCCCATCCAACCGAGCGCCCGGCAGAGGTGATTCTTGTGGAGGTGAGAGCGAGAGTCACCTTTCTCCAATAGCGCCGGCTACA
>Ga0315289_10005452_pt1 | contig 18794 bp, 17 predicted proteins | sample YL17G11_40_MG_FD_203452 | JGI IMG/M metagenome (GOLD analysis project Ga0315289, IMG submission 203452) | Sediment microbial communities from Yellowstone Lake, YNP, Wyoming, USA - YL17G11_40 | ecosystem: Environmental > Aquatic > Freshwater > Lake > Sediment | place: USA: Wyoming | collected...
CTGCGACAGCAGTTGACGCCGGAGACCAAGCCGGGCGTGTACCTCGATGCCGACGAACGGACCAACCGGGTCCTGATGATCGGAGTGGAAAAGCAACTGGCCGTCGTCGAGCAACTGGTCAGTGCCCTGGACGTGGAGCAGCAGGATCTGCGGACGTTGCAGCTTTACCGCATGCAGCACGTGGATGCGGAAGACGTGGCCCGCAAACTGCAGGAGCTGGGCATTATCAGCAAGCTGCCCGAGAACCCCGCCCTGTCCCGGTATCCCACGGCCCAGTCGCGGATCACGCCGCCGTTGCCGGGTCAGCCCCGGCCGGCGACCCCGCAGACGCCGGAGGTCCAGGTCCCGTCGACCACCGAAGTGACGAAGGAAGGCCTGGTGGAAGAGCCGCAGGTGGTCGTAGTGGAAGCGACGAATTCCCTCCTGGTGAATGCCACGGCCGAACAGCACGCGAAGATCGCGCATATTATTGAGTATGTCGACAGTGAAACGCTCACCAATGAGATTCCGTACAAGATCTATCCGTTGGAGAACTCTTCGCCCAAGCATCTGGCCGAGGTGCTGCAGAACTTGATTCAGGAAACGGTCGAGCAGCAAAAAGAGGGTGGCAAGATCGAGAAAGTGGTTGTGAACAAGGATGAGAAGATCAAGATCGTTCCCGATCCGAACACCTATTCCTTGATTGTCTATGCCAACAAGAGGAACCAGGAGTGGATTTCCACGTTGATCACCCAGTTGGACAAGCGGCGGCCGCAAGTGCTGATCGACGTGACTCTGGTCGCGATCACGAAGCACGACAAGTTCGATATGGAGCTGAATCTCCTGCGCAGCTCGCCCGATATCGCCAGCACGTCCGGCGTCACGGGCGCGACCACCGACAAGATGCTCGGCAGGGTCGTGCAGACCGGGGGCGGCGGCCTGACCGCCTTCTATGGCGACACCCAGGTCCAGGCCCTCTTGGACACGGTCCAGGAGAAGACCTACGGGCGCGTGCTGGCCAAGCCGAAGCTGCTGGTGAACGACAACGAACAGGGCAAGCTCGATGCCAAGGACATCACCTATGTCGAAACGACCTCCGCGCTGCCCGTGGCCAGCGGCGTCCCCGGCACCACGAGCGGACTCGTGCAGACGTCCACGACGTTCCAGAGCTACGATGCGGGCATCATGCTGGATATCACGCCGCACATCAGTGAAGGCGACCTGCTGCGCCTGGACATCAAGCTCACGCGGTCCGATTTTGGCGTCATGCTGGGCACGCGGCCGCCGGACAAAAAGAGCAGCGAAGTGGATACCGCCGTGACTCTGCCCAACGGCACCACGGCGATTCTCGGCGGTTTGGTGAAATTGAATCAGACCAAAGGCGGCTCGAAGGTGCCTATTCTCGGCGACATTCCTCTGCTCGGCGGGCTCTTCCGCGGCATTCACAACCGCGAAGATGGCGAATTCCTTTACATGTTCGTCAAAGCGGAGATTATCCGACCCGACGAGACCGCCGGCCATGGGATGAAGGAACTGGAGGTCTTGTCCGAAAGAAACCGGCAGGCGTTCGAGAAGCGCGAGCTGGAGTATCAAACGTATCAGGACTGGCCGGGTATTAAACCCAAGCGGGTGGATCCGTCGAAGGTACTGGATGCACAATAATACGCTGCTCCCTGGAAAGTCAGTGTCGGCATGAAGGATTTGCTCATACGAACGGCGAAGCGGACCGGGTTGGTCGAAGCGGACCAACTGGCCCGCTTCCTGGAGGAGAACAAGGGCCACGGCCGCCTGGATGAGGTTCTGCTCGCGTGCCCGTACTTCACGGAGGACGCGGTCCTGCGGCTGTTTGCCGCGGCCCTCGGTTGGGACTACCTGACCGAAATCTCGGATCGGCAGGTTCCGCAGGAGTTCGTTCAGAACGTGCCGGCGACCTATGCCCAGCACCATCACTTGATCGGGATCAAGATGCCGGAGCAGGACGGGGACGGTCTGATGGTGGTCCTGTCCAGGCCCCTGGACACCAATGCCCTGGACAACGTGTCGAAGATGACCCATCTGCCGGTCAAGCCGGCGGTCTCGACGCGGGCTACCATCACGGCGGTGATCGACACGGCGTATGAGCAACGCACCACCGTCATCGAAGAAGTGGCCGAGGAGCTCGATGCGCAGAACCTGGACCAGTTGGTCGATGAGGTGTCCGCCTCCGACGACTTGCTGGACGTGGTGAATCGGCCGCCGGTGATCCGGCTCGTGAATGACATTCTCTTTCGCGCCCTGCAGATGCGGGCCAGCGATGTTCACGTCCACCCTTATGAGGCGAAACTTCAGATTCGCTATCGGGTCGATGGCATCCTGTACGATGCTCTGAGCCTCAACAAGAACGTGCTGCCGCTGGTCATCTCGCGTATCAAGGTCATGGCCGGCATGGACATCGCGGAGCGCCGGCTGCCCCAGGATGGACGCTCCACCGTGCGGCTCGGCCAGCGCGAAGTGGACCTCCGCGTGAGCACCGTCCCGACCAGCTTCGGCGAGCGCTGCGTGCTGCGAATTCTCGACAAGAGCTCGGGCGTGTACGGCCTCGATGAACTGGGGCTGTGGCCGGACGATCTCAAAAAGCTCGATTCCCTGCTGAACCGCGCCCACGGCGTGATCTTCGTCACGGGGCCGACCGGCAGCGGCAAGAGCACCAGCCTCTATGCCTACCTGAACCGGATCAACTCGGCGGAGAAGAACGTCATCACGATCGAAGACCCCATCGAGTACCAGCTCGAAGGGATCAGCCAGATTCAGGTCGCCTCCAAGAAGGGCATGACCTTCGCGACCTCCCTGCGGCACGTGCTGCGGCAGGACCCCGACGTCATCATGGTCGGCGAGGTCCGCGACGTGGAGACCGCCCGCATGGCGATTCAGTCGTCCCTCACCGGCCACCTGGTCTTCAGCACCCTGCACACGAATGACTCGGCCGGCGCCGTGACCCGCTTGCTGGACCTGGGCGTCGAGCCTTATCTCGTCAGCTCCTCGCTGATCGCCATTATCGCGCAGCGGCTCGTGCGGAAAGTCTGCCCCGACTGCAAGAAGCCCTCCCAGCCCACGGCGCAGGAACTCAGCGAGTTGGGCCTGGGCACTCCGGAAGAGAACGAAAACGCAAAGTTCTACGTGGGGGCGGGGTGCGAGCGGTGTTTCAAGACGGGCTATCGCGGTCGGACCGGAATCTACGAAGTGATGCTCCTCAGTGAGAAAATCCAGGACCTCATATACAAACGCGAGACCGCCGGTACAATCAAGCGGCTGGCTCTGGAGGCGGGCATGCAGACCTTGCGGATGGATGGGGCCCGCAAGGTGCTCGCCGGCATCACCACGGTGGCCGAAGTCCTCCGGGTGACCCAGGCGGACGTATAGTCAGGTGGGCCGATGATCTAACTCGGATCTACGGATGTCTTTATGCCGAGATACCAATACATCGCGATCGCGGGCAGCGGCAAGAAGGTGAAAGGGACGATCACCGCCGAGAGCCCCTTTGCGGCGCGCAAGCAGTTGCGGCTGCGCAGCGTGCATCCCTCGTCGATTACGGAGGTCTCTTCCGGCGTCGAGGAGCACCGCGCGGCGTTCTCGTTGTTCCGCGGGATGAGCAAAGCGCAGCTCACCGACTTCACGAAACAGCTTGCCACCCTGCTGAATTCCGGGATCAAGCTGACGGAGGCGCTGTCGGTCATGACGATGCAGACGCCGAACCAACGCTTCAAGACCGCCCTGATCGAGATTCGCGACCGCGTCGTCACCGGCGAATCGTTCACCGACGCCCTGAAGGACTATGACAAGTACTTCGACGTGATCTACGTGGCCATGATCCGCGTCGGTGAGGTCACCGGCACGCTGGGCGAGAGCCTCAAGACCATCGCGAACTTCATGGAGAAGCGCCAGCGGGTGGAATCGAAGGTGCTGACCGTGATGATCTACCCGATCGTCCTGGTCGTTTTCTGCCTGTTGGCCGTGGTGATCCTGACGACGAAAGTCATCCCGACCATCGGCAAACAAATCCAGCAGGCCGGGCAGGAATTGCCCTGGATCACGCAGCAGTTGATGAACTTCAGCGGCGTGCTGATGAGCTGGCGCGTGCTGATCCTCCTGGCGGCACTCGTCCTGATCGTCATGGTGTCCCGACGGTTTTTCCGCACCGAGCGGGGGGCCTACCTGCGGGACCGATTCCTGCTTTCTTTGCCGGTTTTCGGGCCGCTCATCAAGCAGCGGGTGGTCGCCCGGTTCGCCTCGACCCTTTCGACGCTGATCGGGTCCGGATTGTCGGTCGCCGAATCGCTCCGCGTGGTCTCCGAGACGACGGGCAACACGCTCATGCGCCGCGCCATTCAACAGGCGCGGGAGCGGATCCTGGCCGGGGCCGACATCGCCACCCCGCTGCGCGACAGCGGCGTGATCGATCCGGCGATTGCCCACATGGTGGCCGTGGGCGAGAAGAGCGGCGAGCTCGAAGCGATGCTCAAGAACATCAGCGAGAACCTCGAGGGTTCCTCGGATGTCGTCATCGAGCGGTTGAGCGCCGCCATTGAACCCTTGATCATCATCTTCATGGCAGGCGTCGTCGGTCTGATTGCCTACGCGACGATCCTGCCGATCCTGCGGATTTCTGCGGTGGCGCGATAGGAATTGTTGGAGTAGAAGGACTATGAAAGACAACGGGAACAGAAGGCTCAGACGCGGTTTCACGATGGTCGAGCTGATGGCGGTGCTGATTATTCTGGGTCTGTTGGCCGCGGTGGTCGTGAAGAATTTTGTCGGTCAGGTGGACAAGGGACGGGTGATCACCACCAAAGCCAGCCTTCGGCAACTGCATACGGCCGTCACGCAATTCCAGATGGAGACCGGCCGATGGCCCACCGAGCAGGAAGGACTGACCGTCCTGGTCCAACAGCCTGCGGATGTGACGAACTACCCCCCGGGCGGGTACATTGAGACCACGCAGATTCCGAAAGACGCTTGGGGCCGCGATTTCGTTTTCGAACTCCTCCCGGAGAGCGGCAAACCCTTCGTCATCAAGAGCCTGGGAGCCGACGGCCAGGAAGGGGGCGAGGGCTACAATGCGGACCTGCTCAGCACGGACGCCAACTGACCGAATTCCTGCCGGCGCTGCCGGCGAGCCAATGTCACAGCCCGGGTCGGTGGCTCTCCGACCGGGCTCTGTGCGGGTCCAGGCGTTTACCCTGGTCGAGCTGCTCGTCGTCATGTCGCTCATCTCGCTGCTCGTCCTCATCGCGCAAGTGAATCTGTTTGACGTGCTGCGCCGCAACACGTTCAAAGCGCAGGTGCAGGATTTTGTCTCCATGATGCAGATGGCGGCTTCGCGCGCCGCCGAGAGTGGGCACCGGTATGAGATGATCATCAGCCTGGCGGATCAAACCTACCTGCTGCGGGAGTTGACCGGCTCGGACCTGACGGCCGAGGTCCAGGAGGAGGAGATCATCACGCAGGGTGCGTTCCGGGGCAACTGTCGGATCGCCTATGTGGAGTTCGACGACGGCACCTATGCCAATACGAACGAGGAAAGAACGAGATTTCGGGCCGGCCATGCCGGCTGGCAGTACGGCGGCAAGGTCGTGTTCCTCGACGAGAGCGAGCACCCTTACGCCGTGATCGTCAATCGGGTAACGCCCATCGTGCAGTTGATCGAAGGCGACCCGCCTTTGATGAAGCCCAAGTCCAAAGAGGAAGTCCCCTTCCTGTGACGAGATATGATCGACAGGGCAGACAAATCGGGCATGACTGAACTGATGCGTGGCATCGTCAAGGCCGAGGGCCTTGACGACGGTTCGTGCGCGGGCGCGAGCGCCCGCGATTCGAAGGCAGGATGCCCTCGACACGGCGTGGGTTTCACCTTGCTGGAGGTGATCGCGGCCCTGGCTATCCTCGGACTGGCCGCCTCGAGCGTGCTGGTCGTGATCGATCGCTGCGTGTCCTCGGCCTCGGACTCGGCCCTCCGCATGGAGGCTTTCACGTTGGCCCGCGAGAATTTGGAGAAGATTCTGGTCCGCGACTCCGTGAACGAGACGGTGGAGTACGGGACGAGCGAGAGGTATCCCGACGTTTCCTGGCAGACGGTGATCGAGGGCTTTCCCGAGCCGGTCTCGGGCCAGATGTGGGTCCGCGCCGTCTGCGCGGCGGAATACAAGGACGCGACAGGCGAGACGCAAAGAATCGAGCTGATTCACTGGATCGCCCAACTGACCGATCAGCAGGCCGGACAGCTTGTCGGCCAGCAGGACCTGGAAAAACTCGAAGTGGAACAGGTCATCAAGACCGGCCAGGAAGCGGCCGCGTACGCCCAGGTGGACGCGGACACCATCGCGCAGTGGCTCGAGAATGGATTGGTGAAGACCGACGATGATATGTTCCTCCGCTACAACCTGGATGTGTTTATCCAAGCCCAAGGCAATCCGACGCCCGAACAGAAGGCGCAGCAGGTCGAATCGGTCCGGGAGTTGGCGATGAAGCTGCGGACGGAGCAGAAGGGCTTGGAGCAGACCGGGGGGACCGGGCTGTCGAACGAGCAGCTCGAGAAGATGAGCCCCGGCCAGATCATGGACCTTGTGAACAAGCAGCGGAAATGATGCAATGTGTCAGAAATCATGCGCCAGGGAGACGCCAAGCGGGGTTCTCGCTGGGCGAGATGCTCGCTGTCGTGATCATCGGCTCGATGATCCTCGTGGCGATTTTGACGATCTACGGCCGGGCCAGTGACGCGTCGGACGCGGTTCTGCGGAAGATTGACGGCCCCTCGTGGACCTCGGAGGTTTTGCAGTTGATTGCCGAGGACCTGGGCCGCACCTTGAGTACGGACGACGTGACCGTCCAAATCCGAAATGGGTCCGATAACGGGTTCCCGCGGGCCGAGCTGGTCCTGAGGCGGACGTATCACGACAACGAGAACAAAGAGCAGACTCTCGACCAGATCACGTGGCGGGCCGGGTACGATCATGAGGGGCAGACGCCGGGTCTGGTGATCTACCGCAGTTACGAGGGCGTGGCTCAGGAAGACAAGCTCCTCGACGACAACCGTGATGAGGTGGAGAAGTTTTCCCCCTTCGTGCCGATTTGTCGCGGCGTGACTTTCTTCCAGATTCAGGCCTGCAAAGGCGAGGAACTGATCGATCAGTGGCCGGCGTCGGCGCCGCCCCCCGGCGTCAAGATCACGATCTCCTTCGGCAAGCCGCGCGAGATGGTTCGCGGGGGCTATGACGTGGACGAGCAAGACAAGATCAGTCGGACGGTGGCCATCGATCCGATGCGGAAGATCGCGTTTGCCACGGCCGGGGGGGCGGATGCCAATAGCGTCCCGGATCCGAACGCGGCGTCGCCCGACAAGAAACCGGCCAAAGAGCCATCATCCAAGGGACAGCCGCCGAAAGAACAACCGACGAACGAGCGCAGGACGAATGAGCGAACGGCGACACCAACACGGTCCAGATAACCGACGGGATTACCGGGGGGTGATCCTGCTGGTCACCCTGGTCATTCTGGTGATTCTGTCCACGCTGGCGTACACCCTGTGTGTCCAGGTGGCCGCGCGCCGGCATCGGGGCCAATTCGTGATCGATTACAGTATCGCCAGACACGCCTGTGCGTCCGGTCTGAAGTACGCGCTGGCCTCGATGGGCACGCTGCAATTCGACTTGGTCAGCCGGCCGAACGAGCCGGACTTCTCGGACGTCTTCGCGCTCAGCGAGCCCCAGTATCAGAGACTCCTCGAGCAGGCGGCGGCGGCGAAATGGGCGGCCGACAGCAATCTGGTGCAGGAAGGCGTCGGACAAAAACCGCCGGACCGGGATTCCCTGAAGGACGCAGCGCAGAAGGACGCCGGCAAGAAAGCCGCCGCGACCGAGGCCGGGAAAAAGGCCACGAAGAAGGGCGCCAAGAAGAAGACGGCCCAGGAACAGTCCAAGAAGAAAGCGGCTCGGCTCGGAGACATGAATGATGTCAACGACGTGAACGAGTACGACCTGAACGACGAGTCTCTGGCCGACTCGATGCCCGCCCAGATACGGGGACCCTACGGCCCACCCTGGCCCCTGGTGACGGAGCCGATGGAATTCGAGATCGGATCGGCCAAGGTGAAGATCGAGATTGAGGATGAGAATGCGAAATATCCCCTGGGCTGGGTCATGATCGCGGATGAGAAGCTCAAACCCGAAGTGGCGGCGGGGTGGGCGACGTTCTGCGAGTGGATGGGGTACTCGGCCGAAGAGATTGGGGTGCTGAACGAAGGCCTCGCCAAGATCGGCAAGACGAAGCCGTTCAAGACCGAGTTCAAGCAGGAAACGGAGGCGGTCGAGCCACCGGCGGCCCTCAAGAGCAAAATCACGCGGCCGACTCCCGGCGCGCCCAGCACGATCGCCCGCCGGACCGTGACGCGCAAACCCCTCACCGTCGAGGCGCAGATGGACCGGCAGAACAAGGAATATGCCAAACTCCTGCACAGCTCCATCATCAACAAAGACTTGCTTTCGCGTCCGAGCATCGCCAGCGACACGCGGAAGGAGTCCGCGCTGAAGTATCTCGGGCTTTGGGCGACCCGACAGGTCAATATCAACTCGGCCCCCAGGCAGGTGCTGGAGGCGGCGTTGACCTTCGGCAGTGCGGCGGATGCCCCCAAAATCGCGCAGGAGATCGTTCAACGCCGGCAGGTCAAGCCGGTCACCGACGTCAACGAATTGAAGCAGGCGGCGCCCCGGTACTCCACGGCCTTGGACGATTGCCGGGCTTTCATCGCGGTTCGGAGCACCGTGTTTACCATTCGGATCACCGCGGTCAGCGGCGTGGCCCGAGTGACCGCGATCGCCGCCGTAGCCAAAGAGGGCGATAAGGTGCAGCAAATCGCCGTGATTTCGGACTGATCCGGCGTGGGGAATCGACCGATTCTTAGGGATCGGTGCCTAACAGTCTATTTTTGCAGGACTTGTGTCCATCGGCCCGGGCCAAGTGAATGCCGGGACCGCTTTTGACGACAAAAGGACAAGGGCCGGTATATCGTAGGAGATGGTGAATCGTGGAATCTGGAAATCACCTGGGAATCTACTGGAGCAAGAACAAGGCGACCGTGGTCTGCCTGACGCCCCCGGGCCGGGAGAGGAAAGTGCTCGACTGTTTCTCGGTCTCGGTGGAGGGCGGGGAGCAGGGGCAACAAGCTTTGGCCGACGGTGTCGTCCAGGTGTGCCGCCAGCGAAGGGTGAAGTTCACTGACGTGGCGGTGGCCTTGGACTGCGCCTCGTTCATGCAGCACGTCGTGCATAGTGAATTCCGCGATCCGAAGCGCATCGCGGCCACCGTTCGTTTCGATACAGAAGAAGCTCTGGCAACGGACATCTCGGAAATGGCGGTCGCCTTTCGAGTCACGTCCCCCGGCGAGGAAGGGGCCAATCTCGACGTCTTTACCGCGCAGCGGGCGACGCTGTCGGATATCCTGCTGTCGCTGCAAAGCAACGGGATCGACCCGGTGGCCGTGGACCCCGACGTGTGCTGCCTGGCCCGGTACCTGGTCGAGTACGCCAGGACGCCGGAGCCGTCCGAGCAGAGCACGTTGTACGCGCTGCTCTCGGACAGCCGCGGCTACCTGGTCGTGATGTCCGGCGCGCAGCAGCCCGCGGTGCTGCGGACGTTCCTGCTGGGATCGACTCAAGAGAAAACCGCGGTGCTGGCGCGCGAGACGCTGGTCACGGCGGCTCTCGCCGATACGGCCCATCCGGTAGGCCGCCTCTGCGTCTTCGACGTGGAGGGCGGGATTCGCCCCGAGTCCCTCCACGAGGCGACGGGGCTCCCGGTGAGTGAGTGCGATCCGGCGGCTCTTGTCAGCGTGAAATCAAGCGAAATCAGGCAAGGTGCGAATGCTGTGGACTTTGCCCTCGCTTGCGGGGCCGCTCTGTCGCCGGCCGAGAAGGTCAATAGCGTCAATCTGCGCAACGATCACATGCCCTATCTCGGCAGGAAGCGCCGGGTGCAGAATGCGGTGCGGCTCCTAAGCCTCGCGGTGACGATTCTCCTGCTGGCGGTCGGCGTGTTCTTCCATTCCCAATTGATCCGGGTGAACAAGCAGCGAGAGAGTCTTCGCGACAAGCTCGAACTGGATTACCTGGCGGTCATGCCGGGCGAAACGAAGCTTCCGACGCCCATGAAACAGGGTGTCGATAAGCTGGGGTCGGCTCTCCGGCGTCTGCGCGCGGACAAGACGGGCGAGCTGGACCAGGGGTCCATCTCCGCGAAACTGACGATGGTGCTCCAGGGGATCAACGGTTGTGCACGCCAGACGGACCTGAACATCCGCTCGATTGCGATTACAGGCACGAGCATCGTCGTCGTCGGCGACACGTCCAGCCGGGAGAATACCGTCAACGGGATGCGGGCGGCGATGGAAAAAGTGGGTCTGAAGATCGACGGGCAGGGTGTGATTCCTGAAGGTGGACGGGACACGTTCAGCATCACCCTCGTGCCGGACAAGAAGGGGAAGGGGGCCTGAGCATGCGAGAAGTCTATAAGAATCCGATGTTGTACTACCTGCTCATTCCCGTGTTGGTGGGCCTGTGGCCGCTGCTGGTCTGGGGAGTCTACCTGCCGCGGGCGGGGCAAAGCCGCGAGATCGAGGGGGGGCTGTGCGTCGAAGGCCAGGCCCGCGTCATCGATATCTTGCAGCTTGACCCGGATCGGACGATTGTACAGACCAAAGGCCAGATTGTCGCTCCGTTCGACTACGGCAGTGCGGTGACCCGGGTGGCCAACCTGTGCAAAATACCCCCCAGCAATTACCCTTTCACCATCCAACGCCTGATGATTTCCGGCGGGAAAAAACGCCAGGACGCGCGGGTAGAGCTCAAGAGTGTCGGGATCGTTCAGGCCGCCAAATTCCTTTGGACCATTCAGTCGATGTGGGCGACCCTGCAGTGCGAGGACATCAAGCTCACCAAGAATAAGGGGACGCCGGACCAGTGGAACGTGGATTTTCGTTTCATCTACTACTACTGAGCCGGGTCAGCCAATCGGGTGGGCACGCATCCTGCCACGGCATCCTTCCTTCACAACCGGGGAATCCGAGATATCACTATATGTAGTAGGTTGCCTATGTTCCCAGCCCGCATATGGAACGCCTTTGCTCAGGATGCGGTTCGCGGGTACCAAGCAGCGTCAATATCGCTTATCAGCATCAAGAGACCGCTTTTCTCACGCATCTGAGGCCATTCTAACAGCCCAAAAACCTGCTCCTTCCGGCCGAAACTTTTCTAAAGTTTTGGCGCCTGTCGTGTCGATATCAATAGTGTTTTAAGCCTCAGAAGGAATTGCGAGGCATACAACATATAGTGGTATCGGGAATTGCCCAGAGGACGGGGGCCCGTACACAAGGCGAGTTTCTTGGCAAGGGAAGGCGAATGCCGGATCTTGATTCAAACAGTTTGGCGAAAGACGGTGAGCCGTGGGTCAATCCTCTGGAAACGGATCTCGCCCGCGATAAGGACCTGATCATGGAACAGATCCTGGAGAATATCAATCATACGCCCTTGGGACAGGTGCTGAAGAAGATTGCTTCTTTGCCGGAGGTCCGTCAGCAGAAGGTTCTTCGTCTGCGGCGGCAGATCACGGCAGGCAAGTACGACCTGACGGAGCGGCTGGATGAGGTTCTCGACAAGGTGTTGGAAGACTTGATCACGTGAGGGACAACACCAGCGCAGGTGCCCACAGCGTGCAGGAAGATAGGGCTGCCCAACGCAACGGGCGGCCGTGACAGCTACGGCAACGACCATCACGGTTGTCGCGTCACGTCCGAGATCTCATCGTCCATGTCGTCCACCTTCACCGGCTGATAGCCGGGCTGTTTCGACCTCTCCAGTTCCTCCCGGTATGCGAGGATCAACCTGTCCTGGATTCGCCTTCGGCATTTGGCATTGATGGGATGGGCGATATCGGCATGAAGCTTGGCCTTGCCCTGGAGATCCCTCTTGGCCCGATTGTCGGGCAGGGCGGTCCCGCAGCCGCTGCAGAATTTCGCGCCCAGATGATTCTTCCCCCGGCATTTGGCGCAATGGTCGCTCATCTTCCGTGACGGCATCGCGATGAAGCAGCCGCCCTCGCCCTCAATGACCTTGATGTCGCGCACGACGAATTCGTTGTCGAACGTTATCGAGCAGAAGGCCTTCAGCCGATCGCCTCGACTCCTCACCAACCTGACTCGGACCTCCGTTATTTCCATGTCTCTTGCCTCGCTCAAACCCTACCATCTGTTATTCCTCACGACAGTGCTTTCGCCGCCTGTCTTTTTCGTCAGGACCTCCCGCACCACTTCCAGACGTTCGGTGTCTCCTCGATCGAAGAGAAGGAACATGGTGGAACCGCTGCCGCTCAGGCAAACCGGGCCCAGATCCAATGCTTCGATAGTTTCCTTCCGTCGGCCGAGTTCCTCGTAGAGCTGAAAACAGCTTCTTTGGAGCATATTGGCGCACATTCGTGCCACCGAATCGACCCTGTTGTCGTTCAGGAGTGCGGTTATCTTGGCATGCAGTTGCTCATACAAGGCCGGATCGTGGCGGTAGTGGGCGTAAACCTCTTTGGTGGAGGAGTTTACATCGGACAGGATCAAGAGGGCCGCAAAAGGGAACGCGTCGCGCAATTCGGTGATTGTTTCACCCCGTCCCGTACAGCAGGCCAGCGGGCCGTTGAGGAAGAAGGCGACGTCGCTGCCCAGCCGCGCGGCCATCTCCACAAGGCGGCTCTGGGACAATCCGAGGTGCAAGTACGTATCGAGGCCCAGCAGGGTCGCCGCCGCGTCACTGCTGGCGGAGCCCAACCCGGACCCGGCCGGAATGTTCTTCACGAGTGTGAGCCGGACGCGGCGAGTCTGGCCGGTTTCACGCAGGATCTGTTCGGCGGCCCGGTAAACGAGATTGCTCTGGTCCTGCGGCGCCCAGCGGGGTCCTTCGCAGAAGAACTCGATAGCCGTGGTCTGCCCCGGCTCAATCCGTATCTCATCGTACCAGTCCACCTTCGCCATGACGGTCTCGATCTCGTGGAAGCCGTCCGGCCGTTTGCCGGCGATCAGCAGGCTGAGGTTCAGCTTGGCCGGGGCTCGCACCAGCAACGTGTCGCCCGGGCGTTCGAATTGTTGTGCGTCGCTCATATTCTGCTCGGGTCCGCAACCAAAGATCGCCGTACCTTCCTATGTTATGGCGTTTGCCGAACTTGCGTGTTGACATTGTATCTACCCCCGGCTAATTTAAGTAGCCGTATGGGATCACTCATCGACTTCGTCTTGCATTTGGACCTTCACCTCAAGTTGGTCTTGGACAGTGTTGGCCCGTGGAGCTACCTCCTGTTCTTTGCGATTATTTTCGCGGAAACAGGCTTGGTAGTAACGCCATTTCTCCCGGGGGATTCCCTCGTTTTTGCCCTCGGCGCGTTGGCGGCCGCCAAAGGCTCCCCCCTCAACATTGGATTGGTGTATGTGATTCTCTCTGCCGCCGCCATTCTGGGCGATAGCGCGAATTACGCCGTCGGCAAGTACTTCGGCTCGATCATCCTGAAGAAGCAGGGGGCCTGGTTCCTCAAGAAGGAGCACATCGAGCGCACGCACAGGTTCTATGAGAAATACGGTTCCAAGACCATCGTTCTGGCGCGATTTGTTCCAATCGTGCGAACGTTTGCGCCTTTCGTGGCCGGCGTCGGCCGGATGAACTACGCGCACTTTCTGACCTACAACGTGGCCGGCGGGCTTCTCTGGATAACGCTCTTTGTCTTCGGCGGGTACTTTTTTGGAAACATCCCGGTCGTCAAAGAGAACTTTGGCATCGTCATCGTGGCGATTATTGTTATCTCGGTCCTCCCGGTGGTGATCGAAATCTGGAAGGAAAGAAGACGGCGTGCGCCTGTGGAGGGAGTAGTCGACAGCGTGCAGCAGACCGATTCCTGAAGAGTTCTGATCCGTATGAACGAAGCACAGAGGCACACACTGCTTGGGATTGCGCGGGATACCGTCAAGGCCGTTGTCACGGGTGTCCCGCTGCCAAAGCCGCAATCGGAGGAGTCGGCTCTGACGGCTTGCTGCGGGTGCTTCGTCACGTTGAAGAGCCGGGGCAAGCTGCGCGGGTGCATCGGCCAATTCACCTCCGATCGGCCATTGGTCGAGCTGGTAGTCGAGATGGCGGAAGCCTCCGCCTCCAAAGACCCGCGCTTTTTCGGTTCCCCGCTGACCGTCAAGGACCTGCGCGACCTGGATATCGAGATTTCCGTCCTGTCTCCGCTGGAGCGAACGGACAATCCGCTGGGTCTGCGGCTCGGCGTGGATGGCATCTACATAAAAAGGGGGTATGCTTCCGGCTGCTTCTTGCCCCAAGTCGCGACGGAGACTGGCTGGACCACAGAGGAGTTCCTGTCTTGCTGTTGCTCCCACAAGGCGGGCCTCCCGCCCGACGCCTGGAAGGACCCCAAGACCGAAGTCTATCTGTTCACGGCCGAAGTCTTCGGCACCTCCCCCGAGGGTGCCTGATCCGCGCATGTCTCATAATCGCTCCCTTCCTGGGCGCAGACGGGGCACACCAGAAGAAAAGTAGTACCTCCCATAGGCCGGATTTGTTATACTTTGAGGTAGTTTGAAGTGTGGAGTTTGAGGTCTCAAGCAGGAGTCCTGGGACCCTTCCAACTTGACACTGACCTGACATGGAGGAGGAGTATGATGCGGGGGCTCGCCGCAGCTCTCATTCTCGCCGTGCTTTGCCTGGCCGGGTGCTCACAATCGCACCATGCCCGCGCTGTGCCTGCGCATGGAGAGGAAGCGAGACAGGATTGCACGGCGCTCGTGGAGCGACTGCGAAGCGAGCGTTTGCCGGCCCTGGTGTCGGTGGAGCCGTGGGAGAACAAGTATGGCCCGGGACTCAAGCTCACCACCGACCACTATGAAATCTTCTCGACCGTAGCGGAGCCCCTGATGCTCCGGATGGTCCCGGGCTTTATCGAATCCGCCTATCGCGGCTACAACAATCAACTGCCGCAGCCCCTCGATACGGCCAGCCCCTTCCAGATCTACCTGTTCGCCGACCGCCGGCAATGGGAGGATTTCACATACAACTTCGCGGGCGAGCAGGCCGCGGTTTTCTGCAAGATCAAGACCGGGGCCTATTACCTCAACGGCGCTTGCGTCGTTTACGACATCGGTCCCAAGCGGACGCTTTCGGCGCTGGGACACGAGGGCTGGCACCAGTTCAACAGCCGGCACTTCAAGTACCGCCTGCCGAGTTGGCTGGATGAGGGGGTCGCCATGCTCTTCGAGACCAGCGTCAGCGAGGCGGGCCTGTTCCGCTTTGACCCATCTGCCAACACCCAGCGGCTCGGCGCCCTCAAGGACACGCTCAGCCATGGCAAGCCCATCCCGCTGAAAGAGTTGGTGGCCACCAGTCCCGGCGAGGCGCTCGCCACGGACCAGGCCGAGGCCGTGATGGCGTTCTACAGCCAATCCTACGCGCTCGTGCGTTTTCTCCGCGAGGTCGACTGCGGCCGGCGTCTGGACTCCTACCGCCGCCTGCTCTCGGACGGTCTTCTGGGCCGGTGGCCCCTCGACAAATCCGCCGGAACCACCGCCGCGGACCGCAATCTCCCTCGCACCATTCCCTGGAACCGCCAGGTCGGCCGCCAGCTCTTCGAGCACTACATCGGAACCAATCTCGACCAGCTCGAACAGGAATACACCGCCTTCTGCCACCGCATCACCCGCGGCCTCGTAGTCACCCGAATCGACGAGAACCAGGAGCTTGCGTTGAGCAGGTAAGCTGGTTTCCGAACCGACGTACAAGCCACCGCCCGGACTTCTGACTTGCGTGGACGCTTGTTTCGGGATTCACTCTGCCAATCCCCATTTTGCCGTATCGCGATTGCCGGGCTGTACTATAATTATCAGTGGAGTCGATCATGCCGAGGACATCGGCTTTCAAGGCGGAGACAGTAGCTCATGGCCCAACCTATGGTCTATATCGAATCGACGGTGAGTTGATGGAGATGTAACATGAAAGACGCTATTGTCAAGGAAGTGCGAGAGATAAGGCGACGGATCGAGCAAGAATTCGATCATGACGTAGACAAGTACCTCGACCATGTGTATGAAGCTCAGAAGACGCATGGCGACAAGCTGGTTCGCCGAAGACCGAAACCCTTGAAGCAACGAAAGGTCGTGTGATCCTTCAGATCCGCCTGTGCGCCAATCATAGGGAGCTCGGATAGTGTCGGATTGTCTGAACTTGTCCAAGGACGCATTACTCTGCTATGCATGAACCTGCTCGTGAGGCATGGAACCTTTATGAGAGAGCCAAGTCTCAGGCACATGTGGTCCGCCCCTCCATTCCGATTCTCTTCTTCGGAGACAGTGAGGCGTATGAACGCTCGGAGCGACGCATCATAACCGTGGGATTGAATCCGTCACGCCTGGAGTTCCCAGAAGAGTGACCTTTCGCTCGCTACACGGCACCTCTCCAAGAATCGGTTTGCGCCCTTGGGCGACTGGCGCACAATCTACAAACTGGAGCGAAGGAATCCGTATGAGTTTCGGCACCGCGTAGTGCGTGTGGGCTTTGACGAGCGGATGCACCTTGTTTTTGGAAAGGCCGCCCAGAAGCCCTTTGGCACTGTGTCCTATGCGGACAAATTCAACGCAGGCCAATATCTGCCAGAGCGTCTGTTGGGTGCCGCGCGTTCGACAGCCTGACAAAGGCTTGGGGAGCGCCGATGAACGTTACCACTTGAAATAGCAGCCGTAGTGGCGGTAGAGGAGGCCGATGGAGCGCATGGAGAGGATGGCGAGGACCTGCGCCAGCAAATTGCCGGCCAGGTGCAGCGCTGTGACTACCGGGGACGCATCGGTGTATTGGGTGGTGTGCATCAGGAGCAGGCACGTGGCCACCAGCAGCAAGACCACCGTCAGGTAGGGGACGAACGCCCGCCAGAGGGGGGCCAGGAGGTAGTCGGGCCGCAACAGCAGAAGGTCCTGGCCGACCGCGACCGTCAGAATCGCGGCGGGGAACAGGAACAGGCCGCCGATCTGGAAGAACTGCAGGAGCAGGTGCAGCGGGGTGTGCCCGGACCATACCTGTTCCAGCGTGATGCCGTGGCTTTTGGCGATGGACATGGTGATGAAGAAAGGCAGCTCGACCATGATGAGCGTGTAGGAGAAGATCAGGAACGGCTTGAGGACGTGCCAGAGGAACGTGAAGAAGGTGCCCAGATAGATTTCGGGCAGCAGGTCGTCATCGTTGGCCGTCTGGCAGATGACATTCAGGTAGAAGCCGACGAGCCAGCCCCAGATGAGGAACGGTGCGACATACTGCACGCAGCATCCCCGCGCCAGGAAGAACCGGAAACACACCACCGCCGTCACGAACACCAGCGAGGTGGCGTTCTCCCGCGTGAGGAAGATTCGCCAACTATCGACAAAGACGGCGCGATAGAAGCCCGGGAGGGGGTCTTCCTTCCCTTCGGCCTCCGGCTCGGCGGGCTCCGGTTTCTTGAAGCTCTCGGCCGGGATCAGGAATCGCTCGCCGCACGTGAGGCATTTGGCCCGCTTGCCGGCATGCTTGCTGTCGAACGCGATCAGCGCACCACACTTGGGACAGTTGAACTCGATCGTCATAAGACGGCGATGCTCTGCGTACGATCAGGGACCCACAGTCAACGTTTCCAAATCCGAAACAAATCCAAAATGCGAAGGCTCAAAACGCTGTCGCCGGGCCGAGGCGTGTATGTCATTGCGAGCGAAGCGAAGCAATCTCCCACCTGCGGGATTGAGATTGCTTCGTCGCTGCGCTCCTCGCAAGGACATGTTTGGGATTTCCGTCATTTAGATTTGTTTCGGGTTTCGTGCTTGGTGCTTCTGCGCGGAGCACCACGGGCTCGTCGCTCCGCTCAGTCTCTTTGCATGCAGTCCACGAAGGCTTTGAGATCGTTCACCCACTTCTGGGCTTCGAGCAGGTCCACCTTCTCGGCCTTGACGAGGATGGACATATGCTTCTCCAGGGTCATCATCTTCTCATCGGACTTGTGGCGCGTCTTCGTCTGCAGTTGCGAGTAAAGCTGCTCGATCTTGCCGGTGCGGATCAGGTTGGCGACGGCATAGTTGCTATTGAGGATTTCCATGGCCACGAGGCGGCCCTGCCCATCCTTGCGGGGGATCAGCTTCTGACTGATGACACAGGCCAGGCCCAGCGAAAGCTGATTGCGGACCTCGGCCTGGCGGCCCTCCGGGAAATAGTCGAGGATGCGGGTGATCGAGCCGGTGACGTCCCGCGTGTGCAGGGTCGAGAAGACGAGGTGCCCGGTCTCGGCGGCCATGAGCGTCATGGCGATGGTCTCGGCGTCGCGCATCTCGCCGACGAAGATCACGTCCGGATCCTCGCGCATCATTTCCTTGAGGCCATCGTGAAAGGATTTGACGTCCCGGCCGACCTCCCGCTGGGAGATCATCGAGGCCTTTTGCGGGAGAATGTATTCGATCGGGTCTTCCACGGTGATGATTCGGCAGGCGGTCTTCTCGCTGATGCGGCCGACCAGGGAGGCGATCGTGGTGGACTTGCCGGCCCCGGTGATGCCGGTCAGCAGGACCAGCCCGGCTTTGAGATCGATGATGTCCTGCCAGATGTCGTTGGGAAAGCCGATCTCCTCAATTTGGGGGACGTCGAGGGCCAGCGCGCGGATCGCCGCGGCGAAGCCGTCATTCTCCCGAAAGACGTTGATGCGGAACTGCAAGTTCCCCATGCGATAGGAGCCGTCCACGCTGTGCTCCGTCTGGAGCT
>Ga0315289_10005453_pt1 | contig 18789 bp, 21 predicted proteins | sample YL17G11_40_MG_FD_203452 | JGI IMG/M metagenome (GOLD analysis project Ga0315289, IMG submission 203452) | Sediment microbial communities from Yellowstone Lake, YNP, Wyoming, USA - YL17G11_40 | ecosystem: Environmental > Aquatic > Freshwater > Lake > Sediment | place: USA: Wyoming | collected...
GCAGAATAGATATCTGATTCCCTGGGAAAGACAACGCCGCGCCAGGGAAATGCTCTATCAAATTGCTCAAATGCAGGAAGCGTATCGCGCGCAGTATAACGGATACTGTCTAAACGGCATGACCGCTTCCGCCAATACACCCTACGCTTTTAGTGAGATTGGAATCGTTATCGACACCACTGATACCTACAGCTATTGCATGGTCTCAAGCTTTTGGACGTTCACTTGCATAGCAGAATCAAACCTGGATAGCGATACGGACCGTGACATAATGACTATCGACGAGCAAAGAAGCCTGGTCAATACGATCTCCGATTACGTCATACCCTATACTCCAGGCGCATCGTATACGTGGAAGGTCATCACATATACGAGCGCGAACGACACTTTTCCGGGGCCCGTCTGGCATTTCACGACAAGCCCGGATTCCGCTGATACGAATTTTATTCCCAATGCGCCCCATGACCCGATTCCGTCCGACGGATACAGAGGAGTATTTCCTCTCTCCTTCTTCAGCTGGCGTTGTGACGACCCGGATGGCGATTTCCTGGTATACGACCTCTATTTCGGCGCTGGTGACGACTTGCAGCTGAGATTCCAAAGCCTGACTGATTTTCTCTTCATCTCGCCCTGGCGTAAACAGCAGATAGCCTTGACCAAGCTCAATGAAATCTATTTACGCGAGCAGTTGTACCACGACTCGGCGGGAAGTTATTCGTCGGATTTGAGAAGGCTAGGGGTGATTTATGACGAAGAAGATGGCTACTACTATTCCATAAGTAGCGATGATAGCACCTTTGTTTGCACAGCTATGGGGGATATCGATCAAGACTGGGACTGGGATGAATGGACGATAGATCAGAATAACGAATTGACACATGTTTTGGAAGATTGCGACATCCCCTTTGTGCTGGGAACGAGATATTCATGGAGAATTGTTGCGAGAGACACCCACGGCAATGAGCACGAAGGGCCGATCTGGATCTTCACGACACTTTCTGACACTCTTGGCGCGAATCAATGAGCGGAATATTGAGCTGCCCATCTGGGGGGTAAATATGAAATGGAAATTTAGAATGAGCTTTGATTTCACGCTGATCACGGCAGTGATTTCGCTCACCTTTTTTTCGGCGTGCTCGGAAGACTTGAATAGGCCTCCGAACAATATCCCGGCCCCAAACCGGCCGCCAGACATGCCAGCGAATCCGTCCCCGGCCGATGGTGCCTCGGGAATCATGGACGATTTTATCTTGACCTGGCAAGGCTCAGATCCGGATGGAGACCTGCACATATTCAACGTTTATTTCGGGACAGACAGTCTCTTGCCGTCCCCCATTTGCCGCACTCCGTATAATTACTATCGTTCGCCCTGGCAACGTCAGCGTAACACACAAATGATGCTTCAACAGATCTACCTTTTGCAGACGGCTTACCATGCCGCCCACGGGGCTTATTGCCTGAACGGTGCTCAAACACACGCCGGAGATTCCAGCTTTGCAACGTTGGGTTTCTATCCTGAAGCCGATGACTGGTATTGGTACCTCATGGTGGCGGACCTGAATACATTCACTTGCATGGCATCGGCGAACCTCGATAACGATGCCGACGTTGACACATGGGAAGTGAATGATGTGGATGAAATCCGGGCGACATTAGACGATTTATGGCTGAACTCATGGCTATTTGAACCGTTCACCGCATTTTACTGGCGCGTTGTGGCTGTTGACGATAGCAACAACCAGACAGCGGGACCGACATGGAGTTTCGTTGCCAGGGGAGATTCAAGCATCTTCAACGTTCCGCCCGAGATTCCCACGGCCGTCTGGCCACCCGATGGAGTCGAAGGGATCGCCGCTAATTTCAGCTTTTCATGGGATTGCTCTGACCGCGATGGCGACCTAATGCTTTACGACTTGTATTATAGCCTCGATCCGCAGAGTTTTCATCGCCAGAGCGACATTTTTAGGAAATTGCAGCCATCGCCATGGCACCAGCAGGCAAGAGCCATTGAGATGCTGGGGCAGATATACCATCTTCAGAAGGCCTACCGGAATCAACATAGCAGCTATTGTCTCAACGGTGAATGCGCTTGGTACTATGATAACGGATTTGCGATTCTAAACGTTGTCTTTGATTCTTTGGACTCTTATTGGTATTGCATGACGGCTGATTCGAATACCTTCACTTGCCTCGCGGCGAACAACCTCGATGACGATTCTGACACAGATATCTGGGTCATCGACAGCGACAGCGTTCTCGTTTCGCAAGAGAACGACCTGGCCGAAATACCATTTCTGCCGAATACCATTTACTATTGGCGCATAGCGGCTCGTGATGGTCATGGGCACACAACCCTGAGCCCGATTTGGACATTCATTTCGGCCAATTTTGGACGCTAAGAAACAACTCAAAGACCGGGGCAGGAGCCCCGGGGTTGCCGTTCGACCTTTGATTCACGCGTCAAGCTCATACGACCTCTTCAACCGCTTTCTAACATCATCATCAATCTGGTCGATTGAAGTGATTTCAATGCGATGTGTAATGCGGTCTTTTTTTGCCTGGCCGCCGGTGTCAAGCCGGCGACGGGTAAACTTGGCGTCTTTGAGCGCCAGGCCGAAATCGATACGGGTATTAGATGACGGCTTAATCTGGGCGATGACGTGCTTGCGATAGATCGACACCTGCGTTTTACAGGTTCGCTTCGGCAGGTTGGCAATGGCCACCTCCATCATATCATAACCTGGATAAAGGGAGTAGACGAATTTCTTGGGGGACATTGAATTCTCCATTCAAAAGCGATGATTGGTTCAAACTCCATTTGCCGTCGACTCCCCGGACCTAACGGCCTTGCGTCCTCGATACAATTGAAAAATCCAGCGGTAGCAGGATATTATACAACTGCGCTAATCATTATCAATTATCCGGAGAGGCAGGGATTCGAACCCTGGGGGCCGTAAAGGCCCAACGGTTTTCGAGACCGCCCCTTTCGACCGCTCAGGCACCTCTCCGATCATGAATATAGCAATTTGGCAATGGACGATTCAAGAATTTTGTCGAGTTTACGCCCAACAGGTGGGAAGGCGACCGGCCTTTGCTAAGAGGGTTGCCTACTCAATTCATCCCTGATTATCAGCATATTCTTCTTCAAATCCGGGATGTCCTTGACCACGGCCTGCCAAGTCAAATTCAAGTCAATTCCAAAATACTCGTGGACCAGAATATCACGCATGCCAGCAATCTTTTTCCAGGGAACCGATTGATATTTCTCTTTTATCTCAATTCGATTCGGCGAACAACCGCATCTTGCAGTTGCACTGAGCCGAAGAATTCGCTCGCAGACTTGTCGCCGACGTACTGTTCAATTAGAGTGATGCACTCCAATACGTGCTCGATGAAAACTCCAGCATCCTTCTTCATAGAATTACTTCTTGTTCGCTCATGATTCTTTCGCGAAGCAGTGGATGGAGAGAATCATAAGTGAGAACATCCACGCTTCTGCCCAGCAGATCTTGTAGCTCTATTTTTAGACCGGCCAGGTCCAAGAGGCTCCTTCTCCCTTCAAATTCGACAAGAAGGTCAATATCGCTTTCCTCGGTTGCTTCTCCCCTCACGATCGAACCGAAGAGCGCGGCCTTTCTGGCTCCATTTCTTAGCAAAATCCCCGTGATGGACCTTCTTATTCCATCTATTTTCACGTTCATGCTTTTCTCTTGATTTTGGGGGCCTTGTTTCAAGTGCGACGAGCGACCCTAATCATGATGATGGACGCCTTTAAGCGCTATTATAGTCATTATCCTATGGATAGGTCAAGATTTCCTTTTTCTGGTCGGGGCGAGCCGATTTGAACGGCCGACCACTTGCACCCCAAGCAAGTGCGCTACCAGGCTGCGCCACGCCCCGAACCTGCGGCATGATAATTAACATCACCGGCAAATCAAGAGAAAAGTTTCGTCTGTATTCACCATAAATTGTGCACAAAGAATTATCGTTGAATTCGCAGGTGTTGGGTTCGGTGCCTCGATGGCACCGGCGGATGATAAATCAAGGAAAAAGTTTCAGAAGGTCTTCTATCTCGAGGCGGATTTCGTGGAGCAACTCTTTCGTTCTTTCCACCCCGGGATTGTCGTCGCGTTTCCCCTCGCGCTTGAGGTGATTGCGAGCCCCTTCGATGGTGTATCCTTCATCATACAGGAGCCGCTTTATCTGAGTTATGCGCTGAATGTCCTTGGCTTGATAAGTGCGGTTTCCGGCGCGGTTCTTGCGCGGCTTGATATGCGGAAACTCTTTTTCCCAGAAGCGCAGCACATATGGCAGGACACCCACCATTTGGGCAACCTCCGAGATGGTGTAATACATTTTGCCCTGTAGGTTCTTAGACATAATCCTCAAGAACCGTTTATCCCCTTGAGCGCGTCGGGCTTGATGCGGGTCACGCGCGACTCCACGCCCCCTTCGTAAAAGATGACATCAAGCGTGTCATCGACAGCCACCTGCCGAAAGCTCTTGACAGGGACGCCGCCGGTATCTCTGCAATATGCATAGCCACGCCCTAATATAGCTTTTGGAGAGACCATTTCAAGCTTTTCGGCCAATGATTTCGCCATTTGTTTATGGGATTCCATCCGATGAGCCATGTGAACGTTCAGAAGCCTGACGAGCTCATCACAGCGCTGGGCCCTCTGGGCTATCATCTCCAGGGGGCGCTTGAGGCCGTAACGGGAACTAAGCTCCTGCAAACGCCTGTTCCTCTCGGCGATCAGGCCGAGCATGGTCGCCACAAGGTTGCCGGCAAGGTCTCTGATTCTGCTCGCAAGCTCGACGGTATCCGGCACGGCTATCTCGGCCGCCGCCGACGGAGTCGGAGCGCGCAGGTCGGCAACGAAATCCGAGATCGAGAAATCGATCTCATGGCCGACCGCGGAAATGACGGGAATCTCAGAATCGTATATGGCGCGCGCCACTTCCTCCTCGTTGAAAGCCCAGAGGTCCTCCAGCGAGCCGCCGCCTCGGCTAAGAATGACCACATCGACGATCTTTAAGCGATTGAAACCCCGGATGGCATATGATATCTGGCGGGCGGCATCTTCGCCCTGAACCGCCACCGGCCAAATAATGATTTCGATACTGGGGGCGCGGCGCCCCGTGACATTGAGAATATCCCTGATGGCAGCGCCGGTGGGCGATGTCACCACCCCGATTTTCGAGGGAAACTTGGGAATCGGCACTTTATGCTCAGGGTCGAACAGACCTTCTTGGGAGAGCTTTTGTTTCAGCTGCTGAAATGCCAGCTCCAATTCCCCGATTCCGACCGGCTGAAGAACCGAGACTACAAGTTGGTATTGTCCGGATTTCTCATAGACGGTTACCTGGCCGAAAGCCCGCACTTTCATGCCATCTCGTGGCTCGAAGAAAAGGCCGTTGCCGCTCCAACGCCAGATCACGCATCTAATCTGCGCCCCCTGGTCTTTCAATGTGAAATATCTATGGCCGGAGGTGTGCCTCAGATAATTGGAAATCTCGCCCTCGACCCAGACGGTGGGAAAAGAGCCTTCGAGTAATTCCCTAATATCTTTTGTGAGCTGAGTTATGGTATATATCTTATCCGCCATAATCTCATCTATTCTCGTGGCGAAGTTTGCAGGCCTTGACGGTATTTTTGAGCAGCGCCGCGATAGTCATCGGACCGACACCGCCCGGCACAGGGGTGATAGCGCCTGCCACCTCTTTGACGGAATCGAAATCAACGTCGCCGACGACTCGTTTCCCTTTTGGATGGGCCGGGTCAATTATCTCGTTTGTCCCAACGTCTATGACCACAGCGCCAGGCTTCACCATGTCGCCAGTCAGAAATCGGGGCCTGCCCATGGCGGCCACGACGATGTCGGCGCGCCTTGTGTGCGCCGCTATGTCGCGAGTGCCGGTGTGGCATAATGTGACGGTGGCGTTGGCGTATTCTGATTTGACGGAGAGCATAGCGGCCAACGGCTTGCCGACAAGGAAGCCTCGGCCCAGTACTACAACGTGCTTTCCGGAGGGGCTATTCCCCGATCTGTTAAGCAACTCGATGATGCCAAGAGGAGTCGCCGGCTCAAAGAGCGGACGCCCTGCCAGCAGTAGCCCCTGGTTGAAAGGATGGAAGCCGTCAACGTCTTTGGATGGCTCGATGGCCCTGGTGACGGCGGCTTCGTCAATCTGCCGCGGCAACGGAGACTGGACGAGGATGCCATCGATATCATCGCGACCGTTCAGTTGCATAACAAGGTCGAGTACTTCTTGAAGTGAACTGTTATTATCTTTCTTGATGACATCCGAGAAGACGCCTATTTTATCGCAAGCTTGAGCTTTCATTTTGACATACAGGGCAGAAGCCGGATCATCGCCCACCAGAACCGCGGCCAAACCCGGCACAATGCCTTCTTGGCGCAAGCGGGCCACCTCGACCTGTAACTCGGCCTTAATCTCATCGGAAATTCTCCGGCCGTCAATGACAACCGCCGGCATCAGAATCTCTTTTCGGGAGCCTTTTCATCTTCCTGAAGGCTGTACATGAAGCGACGAATCGATTGCGCCTTGCCGGTATTGGGATCGGCATCGATCTCAATCCCCGCCAAGCGAATATCGCCGGAGGCTACATTGAACCTATTGGGGAGGCCCGAGAGTATGCGGTAGAGGGCGTCGTTGACCTGGATACCGATCACCGAGGTATAGGGGCCGCTCATGCCGACATCGGTGATGAAGGCCGTGCCTCCAGGAAGGAGACGTTCGTCGGCAGTCTGGACATGAGTATGCGTGCCCAGAACCGCCGTAACGCGGCCGTCGAGGTACCAACCCATGGCCTGTTTCTCGGACGTGGCCTCGGCATGGAAATCGATGAATATCAGCTTTGTTTCCTGGGAAAGCTCGGCGATGATTTTGTCGGCGGCGCGGAAGGGGCAATCGATATTCCACATGAAAATGCGTCCCTGAAGATTGATGACGGCCACGCTTTCGCCTTTTCTGGCCTTGTAGATGTTGTATCCCAGGCCGGGTGCACCCGCGGGATAGTTCGCCGGGCGCAAGAGGCGGGGTTCGGCCTCGAAGTAGGAGTGAATCTCCTTCTTATCCCAGATATGATTGCCTGATGTTTGACAGTCGACGCCGTAAGACGAAATCTTCTGCGAAATTTCCTTGGTCAGCCCAAATCCCCCGGCGGCGTTTTCTACGTTGGCAATTATGAAGTCATATTCTATATGCTTTCGGCGGCACTCGGCGAGATAGCCGGCAAGCGAGGCTCGGCCCGGCTGACCGGTGATATCGCCCACGAAGAGTACCTTCACTTATACCCCTTCCCGAAAAAGTCATTGACGGCGCGGTGTATGGCATGGAACATCGACACTTCAGGCATGTACATGAACACGCATCCCCCAATGGGGTCCAAACCGAATCTCTTGGCTTGTTCCAAAACCGTCTTATTGTATGAACCCTGCTGGAGCCAAACGAATTCCGCCTGGATTTTCTTCAAGCTTGGCAGGATTTCAGAGGTGGCGGACGGCTTTAGAGCGATGATGATCGCCTGAGGCTTCTCAGGCAAGGAGTCGAGTGACTCATAGAACGTGACTCCGCCATCGGAACCCCCCCGGGGATTGACGGGATAGACTCGTCGGCCCATCTTCTGCAATTGCTCGCAGATGGACCAGGTGAAGTTCCTGCGGGAGCGCGACATTCCCAGAATGGCGAAACTCTCGGCAGCGTAGAATTGCCTGACGCGGTCACTTGGCATAATCCACAGTCCTCACTTCCCTGATGACGGTTACCTTAATCTGGCCGGGATATTCCATCTCGGATTCGATCTTGCGGGCAATTTCGTTGGCCAGATTGGCGCTGCCGATATCATCGACCTGCTCGGCCTCGACGATGACCCTGATCTCGCGGCCCGCCTGAATGGCATAAGCCTTGGAAACCCCCTTGAAGCTGTCTGCCATTTCTTCAAGTTTTGTGAGGCGCTTGATGTACCCTTCGAGGGTTTCACGGCGAGCGCCGGGCCTGGCGCCCGAGATAGCATCCGCAGCCTGGACTAAGACGGCAAATGGGGTCTCCATCGGCACGTCCTCATGATGGCTGGCGATGGCGTTAAGGATCATGGGGTTTTCATTGAATTTGGCGGCGAATTCCACGCCTATCTGTGTATGGGTGCCTTCGGTTTCCCTGTCTATTGCCTTGCCGATATCATGCAAGAGGCCGGCGCGCTTGGCCATAGTCCCATCAAGGCCGAGTTCCGCGGCCATGATGCCGCAAATCATCGAGACCTCTTTGGAGTGCTGCAGAACGTTTTGACCGTAGCTGGTGCGGAAGTTGAGCTTGCCGAGCAGCTTGACGATTTCGGGATGGACGCCGTGAACGCCGACATCGAAGCAGGCCTGTTCACCCGTTTCCCTGACGATGACCTCCATCTCCTTCTCGGCTTTGACCACAACTTCCTCGATACGCGACGGGTGAATGCGGCCATCGACAATGAGTTTTTCGAGAGCCATCCTGGCGACCTCGCGACGAACCGGATCATAACCTGAGAGGATGACGGCCTCGGGTGTGTCGTCGACGATGACATCGATGCCGGTGGCGGTCTCGAAGGAGCGGATGTTCCGCCCTTCGCGGCCGATGATACGTCCTTTCATCTCGTCCGACGGTAGATTGACCACCGAGACGCACGATTCGGTGGAGTAATCGGCGGCGCAGCGCTGAATGGCCTGAATGATGATGTTCTTGGCTTCTTTGTCGGCATTGCGCTCGGCTTCTTCCTTAATCTCCTTTATCATGGCGGCGGCTTCGCGGCGGGCCTCGGCTTCGAGGTTGGAAATGAGAAGCTTCTTGGCTTCATCGGACGTCATCCCGGCCACTTTTTCAAGTTGGGCGTTGTGCTCGGCGATAAGCCTTTCGAGTTCCTTTTCCTTGCTCTCCGCGACTTTCTCTTTGGCGGCCAGCGCCTTTTCACGATGGCCTATTTCCGATTCTTTCTTGTTGAGGACATCAACCTTGCGGTTGAGGTTGCTTTCCTTGACTGCGAGCGCCTGTTCAAGCTTGGTGATTTCCGCCTTTTTGACCTGGGATTCGCGTTCGAATTTCTGCTTGGCCTTGAACCACTCGTCCTTGGCCTCGAGCAAGGTTTCTTTCTTCTTGATCTCAGCGGATTTTTCGGCCTCTGCTATTATCTTGGCGGCCAGGGCTTCGGCCTTGGCGATTCGCCCTTCCCCCGATTTACGGGAAATGAGGAGGCCGATAACGAAAGCAAACGCAATGAGGACAAGCGCAGCCCCAATTACGTAGTACAACAATGAATTCATATAACCTCCAGATGGGGCGGACACTTATATCAAAGTGCTTCGGAGAGTTTTCGAGTCAGATCGCTGATTTGCTGCTCCAATGTGGTGGAACCCTGAAAGTCCCCTCGACTGTGAAATAACTCGTCAGCGATGTTGAGGGCCGCCAGGACTGCGACTCGGGTCTCGGTGATGCTGGGATAGTTTCCCGAGACTTCCTTCATCTTGGAATCCAGGTAGTCGGCGGCCTTCTTTATATACTCTGGATCGACATCGGATACAAGGCTGTAATCCTTGCCGAATATCGTCACTACGACTCGATTTCTCTCCATGACAGCGTCCGCTATATAATTAACTCCAACTGTCTTCGAGAGCGGCCAGCTTCACCGCCAGCTTCTCAAGGCGCTCTTTGACGACCCTGGTATTAAACCGGGGGTGAGCAGCCGAAGACGCCTCGGGGCGTTCAGCGATGGCTTTTTTATGGCCTTCCACCTGAACCCGAAGCTCCTCGAGCTGGGCCCTCAAAGACTCGTTCTCCTTTTCAAGTTTCAGTTTTTCATCCTTTAACCCGGCGATTAATTGTATCGCGCGGTGGATTTTGTCTTCAAGACTCTTTATCGGTACAGAGTTCATAAGAATCACGGCTATTGCCTGAGTTCGGCGCCGAAGCGGGCTCGCAGCGATTCCAGAATTCTCTCCTGGGCCCGATTGACTTCCTCATCGGTCAAGGTGCGATCCGGCAACCGGTACCTGATTCCGAATGCCAGGCTCTTCTTGCCGGAAGGTACGTTTTTGCCCTTATAAAGGTCAAATACCCGGACTTGGCTCACCAGGCCCCCTGCGGCCCTTTCGATTTCGCCCTGAACCTCGGCGGCTGGGATAGCATCATCTATCACGATGGCGATATCGCGATCCGCGGACGGATACCTGGGCAACTCCCTGGCGGCGATTGAATCGGGCGCCAGCTCGGCCAGCCATTCGAAATCCAGCTCGGCGATGAAGGCCGGAATCTTAATATCGGCTGCTTCCGCTACCGCCTCGGATAATCTCCCCATATGCCCGAGCGGCCTTTGGTTGAAATATACTTCAAATGAGTACGCTTTTTCAAATGCGAAATATGGGGCCGGTTTCAAAGTCACCTCCCCGGCATGTAAATGCTCAGCCAGGTCCTGAAGGAGCCCCTTGAGGGAGAATAAATCTCGGGCACGCCATTTGCCTTCCCAAAAATCTGGAAACTCCTTGCCGCATATGGCGAGAGCCAGACGGGCTCGCTGGGTCGGCAATATCCCGGGGCCCTCAAGCCGATAGACGTCGCCTATTTCAAAAAGGGTCAGATCGGTTTCGCGGAAGTTGATATTTCGGCGCAGGACCGGCAAGAGAGTGATAATCAAGTTGGGGCGGACGATGGCCATCTCCTCCGAAATCGGATTCATCAGTCTAACCGAGCTTTCAAGCAGACCGAGCTTCCCGGCCAGGCCGGAGTCGGCGAGCGTTAGAGGGAATATCTCCGTGGCACCGGCTCCAACGAGGAATGACCTGATAGTTTCCCTGAATCTCTGAATGCTGGTTTCGGGGGTCTCGAGAGACCCTCCTGGTTTGAAAGCGGCGGGAATATTATCGAAGCCGTAGATGCGGGCGATCTCCTCGATCAGATCCACCTCGCGCGTCAAATCTGCACGAAAGCTGGGCTGCCCGGCGACAATATTGCCGTCGATGGTATTGGGGATTTCGAGGTCCTTCAAAATCTTGCGGATACGTCCTTTGGCGACCTTGAGCCCCAGCAGGTGCCCCACCCGCGACGGGCGCAATTCGATAGTTACAGGCACAAAAGGCCTGGGATGGCAGTCGACAATCCCCCGCAGTACACTTCCCCCACAAATCTCGGCGATCATCTTGCAGGCGCGATCATTGGCCAGGGGAGCAAGATTGGGGTCGGCGCCCCGCTCGAAGCGGCGCGAGGATTCGCTCTGGAGGCCGAGATTTTTAGAGCCTTTGCGGATGACCAGAGGGTCAAAATAGGCCGATTCGAGAAGGATGGCAGACGTTTTCTCGGTCACCTCCGAATCGAGTCCGCCCATGATACCGGCAATGGCAACCCCGGAAACGCCATCGGTGATAAGCAGATGCTCGCCGTTCAAGGTGCGCTCGGTTTTATCGAGTGTAACGAACCTTTCGCCTTGCCGCGCCCTGCGGACCACCACTTCCGGCCGCCGAAACAGATTGAAATCAAAGGCATGAAGCGGATGCCCCAGTTCGAGCATGACGAAATTAGTAATATCGACCACGTTGTTTATAGGGCGCATCCCCAGGTAGTGAATCATGGCTTTCAGCTTGAGCGGCGAAGGCTCCACGTTGACATCGCGGATAAGCCTGCCGGTGTAGCGAGGACAACCACCGGGATCATCAATTGATATTTTCAATTTCTCGGAGGTCGGCTCAGCTATTTCATCGATCTCTACGCTTTGAAGACGCAGCTTGCCGCCGCCAAGCGCCTGCAGTTCTCTGGCGATGCCAAGATGCGAAAGACAGTCGGGGCGATTGGGGGTGATTTCGAGCTCAAAAATCACATCTTCGTAGTCGATTAATCGATCAAGAGGAATACCAACCTTTGTTTTCTCGGGCAAAACCGAAATCAGGTCCGATTCGGGAGAAAGATGAAGCTCAGCCTCGGAGAGTATCATGCCGAATGATTCCTGACCATGAAGCACGGCTTGTTCAATCCTGACGCCACCCGGAAGAGTTGAGCCTATCGGCGCAAATAAAACCACTTGCCCCTCTGCGACATCAGGGGCCCCGCAGACGACTTGCAGCCTTTCCTTGCCGGTATCGACCTGGCAGAGAGAGAGCTTATCGGAATCCTCAAGCGGTGCTCGGGAGACAACTCGAGCAGTGATTACGCCCGAGATATCCCGTCCCCTAAGCTCAACGGCTTTCACTTCCGTGCCGGACATTGTCAGCCTTTCGGCGATCTTATCATAAGGCCAATCGCAGCTTATAAAAGTGCGCAGGAGATTCAACGAGATTCTCATCAGAACTGCCCCAGAAACCTGACGTCGTTTTCGTATATGTGCCTGATATCTCCAATGCCGAATCGGAGCATGGCGATTCTGTCGACACCCATACCAAAGGCAAAGCCGGTGTACTTTTCGGGATCGTAGCCGACGGCTTTGAAAACCTCGGGGTCGACCATTCCCGCACCGGAGATTTCAAGCCAGCCGCTGTTCTTGCAGACCCGGCACCCTTTGCCGCCACAGATAATGCAGGAGAAATCGTATTCGGCGGATGGCTCGGTGAAGGGGAAAAAATGAGGCCGGAACCTGACGTCGACGCCGCTTCCGAAAAGCTGGCGCGCGAAAGAGATGACGACGCCTTTGAGATCGCCGAAGGTGACATGCTCATCTACGTAAAGCCCCTCGCATTGATAAAAGACCGGCGAGTGCGAGGCGTCCGGGGCGTCGGAACGATAGCAGCGTCCGGGAGCGATGATACGGACAGGGGGGCTCTGCGACTGCATGGTCCGGATCTGCACCGGTGAGGTATGTGTGCGAAGAAGAAAGCCGTTTTCAATGTAGAATGTGTCACTGAGGTCTCGTGACGGATGGTTTTCAGGAGTATTAAGGGCGTCGAAATTGTAAAAGGAGGTTTCGATATCCGGTCCTGAAGCCACGGAGAACCCCATGCCCCTGAATATGCTTACGATTAGATCGACTGTTTGAAGCAAGGGGTGCCTGCGCCCGACATAGGAGCGGCGACCGGGAAGAGTGAAATCGAAAGGCGGGCCGGGGGCGGCCGCGGCCGCGAATTGACTGAGCCTTATTTCGACAAGCTCGCTCAGCAGCTTCTTGATTTCGTTGAGCTTGGCACCCCCCTTTGGCCTGAGAGAGGGCTCGAGGCTCCCGAGCTTGCCGTAATGGTCTGCCAACAGCCCTTTGCGCCCCAGATAAGCGTTTGAGACCCGTTCCAGGGAGTTCCTGTCGGAGGCGGCTTCGATTTCGGCCAACCCTTCCCTCAGGATAATATCAAGTGAATCCAGAAGATTATTCATAACTCAAGACGGGCCCATCCGGGCCCGCCAGGTAAGCTATGGGTTTCGTTCGCGAGGATCGCGAAATCACCCGCTCCTGGCCAACTCGGCCAGTTTGGCAAAACCGGCGATATCCTGGACTGCCATTTGGGCCAGGTGTTTCCTATTCAAGGACACGCCCACTTTCTTGAGGCCATCGATGAACTCCGAATAAGTGAGGCCATTGAGCCTGGCGGCGGCATTAATTCGAACTATCCACAATCGTCTGAAATCCCTTTTCTTTCTGCGGCGGTCGATGAACGAATACATCAGCCCCTTTTGCACGGTTTCCCTGGCGGTGCGGTAGAGGCGACTGCGGGCGCCATAATTTCCCTTGGCCGCCTGGAGGAATTTCTTGTGTCGGCGGTGGGCCGCCACGTTGTTTGTTGCCCTGGGCATTCTCTTACTCCGTCATTTCCAATAATCAACTCTAATAAGGTAACATTCTCTTGACGCGGCCTTCGTCGGCCTTGTCGACCAGAGTCGGCCGGCGCAGATGCCTCTTGCGCTTGGTCGTTTTTTTGGTCAGAATATGGCTGCTGTGGGACTTTCTTCTCTTGATCCTCCCGGAAGCAGTCTTCTTGAATCGCTTGGCAGCCGATCTATTGGTCTTTATTTTAGGCATCGATTCTCCTTCAACCGCCGAATATATTTGTTTTCAAGCATAATGGCAACAAAAAATTATATTAATTGCTTAGACAATCTGTTTAAAGTCGCCGGCTTACTTTCTTCGGGCCAAGAACATGGCAGTCAAGCTCCGTCCTTCCATCTTGGGTGGGCTCTCCAGTTCGGCAGTTTCGCCGAGATCGGCGGTCAGACGCTCGAGGATTCTTTGACCGATCTCCTTGTGCACCAACTCCCGCCCCCTGTAAACCATCGTCACCTTGACCTTGGATCCATCGGCGAGGAACTCCCTGACATGGCGGAGCTTAAACTGATAGTCGTGCTCTTCGGTTTTGGGCCGGAAACGGATTTCCTTTAGCTGTATGGTATGCTGCTTTTTCTTGGCGGCCTTGGCTTTTTTCGATTGCTCATAAAGGTACTTACCGTAATCCATGATACGGCATACAGGAGGCCTGACATTGGCGGCCACCTCCACCAAGTCCAGACCCCGGCTGCCGGCGATTTCCAGGGCTTGAGCCGTGGGCACGACTCCGATCTGGGAGCCGTTTTCATCGATTAACCTGACCTCCGGCACTCTGATGCCGCGGTTCGTCCTGATATTGGGTTCCTTAGCTATCTGTTTTCCTCCGGTTAAAGTTGTTATATTTTCTTTTGGGCATCTTCTGCCTTCAGCATCTTAATCGCATCTTCAACTGAAAATTGTCCGATATCACCGGCGCCATGCTTTCTCAAAGCCAGTTGACCCGTTTCGGCCTCCTGTTTTCCAACAACGGCCATGTAGGGAATCTTCATATATTCGGCGGTGCGTATCTTCTTGGCGAGCTTCTCGCTCGAGGAGTCGATTCCGGCGCGAAGGCCGCGTTCCGCAAATATTAAACGCAGCTTCTCGCCATAGCCGTTCCAGTCGTCGGATACGGGAAGGATGCGGATCTGCTCGGGGGCCAGCCAAACGGGAAAATTGCCGGCATACTGTTCGATGAGAACTCCGAAGAATCGCTCCATGGAGCCGAGCAAAGCGCGATGAATCATTATCGGGCGCGGGCGTGAGCCATCCTCGGCGCTGTATTCGATATCGAATCGCTCCGGTAGATTGAAATCGACCTGGATGGTGGTGCATTGCCAGGAGCGGCCAAGGTTATCTTTGATCTTGATATCAATCTTGGGTCCATAAAATACACCCTCACCGGGGTCAACTTCGTACTCCAGCCGGGCTGTTTCGAGAGCCGATTTCAAGGCGGCGGTGGCCAGGTCCCAACCATCGATGGTGCCCACGAATTTCTCCGGCCTGGTGGAGAGGAAAACATCGTAATCGGCGAAGCCGAAGGTTTTGAGGAAGAAGAGATTGAATTCTATGGTTCTGACGATTTCGGCGGTCAGCTGGTCGGGACGACAGAAGATATGGGCGTCATCCTGGGTGAAGCCGCGAACGCGCATCAGGCCGTGAAGCACTCCCGAGCGCTCGTAGCGGTAAACTGTCCCGAGCTCGGCCCAGCGGAGGGGCAGGTCGCGATAACTGCGGGTTTTTGTCTTGTAGATCTGAATATGGAACGGGCAGTTCATCGGCTTAATCTCGTATGGCACGTTATCCACCGGCATCGGCGCATACATGTTTTCGGAATAAAAGCCGGTGTGTCCCGAAGTATTCCACAACTCCAGGCGGGCGATATGAGGGGTATAGACGACGTCATAGCCGTTCTTGAAATGCTCTTCTTTCCAGAAGGACTCGATTATATGCCTGATGCGGGCGCCCCGCGGATGCCAGAGGACAAGTCCGGAGCCGATTTCCTCGGCCATGGAGAAGAGGTCGAGGTCGCGGCCCAGGAAACGATGGTCACGTTTCTTGGCCTCCTCGATTTTCTGCAGATGCTCTTCGAGCATCTTGCGCTCAGGGAAGGAGACGCCATAGATGCGCTGGAGCATCTTATTGCGCTCGTCGCCGCGCCAGTATGCCCCGGCGACAGATAGAAGCTTGACCGCCTTGATAAATCCGGTCGAAGGCAGATGCGGGCCGCGGCACATATCGGTGAAATCGCCGTGGGTGTAGAAGCTGATTCTATCGTCGAGCATCTCCGAGGCCATCTCGGCCTTGTACATGTCATTTGCGCTCTTGAATTCCTCGAGGGCATTCAACCGCTTTTCCTGTCGTCTTTGGAACGGGAGGTCCTTCTGTGCGATTTCCATCATCTTTTTCTCGATCCGCTCCAGATCCTCATCGGTCAGCTTTCGAGGGATGTCGAGGTCATAGTAAAAGCGGGCGGAGAAATCGTCAGGGATGGCCGGACCGATGGCGAGTTTGGTCTCGGGGAAGAGTTCCATGACGGCGGAGGCCATGAGATGCGCCGAGGAGTGCCAGAAGACTTCTTGTCCCTGAGGGTCATCGAATGTCAGGATTCTAATCTCCGCCTCTTCTGAAATGGGATAAGAAAGGTCGACGACTTTGCCGTCGACGATAGCGGCCAGGGCTTTTTGCTCCAGCGATCGCGAAATCGACCGGGCGACGGCGGCCGGAGTTATAGGGCTTTCGAATTTGCTGTTTGAACCATCAGGGAATTTAATATTGACTTGTGCCATAAAATAACAAAGAGACTACTCAGAAGGGGTAGTCACAAATTGAAAGACGAGAAATATCTTCTCCTTCCTGAAAATGGTGGGCGATACTGGAATCGAACCAGTGACCTCTTGCATGTCAAGCAAGCACTCTAACCATCTGAGCTAATCGCCCTTAATCGTTGCCATGCCTTCTCGAACCAGTGACCTTTCCGGTCAAACCGGAACACTCTAACCATCTGAGCTAATCGCCCGTGCCCAACCAAGTTTCCGGTGAGAGATATATGAAAAAGCCATGAAAATCGCCATCTTGCGGGCTTTTCACTTAAAATCACAAGTCTGAATTCTCCAATTGAGCATATATTCTTCGCAGCCAGAGCCACCTGGAGGCCTGACAGCGAATAATATATCCGAAGAGCAATAACGTGGCAAGCGGAAATTTGAAGGGGGGGCATCAAGCGAGGCGCCCTGAAGAGATCTCCCCGAGACCATTAACAGAAAGCCCATGAAACGAAATGCGACTGAATTTGCTACAGCAGGATAGAAAAGGTCGATTGCTTTGAAGGTCAATCCAGGCCCAGCTTTTTTATAATTCGTTCCGCCAATTCCGCCAGATTGTTGGGGTCATCATAAAAGCCCTCATCAATCTTGCGCTTGATTTCTGCTATCCTGGAAGCCCTGTCACCAGATTCCAAGCCCGATTGGGTTTTACCATGTCTGATAGTGTCGCACTGGTCGAGCAGCTGGAGCAATGCCTTCTTATGGGTCAGAGCATCAACGGTGGCGGCCATGGTGTTGGGGCGGTCGTAATAGCCGTCAGCAGCCTTCCGCCTTAAGAGCAGCAGACGCGACTGGTCTTGTTTCAATCTGCGAGATTTCAGAAAGATTCTCCTGTTAATACAGCTGCGCCGGGCGCTCACCGTGATCATCTGTCAAGCGGCCGGCCAAAGGCTGCGATTCATTAATACCCGTAACGGCCATGGCAACCGCATCGGCCAAGAAAGGTTTTCGGGCCTCTAATATAATCTTCGTCAATATGCCCAGAATTCTTTAACCATATTCATGGCGCCTGCATTACAAATATGCCCCCCCTTCGGCGTACTTATTCGACATAGGGGATGAAAATCACATTCGGGGTTGTCACTGCGATTCTGATTGGATTAGCTTCTTTTCGAGCTGCTTATAGAATGGAAAGGTGGGGTCATGCCCGCTCTCGCTGAGAAGCAGCTGCAGGGCATGCATGTTCTTCGTATTTAAGGCAATTGGCGCCTTCAGATTGGCGCTGACCCGTTCCGGCCGGCTCCTGGGGATCGTTACGGATGCGTATGCGACGATATCAGTCACGTGCCTTGCTCCGAGAAGCTGAAGGTCCTTGGCGCTTACCTCGAATTCATAATCGTCCTTGACAACGCTGGCCTCGATAACCGGCAGGGCCATGGCTGGGTCATCGAGCGACTGCAGCCACTTGAATGGCTCCGACTCGCCGGGAGAGACAAGCAGGAATCGCTTGAGACCTTCAAACCCCGGCAGATCGCGCATCATCCAAATTATATCGCTCTTCCTATAAGTGACACTGTCGAAACGTCTCGTCTCTATCAGCATGCTATTCCGCCCCCGCTTTTCTCCGCCTCTTTCCATCAACTCTCTGACGAGCAAGACTCCCCAGGCGATGGATTGGGCGGCGCCAGGGCTATTACTTATGATTCTTGCCCTTCTTGACCCTGGTGGCCTTGTAGATTCTTGCTAATTCCTGCAAATCTTCTTTTAAGGACATGGAAGCTCGGACGTTTTCCAGTTGAACGCGTTTGAATACCTCCTCCCGAAAAACGCTGACCTTATCGGGAGCAGAAATGCCGAGCTTGACCTGTTTTCCCTGAACGCTAAGGACGGTCACTTTGATGTCCTCACCTATAGCCACCGATTCACCGGTTTTCCGAGTAATCACCAACACAGATGCCCCCCAACGAGTTCTCGATATTACGGATCGATTCCGAAATAGCCATTTCCTGACCAACCGTAGACGCGATTAATTTCAAGGAATCATCTATCATCATGTTGATTCTGTGCCTCAAAAGAATGACCTCCTTTTCAACCTCATCGAAAGTCGGCCACGGCTCCCCGCGCTCCTCGAGGCTCCAGCCATCGAGCCTTTCCGTCGCCAGAGGCCCCGAAGATGCCTTGGCAGTCTCCAGTTCGGCGATACCGGCCAAACAGGCATGCCTGCGATTCTCGAGGTTCGACGCTCTGCGGGCGAGACTATTG
>Ga0315289_10005454_pt1 | contig 18788 bp, 26 predicted proteins | sample YL17G11_40_MG_FD_203452 | JGI IMG/M metagenome (GOLD analysis project Ga0315289, IMG submission 203452) | Sediment microbial communities from Yellowstone Lake, YNP, Wyoming, USA - YL17G11_40 | ecosystem: Environmental > Aquatic > Freshwater > Lake > Sediment | place: USA: Wyoming | collected...
CAGGTGCAGACGGGCTTGCTCGTCAGCGAGCGACAGTGGCTGGATTTCGTTTCGTTCTCCGCCGGTCTCCCGATGCTGACCCTGCGCATCTATCCAGACCCGGCCATTCATGTCGCCATCGTCGAGGCCGCTGCGGCGTTCCATGTCCGTCTCGACGAGGAGTATCAGCGCATCGTCGAGGCCATGAGCTCCCCCGATTTCCGCCTCATCCCCACCGAGCGAAAGGACGACGGCATCAATATCTGAGCAACGAGACAGCACACACCAACGACCACCAGGAGCACGCACCATGACCACCAGCAACAGCAACAGCATCGACGTCGGGGCCACCATCGCGCCCAAATCCGACCAGCTGAACGCCGACGACCTTATCGTCGGCCCTCGAACCATCACCCTCAACGCCGTCAAGGCCCGCGCCAGCACCGGGCAGGGAGACCAACCCATCGCGTTGTGCTTCGACGGCGACAACGGCAAGCCCTACCTCCCGTGTAAGTCCATGCGCCGCGTCCTTGTCCATTGCTGGGGCCGCGACGGCGCCGCCTACGTCGGGCGCTCCCTCACCCTGTACCGCGACGAGACCGTCGCGTTCGGCGGGGCCACGGTGGGAGGGATTCGCATTAGTCACATGAGCGACCTTGACCGCGCGGTGACGATGTCGCTCACCGCGAGCAAGGCCTCGCGGAAACCGTTCACCGTCAAACCGCTGGCGACATCGACGGCGCCGACCAAGAAAACCGCGAGCGCTGAGGAGAAGACCGCGAAAGCGCAGGCCGCGCTGACCACCATCCTCGACGACATCGCTGCCACCGAGGACGTTCCCGCTGCCCTTGCGCGCCACGCTGACATGGTCGCTCGCATCGCCGCCGTCATCCCCGACGCCCGCGCCGTCGTCGACGCTGCCGTCGCTGCCCGTCTCGCCCGCTGACACCACCATCACCAGGAGTACACACATGACCGAAGAGCTTTTTCCCATCATCAGTCACGACGCCGACCGCGAGCGCATCCGAGCCCGCGCCCGCCTCGCCCGCGACGTCCTCGCCGACCTCGAGGAGGCCGCAATCAGCGCCGCGAGTCGGCACGGTCACCAGGTCGACGCACTCAAAACCGAGCTGGCCGAGGCCCATCGCCAGTTGGACGCCCGCCCTGCCGTCGACAGCATGACCGTCGGGCTCGATGACATCCGCGCCATCCTCGCCGAGGAGACACACACGACGGTGCAGGAGCTGCTCGTTGTCGAGGACGGGCAGGTGCAGGTGGTCGACAGCATCCACCAGCTGCTCGCGCACATCATCGCCGTCGCCACCGACGCCGTCGACGCCAAGGCGGACGCGGACGCCGAGGACCTGCGTACCTTGACCGGCAAGGTGCGCGCCCTTGCCGAGTCCATCCGCCCCGTCAACGCCGTCTCCGCGAGCATCGCCGCTCGTTGCGACGTGCTCGCCGCCATCGACGAAATCGCCGAGGCCGTGACCGAGCTGGCCCGCCAAATCGTCGGCGGCGAGAAAGGCGAGGCGATGAAGGCGCTTGCGCTGGAACAGGCGAACGCCGACCAAATCGAAAACGAGCTGCAGGCCATCGAGGCGGTCTGCGAGTCCGGCGGGATGCCGCCGACAATCGAACGCGCCGACATCCCCGCGTGGCTCGCCGAGCACCTGGTCTCTCGCGTCGAAAAAAAGGCCAAGGCGAAGCGCAAGGCGAAGGCCCTCGCCGCCGACGACGTGGGAGAGGGTGAGGTGGACAATGAGTGAGCAACTCACCCTCGATAATCGCGTGCTGCCCCCGCAGCTCGTCGTCACCCTCGCCGCCCTTGAGCTGCGCGCAGGCCTGCGAGGGAGCATTCTGAGCGCGACGAATGTCGTCCGAGGGCCGACGGGCAAATGGTGGATCCAGCTCCTCGTCGACGGGCGACGGCCGCTGGCCCTGATTGACCGGGTGGACCTCGAGGTTGCCGCGCATGACCTGTTCCATTTGATTCACCACCGAGCACCACCAGGTGACGCATGACGACGCAGACCGACATCAACGGGTGGGCTCTCACCTGGGGTGACGACGACACCCCGCGACCTCCGGCGCTGCCCGTCCGGTCTCTCGAGGACGAGCTGATACCGCCGGAGAAGTACGCCGACCTCGTCGCGAAGGCCGCATGCGAGAGGAAAAAAACCATCGCGCAACGAGCCAAAGACACTGCGGCGAGCAAAGAGCGCAGCAGACAAAGACGAGCCGACGCGAAGGCGTATGCCCTCGCGATGAAGCTGCGCCACATTTGAGCGCAGCACGAAGCGACGGGGCTGGTGTCATTGCCGCCCCGTCGCTTCTCTGGCAACTACGAGCCCCCATCGAACACGACCCAACCAGCGCTCGCACACACGACACGCGTGCGCACCACGACGAGGCACCCCCAGTGAAATACACCCAGCAATCAATCGACGACGTCAAGCGAGCGTCGTCGATGGCCGCCGTTGCCCGCGTCTTCTGCCAGAAGGTCAAGCACGAACATGGCCCGCACTATTCTGCAGTGTGTCCGTTCCACAAGGACACCTCCCCATCCCTGGACATCGACGACGGGAAGGGCGTCTACATCTGCCGCGCGTGTGGGGCCGGTGGTGATGCGTTGACGATGCTCGAACGCCTCCGTGGTGTCGGGTTCGTCGCCGCCCTTGAAGAGCTGTCGACCATCGCCGGGATACCTCTACAAGAGGCAGCCGAGGAGTCCCCGCGCATCGTTGCCGAATGGCACTACGTCGATGCCGACGGGGCCCGCGCCTTCTCGGTGAAGCGCTGGGAGCCCGGCCGAGGACGCGACGGGAAATCCAACGGCAAGCGAAAGTCCTACTCGCAGCACCAAGCCGACGGGTATCCGGGCAAAGCATCGGTGCAGCTGCCCTACCGCCTCCCCCAGCTCGTCGCCGCCCGGGCCTCGGGCGCCTTCATCGTGGTCACCGAGGGGGAGAAAGCCGCCGATGCCGTCGCCGCCCTTGGCATCGTCGCCACCACCTGGGCCGGTGGTACCGGCGCCGTCGGGGAGGGCGAGCGGACGACGTGGAGCCCGCAGTTCGCCGAGCATTTTCGTGGAGCCCATCTCGCCCTGTGGCCCGACAACGATGACGTCGGCCGCGCGGCCATGGCAAAGATTGGCAGCGTGCTGCGAGGAGTCGCCGCCGAGGTGCTGACCATCAGCACATCACAGAATCAGAAGGGCGCCGATGCCGCCGATTGGATTGCGGCCGGCGGGACGCGCGAGGGCCTTCAAGCGCTCATCCTCGACGCCCGCCTGTCAGTCGTCGCCGGGGTCATCCAGCCAGCCCCGCCCGCCGCCAATGGTGCTGCCGACTACCTCACCGACAGCGGCAACGCTGAGCGCTGGGTCAGGATGCACGGGAAGGACTTTCGCTACCTCGTCGACGAGGACGTGTGGCTGCATTGGACCGGCACACATTGGGAGCGAGGTGGCGACGCTGCCGCGCTGCATGCGACAAAAGCTGTCGCACGGTCATGGCAGTTCGACGCTGTCGGCGAACCCGACATTGCCAAGAAAACTCTCCTGCGTCGTCACGCCGAACGCAGCGAGGCCGCATCACGCCGCGCGGCGATGCTCACCCTCGCCGCCAGCGAGACCGGCATCAGCGTCGCCAGCAACGAACTTGACGTCGACCCTTGGGTGCTCAACTGCAAAAACGGGACGGTCGACCTACGCACGGGGAAGTTGCAGCCGCACCGCCGCGAGGACCTTTGCACCCGCATCATCCCCGTCATGTTCGATCCCGCCGCAGCCTGCCCGACCTTCACCGCGTTCCTCGCCCAGGTGCTGCCCAATGCCGACACCCGCGAGTACCTCGGGAGGTGCATCGGGTACGCTGCGACGGGCGTCATCCGCGAGCATGTTTTTCCTGTCCTGTGGGGCCAGACCGGGCGCAACGGAAAGGGCACCCTCGTCGAGGCCGTGTTCTCGGCGCTGGGCCCCTATGCCACCGCCCTGCCCAACGACGTGATCCTCGAAGCCCGCAATGACCCGCACCCGAATATGTTCGCGCAGCTCCTCGGGGTCCGGTTTGGCGTCGCCGCCGAGCTTCGACCGTCGGACAAGCTGAACGAGGGCATGTTGAAGAAGCTCACCGGCGGGGACACCATCCGCGCGCGATTTATGGGCGGCGAGTTCTTCAGCTTCTCCCCGACTCAAAAGTTATTTTTGCAGACCAACTACAAGCCGAGGGTGAGAGGTGGAGACCCGGCCCTGTGGGCGCGCATGAGGGTGATTCCGTTTGGCGTCTCGTTCGTCGGCCGCGAGGATTTGGGCCTGAAGGCGCGCATTCACGCTGAGCTGCCCGGTGTGCTGGCCCTCATCGTCCGCTGGTGCCTCGACTGGCAGCGCCTGGGCCTCGTTGCGCCGCAGGAAGTCCTCGACGCAACCGCCGAGTACCGCGAGGAGTCCGACCGGGTCGGCCAGTTCCTGGAGGAGCGCTGCGAACGCGCGGCCATGGGGACCATCAGCGCCGGTGTGCTGTGGAAAGCGTACCGCTCATGGTGCGAGGACCGAGGCGAGAGCGCAGGTGGTCAAAACGCTTTCGGAACAGAAGTCAAGTCCCGAGGGTACGAGCCGTGCAAGATTTCTGGCGAGCGCCGCTATCGAGCGCTGCAATTGCGCGGAGTAGGGTCGTCAGGCTCGCCGCAGGAGGACGGCGAAAACGACAGCGCCGATAAATCATGGACTTAGGCCGACGAGCCTGGACGCATGGACGGACTTGGACGCACTGGTTTTTGGCCATGCGACCCCGAAAAAACGGCTGCACAGAGCCGTTTTTTTTTGGTTGGACGCACTGGACGCAGGAATGCGGATGTTGCGGCAGATACAGGGCCGCAACTCAACTGCGGAGGGTCGTTTCTCTAAAGGCTGTTTTTTGACAAAAGTCTGTCCAAGAGACAGAAAAGGGGTATAAAACGGCTTCACAGAGCCGTAAAACGGTGGACGCACCCTAAAAAACCAGTGTGTCCAAGTCCGTCCACCGACCCTCCGGCAAAACGCCGCAGCTTTTTTGATTGCCCGCGTGGTCGGTCGTCGATGATGGTGTCGAACACAAACGCGAAAGGCTGAAAATGTGGGCCATTGACGTCCCCTGTGAACTCTGCGGCGCCGCCGCCGGGTACGAGTGCCGCACCCCTGCCGATGTCGTGGCCCAGCGGCCTCACCGCTGCCGCCTGGTGTTGTCGGTGGTCGGTCACCGCAGCGCCCCGGCCGTCACCGTCATCGAGCGCCTGTTGCGCGAGGCCGACCTGCGCGCCACCACGTCCACCTACACCCTCCCCGAGGTCCCCCGATGAGCCAAATCACCGCCCCGACGCCCGGCCGCATTGTGATTTATACCGACCGCGACGGCGCGAGCTGGCCCGCCATCGTCGTCACCGTCGGCGACCTCGATGCCGTCGACCTGACGGTTTTCGTCCACTTGTCGACGACGGACGCGCTGAACGTGCGGTACCGAGCGACGCCCACCGAGCGGACTTGGCGATGGCCGAGCCCCTCGCTCGCGCAGCTCGTGGTCGACGACGAGACCGGCGCCGTCGTCGGGGTGCTGCCGTGACCGCGGCCCTGACCGACAACCAGCTGCGTCATCTGCGCAGCCTCATCGACCGCGAGCGCACCAGCGCAGGCGAGACCGCCGCCGGGCTCGTCCTCGCCGCTACCCTCGCCCGCCTGCAGCACTTAGAGCGCTTGCTTGTCCAGGCCCCTGTCGAGGGGCAGGAGCCATGAGCGACGACAACGAGCCCCGCTGGACCCACGATTGCCCAGTGTGTGGGGCGACGCTGACCGGCGACCAGGGCGAGCAATGCGCCGAGCATGCCCCCAGCCCCGCCGAGCTGGCCCGCAAGCAGCGGGTGGTCGATGCCATCGGGCAGTTTTTCAGCAAGCCCTCGAAGCCCACCACGTTCCGCAGGTGGCGCCGCCCGGGGTTCCGATGAGCATCGGCATCATCGCCCTCGTCGGCGCCGTTGCCATCGGTGCCGCCCTCGGTGTCGTCGCTGCCTGCGAGGCCGTCGACGACGCCCTGCGCAGCCGTCGCCGGCAGCGCGCCCTCGACTCATTCACGACCCGCGAGGACCGATGAGCACGATTGAACACTTTGACGACATCGAGGAGGGCCTGACCGGCTCGATAAGGGTTCGACGGTATGGGCGCGGCACGCCGTGGTCACAGCCGGTGCCCTGTACCGTCTTCGACCTCGACCGCCGCGACGACGGGCGGGTCTGGTCAATCCACGTCCGCGACGAGAGCACGGGACGCAATCACAAAGTTTTCTGCACGCCGACGGCAAAAAGGCCCGGGGTCTGGTGCAACATGCAAACCGCAGCCAAGAGAAACGGCATTGTCCGCGTCGTGCTTTGCGACGTCGACGCCGACGTGATGAGAGCATCACCCCGCGCCAGCAGGGCATCTCCCGTCGTTGACCTCGGGGATGACGACTGATGACCACCATCACCGCCCGCATCGACATCCAGCTCGCGCGCGGTCAAAACAACCGCGAGCACCACCGGGTGCGCGCGGCCCGCGTCGCCGCCGAGCGCGAGGCGACCCGGCTTGCCCTCGCTGCCGGCGACTGGCGAGGTGACCCGGTGTCCCTCCGTCGCGACGAGCTGGGCGCGCGCGTCACGATTGTCCGCCCGTTCGTCACCACGCCCCTCGACGGCGACAACCTCTCTGCCGCCTGCAAAGCCGTGCGGGACGAGGTCGCTGCGTTCCTCGGGGTCGACGACGCCAGCGCCCGGCTGCATTGGGTCTACATGCAGTCGCCCGCCGTCGTCACCGGTCGGTCGACCAAGCCCGGCCGGACCCGGGCAAGCACCGACCACGACACCCGCCCGCTGCTGCGCATCGAGGTGATGCCCGTCGGCGACATCGACCCGCAAGCCCAGGCCCTCGCCCAGGCCGAGGCCCGAGAATGGGCCCTCGGGGTGCAGGTTGTCGCGCAGGCCGCGCGGCTGCGACTGGCCGAGGACCTGGCTAAGGCCCTGCGCTACTACGCCGCCCGCGAGTATCACAGCAGCATTGCGCCGGACGCCGCTATCCAATGGCGCGCCGACAAAGCCATGGCCGCCTGGGATGCCGTGCCGGGTGACGTTGGCCCCGTTGACCTCGGGTGAGGCCGGTGGCAACCTGTCGAGGTGCAGCCTAAGCAACAGCACGTGGACCCTGCCCCTGCGATTCTGCTAGGGGTGGGGTTCGGCCTTTCTGGGGTCAGTATCGCTCTCGTGACCCTCGGCGTAGCGCCCTCGACGAGTGAATGATGACGCTATGGTCGATGCTGGCGACGACGTCGACAGGCACCGATGCCGGCAGCGCGTCGAGATAGAACTCCCGCGCGAACGAGAGGGCGTTCAGGCCGTCGTCAAGGCCCTCATACGACGGTCGACCCTTCGGCCCCGTCGGCGGTTGGATGTTCGACGACTTGACTTCGACGACCAGCTCGGGCCCGATGGGGACGACGCCCTGCTCGATGGCGAGCTTCAAGCGCTGCAGCCGAAAATGTTTCTCTTCCCCTGACCGTTGCTCGGTGACGTGCCACCGAGAGAACTGTTTCAGGGCCTCGTACACGCCGACGCCGACGCCGTTGGATTCCACGACGATGGTCTGCGGGACGTAGCGCCCTGCGGTGTCCTTCACCATCTCGACGAGGTCGGGGAGGCTTGTGCTGTTGCTCACCCAAGTCGCGAGGATGGTTCCAGTCAACAGCGACAGGACGACGATGGCCGACGAGTCCCCGCCCCCGCCGGCCGCAACGTCGACGCCAAAGACCACCGGCTCGTCGGGCATCGCATCGCGGTACCGGTGCCACCCGTCGAAGCGCTTCGCCTTGCCGTCCCATTTGCCATCGGCGACGACGACGGCGTCGGTGAATCGGAGAATCCATCGGCCGCGCGCGAAGCTGAAGCAGTGCTCGGGGAGCTGGGGAAACTCCCGCATGGCCCCGTCCTCGTCGCCCGCGAAATCAACGCGCATGCGATGCCACCACCAGGCCGCCGTGCTTCGCTGAGTGAACCCGTACCGCGTCCCCGACAGGGTGAGCCAGGTGTCCTCGTCGATGGTCGACGGCTCCCGCTGATAGACCGGATGACGCTCGATGGGGAGGAAGACCCGGTGCCACTCGTCGGCGCTGCCCTCATCCTCCCCGTGCCACAGGGTGCGGAAAAGATTGTCGGCCGCGCTGGCCGTGGACTCGATGACGATGCGCGCCCCGGGCAACGCCGTCGACGTCAACCCGCGAAACACCGCTGCATCCGACAGCCAGAAGGCAAGCTCGCTGGCGTGAATAAACCCGTAGGACTTCGAGCGACCCACCCGCGATTCCCCACCCTCGGCGCGAGAGACGGCCGAGAGCGCATCGATGACCGTACACACTCCATCGGGCCCCGCGTTCGCCAACTCCACGCTGCCCTTATTGCGCGCGCCCACCTCGATGCCGAGCTGGTCGCACCACCCGGCGAGGCGAGCAAGCAGACCTTGAGCTTTGTCGCGAGTGTCGGCGACAATGGCGCAGGGGACGCCCGGGTTTGCGATGGCGAAGGCGAGGACGGCGAGCAGGCTCACCGTCGACACGCCCATCTGTCGGCCCTTCAGCACGATGGTGCGCTCGTGCTCGAGGATGGCCTCGAGCACTTCCACCTGGGCGTCGGTAATGCGCCAGCGGCTGATGGCCCCCTGTTGCTCCTGATTCAGAATCATCAGCAAGCCCGACAGCCGCCGGGCGACGTCGAGGATGGGCCGCTTCACGCCTCGCCCTCGTCGTCGCCAGTGAGCAACGCCCGCAGCTCGTCGACGCGCCGCGAGACCTTCGGGGCGGGCTTGTTGCGTTTCTCGGGTGCGCCGGCGGCGAGGGAGAGCAGGTGCATCGCCGCCTTGGCTGACGTGCCCGCCAACGTCACATCGCCCCGCCATGCCGTCGCCAGCATCTCAAGTTCGTGGATATAGCGCGCGGCGTTGATGCTTGTGACGCGCTGGATTTCGTCCGCAGCCTCGTCGAACGTCATCACCACGCCCTCGATGACAGGGACGCGCGGGACCCAAGCGTCGGCGGGAATGTCCGCCGCGCTCTTGTCGACCGTCGCCTTCGAGACCGCGCCGGTGTCGAAAATGTCCCGCCGTTTGGCTGTCGTCATCTCACCCTTCGACCAGCTCGTCGCGCAGACGGACCTTCGCCAACACATGCCGGCGATGAATCAGCAGGGGCTCAAGGTCAGGGTGCAGCGGTTCCAACATCGCGTTACGCACCACGACGACGTCGCCCGGGTCGACGCTCACCCACGTCTGCGGATGCTGGTCCGCTGCGGCCTCGACGGTGCCGATGCCGGCGACGACGTAGGCGATGCAGGCCGTCCCGAGGGTGCCCTTCACCTCGTCGACAGCGGTCACAATCCCGCCCGTCGACTTCGCCGGCCTTCGCAGGGGCAGCAGAAGCACGGTGTTCGGTGCAACGTCGGCGAACGCGCCGATGGGCAGCCCGCATGAATACAGCTCGTGGACGCTCACGGCGCCGTCGATGGCTGCAGGGGTGATGCCGTCGGGGGTGACGGGAGCAACCTCGGCGGCGTCCTCGGTGTTGCGGCGGTCGACAATCGTGAACTTTTGCTCGGTCATTGGCTGGTGTCCTTGGTGGTGGGGATTGACTTGATGATGATGCGCTCGCCGTCGACGTCGATGTGACCCATGAGGGTCAGCATCCGCAGCATGGCGAACAGGATTTCCTGATTCATCTCCTGCTTTGCCTCGACAAGCGAGCACACCCCGTCATCGTCGGCGAGCTGCGAGAGGGTCTGCAGCACCGCGAGGGGGACGAACTGGTTCGTCAGGTATTTCGACTGCGCGTACCACCCTCGAAGGTTGGTCGGGTGCCGATGCTTTGGCACTTTGACGGCCTGGGCGTCGACGAGCTGCGGTTGGTCTGGTTTCTTGGTCATGTGTGTCCTCGTGCTCATGCGAGACTCGCATATCCCGAGATACGCTTGTCGTCGACAGCGTAGTCCCGCCGAGCCACCTTGTTCGAGCTGTTCCCCTCGATGGTATGCACCCGGCCCTCGGTGACATGCTCCACGATTCCGCAGTGATTCCCCGCAACCCCGACGTCGCTCGTTGCGTTGGCGAAAAAAATGACGTCGCCCGGTTGGGGGTCGTAGCCCTTGCGAGGACGGAAGACGCCATTCTCCCCGGCGACATCGATGAACCCCGAGACCCGGCGGCATTTGTAGTGCTGGGCCTCGAACGCATGGCGCCATCGATTGTCTGACTGATGGATGCACCACAGGACGAACCCGGCGCACCAGGCGAGGGCGTCCCCGCGCATGTACCGCTGGGCCGGGATGCCGTCGTTTTTTCCGGTGGCCTCGCTGACCCCGAGCTGCGTTCGTGCGACGTCGTGGGGGCCCTTCATCGTGTTCACCACTCGAACCAAAGGAGGAGAGACGCACGTTCGACGACGCCGGCCGTGGCGGCAAACTGCACGGTGAAATCCTGCGCAAGGAGTTCCACCCCGCCGTTTAGCGCGATGGCCAGGGCCCCGCTGTCGGCCGTCATAAGCAGGTCGACGGCATGGTTGTTCGAGAGCGTCGCTACCGTCGTGCCCGCCGAGTCCTTCACGACAGCCGAGACCGTGTTGCCGGTGCCGTTCGCCGCTGATGTCAGGTAGGCGCGCACGATGCGCGAGGAGCACCGCGCCGACGACGGGACCGGTAGCACTCGCAGGAGGTTGGCCGGCGTGGTGAAGCCGCTGAAAACGGTATGCGTCGCCATGGCCGCCGTCATCCCCCGCGCGGTGAGCTTGGCGACCTGAACCGCCAGCTCCACCGTCGCCCCAACGCCAGCGCTCCCGACGAGCAACGCATCGGCCAGCCCGTCGGTGAAGTCGGCGAAGGCGAAATCGGGGACGTCGAGGAACCCGCCAGCTCGCCAGCGGTCGACCTGGACGTGCAGGACGACGTCGCAACGCTCGGTCGTGAATGAGACGCCCTCGATGATGAGGTCGTAGCTTACCCCGGCGTCGAGGGTGACGCTCTGAATATTGGTGTCGTCGACGTCGGAGGCTGTCGTCGCCCCCGCAGCGACGTTCAGGTACGGCGTCGTCGCCCCGGTGGGAACGACCCCGGTGACCGCTCGCTTGAGTGCAATCGTCATCGCCGACGCCGCCGTGACGTTGCCGTTCAGAAATGCACGCACGACGGTGCAGGCCACGGGGCAGGTGAAGCGCTGCGTCCGCGTCCCGATGGTGTCGATGTTTGCAATCCCGCCGGCCATGTCCTTGTTGAAGGGAAACGTCAGCGCCGCGAGGGCGTAGCGCTTCTCGCTGACGTCGGCGAGGGCGTCCTTCGAGTACAGGAATAGCTCATTGAGGTCGGTGGGTGAAAGCGCGTCCCCCGCCGTGAATCGGACAATCTGCTGCGAGGCGAGCACCTTCACGAAATCCCCCGGGCAAGGCTCGAACGTGAGCACAAGACGATGGTTGCAACCATGGTAGCGAGGGCGTTTGTCGTCGACACGTTGACGTCGATGATAGCCCCTTTCGGCAGCAATCGCACCACGCGCGACGTCGTCGCCTGATTCAGCCCCGGCTTGGCGTCCATGTTCCCGTCGAACAGCAATCGCGCTTGTTTTTTGGCGATGGTGTCGAGGGTGCCGGTCACCTCCATCGCCCAATCATCGAGGATGCCCCCGGCGCTGACCCGGGCGGTGATGGTCGCCGCCGCTGACGTGGCCGGCGTCGTGATGACCGCGAGCGTGTCGACGAGCATGTTCACGGGCACAACGAACCGCGCCGTTCGACGAGCTGCAGGCGTCCCGTTGATGAGGCCCTGGAACGTGAAGATGAGCGGGGCATATCCGGGCAGTCGCCGGTTGTCGGTTCGCATCAGCGTCAACGACGACGATGTCAGCGCGTTCAGGTCTGCCGCGAGGATGGTTGAGCCGTTGGCGACGGTCATGTCTGAGTCTCTTTCTTGTTCGTCCACGTCCCGCCGGCCTGGACGTCGGCGCTCTCGACAATGGCCCGGCCCATACTGCTCACGGTCACCTCGAGGTCCAGCTCGGTCGCGCGCACGTTCAGGGTCGCGCGAACGCTGCGAGCGGTGAGCGTTGCCCAGTTGGTCGTGCCCCACAGGTCCGTCTCGATGACGGTGTCCCCGTTGACGGTCGTTGACTTGCCGGTGTCGACCACCCCATTCCCGCAGACGCTCACAGGGGCCCCGCCATTGGCCGCTGAGATTGAGACCCGACGCACCAGCGGGTTCTCTTGTGGGCCTGACTGCACGCGCCCACAGAGCGCCCCGGCAATGTCGTTGGCGACGAGGTCTGAGAAATCCCGCAGGCCCTTGGTGTGGATTGCGTAAATGCCGGTGCGACTGATGATGAGGTCTTCCCCGTCGCGCGTGCGCAACGTCCCAACGACGTTCAGCGGGTTCGCGGCGAGGCCGGTGTACCAGAACGACGTCGTGCCCTCGTTGAGATCGACGGCGACTGCGTATTTTCGGTCGGACCCGAACCCGACGAGCACGCCGAACGAGGTGGGAAAGACTCGCCCGAACTGGCGAACGTCCATCACGTCGATGGGGCGCGTCAGTTTTCGGCGGCCTTGGTACGACGAGAACCCAATCTCGCGGGAGTTCCCGCCGTTCAGCACCGTCACCCCGTCGACGGTGAGGGCGACGACACCGAACGGAGTTGAACAGGCACCACCAGGCCGAGAGGTGAGCACTTGCGGGACCAGCGAGATGAACCCGGCGACACTCTGCCCCTGCCCCAGGGCATCCGCCGCCATCGAGTAGGCCCCGGCCGGAGTGAACATCCACAGGGCGCCGTCGGGCCCTTGCGTGATGGCATGAACCGTCGCCGGCAGCGGGATGTTATTGCCCCCGACGTAGGTTCGAGGGTCGAGGGTGGGGTCGTTGAAATAGACGATGGACCCCTGCGCAATCGGCATCCGGTCACCGAACGAGCAAATATGCCCCGGCGGCACATCAAGCGCCGTCGTGTCGGGGTTCCTCGAGGGCGTCGCCACCGCAGGCATCGCCCCGCCACCGGGCAACCCGTACAACGGCGCCGACATCGACGGCGCGTTGATCATCAGCTGGTTGTTCACCATCGCATAACTGAAAACCGGCTGGTCGGGATGCGCCCCGAGGGCGAGGCGGTAGCGCTGGATCCATTCCTCGTCGGTGACGACCATCGTGACGAGTCCCGTCTCGCCGTCCTGGACGAAAAGGTAGTGCTCCATCTCTGATGACGACGGGACCAGCACCGAGAAACCGCCGACGAATTCGCCGTTCGTCACGCCAAACGACGACGACGACACCGACACGACGAACCCCCGCCGCGTCGACAATCGCCCGTTGTCGTTGACGACGTTGTGCCGCTCGAAGTTTCGCAGACTGATGGTGCTCATGGTTCAACCGCCCAGCAAGTATAGCGCCGTAACGCGCCAGATAGTGTCGGTGACTGCAGGGCAAACGATGGTCGTCGCCGTCGCCGCCGTGACCGATTTTATCGGCGCCGATGGTTCGAGGACTTCTTCGAGGGTGGTCCCGATGGCGCCAGCTGTACCGAACGAGAACGCGAGAGAACCGGGCAGGTTCGTCGTCGTCACCAGTGTAGGTGTAGTGCCGGCGAGGCCTGCGGTCACAAAGAATCGCTTGATGTTGATGCGCGTAAAAAGGTGAAACAGGCCCGCCGGGTTCGCGGGAATCGTCAACGTCACCGCCGTATTCACGGCCGCCGTCGCCGTCACGCAGAACGGCGCTGGTGCTGGGGTCGCGAGGATTGCGTAGTTAGATATCGATGCCCGCAGCGCCACCGTGAGCGAGCCCGAAGTGAAAGCCGACACGCGAACGCGAAACGAACGAAACCCAGACACGCCAACCATGACCTGCGTGTTGACGACGCCCGCGCCCGTGACGAGCGAAACCGTCACCGTGCCCACAAGGCCCGTCAACGCGAACCAGTTGACCCCATCGATGGTTCCTTCGAAGACGACGGTGCCCGTGAAGGCCGCGGCACGAAGGTCGACGGCGACGACGGTTTTCCCGTTGAGGTCACACGCCGTCGTCGCATTGAGTGCCGACACCGTCGCCGTCGCCGCGCGCGCGTCGGTGATGGTCTCGCCGGTGATGGCATCGAGCTGCCCCGCAAATGGGTTCCCGCGAACATCGAAAAGCTGAGTCATGATTCACCCGAGAATGTAGAGAACCTTATACGCCCCGCCGACGTTGTCACGGTCGTTGGAGCTTACCGTAATGAGCACGACACCAGCACCGCTGACGGCAGAAAACGTGACGTTACTGGCTTCAGGCTCGTTCTCGTCGGTTGGCACTGCGGCACCCCATGCGACAATAATCTTGCTCAATGCTGTAGCGCCAGCATCGACGACGGTGGCCGTCTGCTCCTGCAGCCCGAACGGGACCGTGATGGTTGCCGCCGTGAGCGATGCACCACCGCCGCCGCCAAGATTGTCGAGGTCGACGTCATAGGCCGACAGTGTGCGCGCCCCAGACGTCGCAACGCGCATCAGCGTCACCTTGCCAAAGGTCGGCGAGACGCTGTTGCCGGTGAAAGAACTGATGAGCGCGTACTGAATCGACACCACCGACCGAGACCCCAGGGAAACGTCGACGCTGCCGGACAGGTTCTCAATGATGCCGCTGAAAACCGATGACGCTGCTCCTTGCCCGAACGTCATCGCCCCCGTTGATGCCATCAGCACATTTCGCGCTGTACAGTCCTGCCAGAATGCGTTCGAGTCCCCGACGGCGAGGAAGTTGGCGACGCCGTTGGTCGCAAGCCTGTCGACGTAAATCCGCCCGATGCGAAACCCGAGAGCGGTCGCATAGCTGCCGTGAGCGAACACGTTGGTACAGGTTCCCGCCGATGCGTTGATGTCGACGCCGGACACGCTGAACGCATCCGAAAACGTCGCCGTCGAGACGTACGAAACCTGCTCGACGACGAAGCACGTTGTCAGCGTCGCCTGGGCCTTCAGCTGAACGGTGACGTCGCGAACCTCGACGGGAAAGCCGGTGTCATCGCTCGCGCCCTGGGCGTAAAAAAGGAATGGAACGGCGCCCAGCACCAAGAACCTATACCGCTGCGCCCCGTCGATTGAGAACGACCGCAGCCCGCCGGGGATGGTGAACCCCGACGTGACGACGATGTCATCGCCGAGCTCGAGCACGCACGGCTGCCCGTCACGCAATCGCAGCGTGATGTTCCGCCTGATGTCGTCGGCGTTGTAGACGATGGTCGCCCGCCGAACGATGCGGTCGACGTTCGGCCCAAATGCGCGGACCATCAGCGGTCACCGAGCAGGCTCGCCCGTCCGGTGCGCGCTTGTTGCGACATCGGCGATGCTCGTCCCTGCATCGCCCTGGTCTCCGGTGGTGGGAGACCCGGGCCTGCGGGGATTGCGTCGACGGCTCCCAGCTCGTCCAGGGCGCCGGCGCGTGCCTCGGGTGAGCCGGTGTCCTCGGGAGGTTCGCCGGCGAGCTGGCGGCGGATTGTGGCGCGATTGATGAGCATGGTTCAGTCCTCGTATTCCAAGCCGCTGCTCATGCGCTCGCCGAAATCGTCGATGGGCACAATCATCTCCTGCCCGTTGGGGCCAATCCACAGGACCGACGTCCCGAGAAGCGCCGATGACTGCTTGCCCTCGGCATCGAGCCATTTCTCGGGACGCCAACCGGCCGCGAGCGCCTGCTTGTCCGACAGCTTGTTGAACTCCTTGAGCGTCATCTCTTCGACGGGTTTGGCTTTTCCGCCGGCCGTCGGAGCAACCGCGCCGGACTTGTCCTCGGGCTTGCCGGTGAACGGGTCATTCTCGGGGTCGCCGTCGCCAATCTTTCCGCCAACCTTGCGGCCCGAGACCATGCCGTCGTTGTTGTAGTCGGTGTCGTTGGCGTCTTCGAGGTCATCGAGGGCCGCTTGACGTTGCATGCCGGTGAACTTCGCATCCTCGGCGGCCTGGTCGAACTCCTGCATGGTGAGCGCCTTCGTCCGCGCCTGTTGCCGGGCAAGGTCGCCCTCGGCCGCCGATGCAGCACCCGACAACCCGAGGCCACCGAGACCGGCGCGGCTGCGCTGGTCCATCGCGGCCTGCGCGTTGCGCGCGTCGATTTCCTGCTCCGCCGCCTGCCGTGCGCGCGCCAGCTCGTCCATGCCGTCGTCGCCTTTCGCGGCGAGCCCGGCTTCCATCTGCTTGTCTCGCGCGTCCTTGTCGCTGGCCTTCCCGCCGGTGTACTGCACGCCCCCGCCCTGCCCCGCCGCCTCGGCCTGCGCGGCCTGGGCCTGCTCGTCGGCCCGCCGGCGCTCGTCCTCCCGCTTGTCGCTGCGAGTCCCGTCGATAGCTTTCGCTGGCTGCGTCGCACCCACCGGCCGCTCGGTGCTGGGCTTTGCGGGCATCCTCGATGCCGCCAGCCCGTCGAGGTCGTCGAAGGGACGCATCTGTGGGGGGAGCTTCGGTGGTTGTCGTCGAGTGTCAGGGCGAGGGATGGCCATGTGATGCGCTCCGGTTGGTGATGATGGTCGACAAGGCGCCGTTCAGTGGACGTGCTGCGAGTTGACGCCCCACGAGGAAGCTGCGGCGCTCGCGACGATGTAGAGCTCCGTGGTTGAGTTCATGATGAACTCGTCGAACTGTCCGCCGAGCACATGGCGTCCGCCGCTGGCGGAGAACGTCGCGTCAAACGTCGGGGCAGCTGCACCCCGGGGGACAATCTTGGTCGCCAGCACCACCCCCGCCGCGTTTGGGTTCACAACGCGCACCAAAACGTATGCGAGCAGGCCACCGTTGACGGTGACGTCGGGGAGCGTGACCTTGACCGGTGTCGTCCCGAGGACGGCGCTGCCGTCGGAAACGGCGCCTGCGTTGATGAAAATGCCGAACCCTGCGCGATTGACGAGAGACGTTGCCATGGTTGCTCCTAGCCTTCAGGCTGCGTTGGTTGTTGGTCGGGCATCGTCGGCGACGTCTCGCCGGTGTCTGGTTCGCTGCCCTCAATCTGGTCGCTGATGATGTTTTCGAGCAGCACCAAGTCGACGAAATCCGACTTGCGGCCCTGCGCGATGGCCCGCGACTTCGCCCGGGCGATGCTTTCACGTAGCGCCGGGATGCTGTAATCGTTGACGTTGATGTCGACGTCACCCGCTGCGAGGTAGGTGCGCACCGCGAGGTCCGCCGCCTGCTTTGCCACCGCGTTCGGGGCAGACTTCTGCGCCGTCGCGATGTCTTGCGCCCCGCCGACGCCGGCCTGAGCATTCTCGACGGCTTTCCCGACACGGACGTCGGTGCGGCGCTCCAACTCGCTGGCCGATTCTAGTCTGATGTTTTTGCCTTGCACATCGGCGCCGGTGAAGGTGAACACGTCGGCCGCATCCATGCGCGTAATCTCTGCCACCCGAGGGGCAGGGTAGAAAAGCTGGATGATGGCAAGGCACAGGCGCCAAGCATCGAGCACCATGTCCTCGAGCGACTTCAACGCGTCGCTGTTCTTCTGCGCGTCCAGCTCGTAGTACGCCTCGATTGCTCGCCCGCTCAGCGTCGGGGCAGCGCCGCCGCTGGTCACCTCGTTGAGGCCGACGACGTCGAACATGAAAGCTTTTGCGTCGTCGCGCAGCTTGTACAGGTCGAGGCCCACCGCGCCCAGTTCGACAGCGAATATCTTCGACCGCGCGTCGTCCATCTTGGGGTCGTAGTCGATGGTATTGGTGCGCGTGATGTCGATGGAATCCGCAAGGGGCTTCGGCATCGCAATCTGTGGGTTCGTCACCAGTCGCATCACCTTGATGGTGCGCGCGTGCGTCTCGTTCAGCAGCCGTTGAAGGTTGATGACGTCGGCAAGGGGAGTGATTCCGTAGGCGCTGTCTCGACGGAAGCGAATCTTCATCAGCGACAGGGGAAGCAACGACTCCTTGCGGTCGCCCTCGGTGTTGACGATGAGCGGGTACGCCTTGCGGACCACGATGACGGTGCCGATGATGACGGCGAAGACGCCCTCGGGGAACTTCCTCGAAGGCCGCACCCAGTACTCGTACCCGACGATTCCACAGACCGTCTCGCCGGCCGCGTTGACGTATTCGGTCTCCTCGGGGGGAAGGCCAGCAATCCCGCCAGCTTCCCACATCGCCGCGACTTCATCGGCACCGTAGTGATTCTCGAAAATGACCCACTTGGCGTCGTGCCAATCCTCTACGGGGTCGATCCAATAATCGTGGATGGTGAGACGGGCCCAACGAACCTCGCCGCGAACCTCATCAGGCCATACTTTGACGCCTGCAGTGCCGTCTTGAAAAGCGTACTGCACGGCCTGGTGAATCTTGCTCGCCGTCTTCTGTTCCTGCGCGATGTAGTCGATGACGCGGTTGGTGATTTCCGTGTTGTAAATGTCCTCGGGGTCGTCGGGTGTCGACGCCGTCGCGAGGGCGCTGCGGCGGTCTTTGTTGAGCAACGACGAGAACGTCGTCATCAGCCCTTGGCAGACGTTGATATGCGAACGGGGCACGTTCTCGTCGTCGAACCATGCGTCTTTCATGACCTGTCGACGCTGCCCGCTGTAGACGCCCCATTGACGCCCGCCGACGAACATCTCGCACAGCTCGCCCAGCTGCCGATAGGGGAGCGCGATGCGTTCCCCTTGGCGCTTGTGCTTGTTGAAATCTTCGAGAATCGACGACGTCAGCGGGAGGTCGGCCATCTCAGTCCTCGCTCATCAGCGCGTTCAGCGCATCCTGTCGCAGCTTGTAGCGCGCGAGCCTCTTCTGACGTTCCATC
>Ga0315289_10005455_pt1 | contig 18786 bp, 9 predicted proteins | sample YL17G11_40_MG_FD_203452 | JGI IMG/M metagenome (GOLD analysis project Ga0315289, IMG submission 203452) | Sediment microbial communities from Yellowstone Lake, YNP, Wyoming, USA - YL17G11_40 | ecosystem: Environmental > Aquatic > Freshwater > Lake > Sediment | place: USA: Wyoming | collected...
GGATTGGCAAGCAATGCAGCAAGATTAATACTGATAAATCTTGGTCCATTAGTATAATCAAGGAACTCGGGCTCTTTACCCCATTCTAGAAAAATGCCGCCGCGTTCAAAATCCCATACATCAGAATAATTATGTCCAAAGGGATTACCAATGTAATTAACTTTACCTTTTGTTTGACGTTTATGGAAATGTCCCGAAAATACCATGTCTTGATGCTTAAAATGCTCAGCATTAAGATTTCCATGATCGGGCATTTCCACCATGGCATTCATTTTGAAGCCCGGAAGTTCTAAATGGCCAAATAGATACTTTGTTTTTATATCAGTAAGATTTTTCCACTCTTCCTCAACTAGCCAAGGAATAAGTGCAACATCGCCCTCAATAAATGGCTCATCGACAAGAACGATATTAGGAAACTCACTACCTACTACCATGGAATGAATTTCCCTCTTCTCACGATAAAAAAGATCATGATTTCCCACCATAATATAAGTTTTCTTAAAGGCCGCATTTAGCTTCCTTAAGGCTTGCATGGTGTAATCGAGTGTCAAAATATTAATGTTTGATCTGTGGTGATGCCAGTCACCTAAAAATAAGCAGGTGTCAACACCCCGGGACTTAGCCTCGACAATTAGCCAATCAATAAAGTCTAAACAGTCTTGATTATGCTCTGCAGAATTATGTCTAAGTCCGAAGTGAATATCGGTAAAGCAAACAACTTTCTCGAATAAGTTATTCGTGGCCATCTTTTGCCGAGTCCTGCGCATCTTCTCTTAAACGTCTAATTTCACCTTCAACTGCTAATTGCCTCGAGAAGCTAGGGCTTGCACCACTATCAATTAGCAAGTCGTCACGTAAATCTTGAGACTTCTTTTCAAGATTAAATACTCGTGTGAAACTATTTTGTAAGGATTGTGTATAGTAGGAGAAAGGATTATCACTTTTTGATTCGTCAAACTGTAACCCCATCTGCGCAAGTTGCAGTAATGCTTGCCCTTTCATTTCATCAATATAAGTATAACCGCGCCAATTGCCACGTTGGCCGTATTTGTTTACCATTAAGATGAACATCTTAGCTAGCTTGTTTGTAATGCTACCACGCTCTAAATTAAATTTTCCATTTTTAGAATGCGAACGGCCGACTTCTTTTTCAACACCGTTTTCAATAATGTAATGCTTGAAGGGGAAGAAATTTAATTTAACATGGCTATCTGCAACACTTTTTGGATTTTTCTTTCTACCAGGTGCATAAGGAATATGTTCGAATGTAAGGACTCTAAATACAAGATCATCGACGGATATTGTATCAGGTTTTACTTTAAACTCTGAAAGCTTTGGTCTTTCTGGGCGAATTGCAACAGCAGCTTCAAAGGCAGTTACACCCATTCGTGCTGCTCTTGTTATCTTTCCTTTTTCTTGTACTTCAGTAAGGAAAATTTCTTGAACATTATCTACAATAACATCATAGTCACTATATTTAGGATCAGTGTATTCTGAAAAAGAATTTTTACTACGATGAATTTCCTTAAGCATATCTTTATTATTAAGGTAATTTACTTTCTTGACTGGAATCATTGCAGGTGTTTTTGGAATGAATACGTCCTCGTCGTCTTCTAGTTGTTCAATCATTAAGATATTCTCCTTTAAGGGTTTTGCGTAGTGTAACACAAAGAAGTTCGGTAGTCAAGAGTTTCGCAATTAACATATGTGTTTATGACCGTGATAAATAAGAAGATAGGAGACAAAACACAATGCCACAACAAGATTACAGAGCAAGATTACAGCCCAAGGATATTAGTCGAGCTTTAACTATTCTTGGCCCACGCGAAAGGTCAAATATTCTATTTCCGTTATATTCTACCCGCGGTGTACTTTTTCCGTATACTCCCTCGATAACTACTGGCAATGTTGCAGAATATGATAATAGTCCTTTTATTCATACCAATTATGGATATAATTCGTATATTAGGTCATACCCTAAGCCGATTAGCATTAGCGCCGCATTTACGGCCCAGTCGAACGATGAAGCACTATATTTATTGGCAGTGATACACTTCTTCCGTGCAGTCACGAAATCATATTTTGGAATAAATCCATATAATAGAGCAGGAACTCCGCCACCGGTGCTATTATTCAACTACCTCGGCGAATATCAATTTAATAATGTACCTGTGCTGCCTAAGTCATTTGATTATACATACCCGGCAGATATAGACTATGTCCCGGTAGATACTGTACAGAACCAAATTTATTCTGCCGGTATTGGCGTAAACCTTCCTGCAGGTTCTTCGGGCGGCTATACATACGTACCTACGTATATGACACTTTCCATTGAACTAGAAACTCAATATATTCCTATTAAACTTAGAAACGAATTTAATCTAGATGAGTTTAGATCGGGTAAATTAATAGGTAAAGGATATCTGTAATATGGCACAAAATTCTAAAGATACTAGTCAATATTCACTGACCCCTGTAAAGAATTGGTATTTAGATTTATGGGTTCCAAGAGATATTCCTAAAAGTAATTTTGATAAAATTGTCGTAATTCCTCCTGAGTTTGATCAACGGCCAGATCTTATGAGTCAAAATGAATACGGTACACCTAAATTATGGTGGGTATTTTGTATTAGAAATCCAGATCTAATTATAGATCCTATAAATGATTTTGTTTCCGGATTAGAAATTTACATTCCTGCAAATATATTAAAACAATAATATGGATATTTTTAAAGACTTTATGTCGGGTGGTGGCGGAGATTTTGCCGGAGCCGGAGCCCAAAGAACGTGGGGCCCGCCTGATCCAGATCAGTCTGCTGCAGAAACTGCACGATTACTTAGATCTGGGACACCGAGTAATCAGTCTGCTGCAGAAACTGCACGATTACTTAGAGGTGGATCACAATTTACACACGATACAGAAAATACTGTTGTATCTAGCAAACCATCAGATCATATCAAACTGAATACTGCATTTCTGCCAAATATATTAGACAATTACGACAGCGTAACTTATCACTGGAAATTGTTTATTACGACCCCGGCAGCTTCTTCAGCTGGCAAGATTTTTGATCTCGAATCACAAACTATTATTGCTGAATCAGGTGTAACAGATCTTACTATCGATAATGTCGAAATTAGAAGTATCGTAACACCGTCTGTAGAATGCGGAACAGGAACATCCACGTCAGTAAAATTCCAGATAAAAGAACCGGGTGGAGCAGGAATGATTGATAGAATTTTCTATCAATCACTTGCACTAGGTATAGGCAACTGGAATGTAATGCCGTTTTATCTACAATTACAGTTTAGAGGCAGGACACCAGGAACATCTGAATCGGATGATAGCGCACCAGGCACAATAAGTAGTCTGCGGTGGCTCTGGTCATTAAAAATATCCGATATTAAAGTAAATGTTACTAATGTAGGAGCCGTATATGATTTTACTGCTACCATTTATGACGAATTAGCACAGAGCAATGCACATTATGTATTGCAATTTCCTGTAGTTCTTGATAACCTTACGAATTTCAGTGATGCTATGACAAAACTAGAAGAAAAACTAAATGGTGATGAAATTTATAGGATGCTAGGCACTTGTAGTATTCCAAATTCGTATAAAATTATCGTAGATCCTGCTATTGCTGGATTTCAAATTACACCAAATAATAGTAACACAAATTCTGTAAGAAATAGTAGCACGGTTTCGTTTGATGGGAAAAATTGTCAGGTACCTGCCGGTACGTCTGTTGATAAAATTATTGACTCTCTTCTCGCTAATACAGATGATTATCAAACATTAATAAATCATTCACTGACTCCTGGTGGTATCGGGGTTACTATGCCCGAAGAAAAAAGCCAAATGAAAGAACTTTGGAGAATAATCACCGAGACTCGGCCGCTTGCATATGACCCGCGTCAAAAAAACTTTGCTAAAGAATTTACAATATACATTGTCAAATATGATCTAGGTGTTTTAAGTGCTAATACATTTCAAGATTTAGCAGGCGAAGATACCATTGATGTAGAACGAAAAAGATTGATGACATATGTCAATAAGAGCATTTTACGGAAAAAATATAATTACATATTTACAGGCCTTAATGATCAAGTTGTTAATTTCGATATTAAGATTAATAATGCATTTACTGCCGCAGTCAACCGTATGGATGGCATATATTTCAATACAGCAATGTCCGATAAAGGCCCGGTAACTCATAATCACTCTGAGGAAGAAGGCGCTTTAGCCGAGAAGATTAGAAAAGCAATGTCATTTCAAAATAATGCATCGACATCAACTACCGCTGCTGCTAAGACAGCAATGGAGGAAGCTACTACAGCGATTGCAGCGGCAGATATTCCGGATGACGAAAAGAAAAGAATTACAAAACTATTAAGTGTATCGAAACCAGAGAGCAGAAATAATTTCTTAAAAGATGCAACTAAATTGGGTGGTATTGATGCCGATGGCGAATTTACTAGAGTAAAGCTTCAATCAAAGAGTATTGCTACACCCGTTAAAGAAAAGACAACAGATAAAAATTTAAGTTTTATTTCGGATATTGATGTAAATGGATCAGCAGCAAAAAATGCATATTCGACTTACTTAGCCGGTATAAAGGGTCAGTTAAGGCCGATAGCAAGATCGGATAGTATGCAGCAACGACAGATAGGTTTAGGTGTAGAATCGAATAGTAATTCGGGACTCCAAAAATTATCGAGTATGTTTGCTGTCGCATTACATAGTTCACTAGATACATCGTTTGCAAATATAAATCTTTCCATCAAAGGAGACCCATTTTGGTTATTTCCACCGCCTATATTACAAGGCGACGAAAGAATTTATAATTCTTTGAAATTAAGCGAAATTGAGGCAATTACTGCCATTAAACGCGGCCATTTCAATAGAAAAGATTCTATTAATATATTGGGAACAGATAATTTTATTATTATTAGATTTAGAACACCGCGTATATTTAATACGGACGAGACCCCGGACGGAGATCCAACATTTTCAGATATCGAAATGTTTAGTGGTGTATTTAAAATAACGTCGATCATAAGTAAATTTAATGCAGGGTTGTTTAGACAAGAACTAGACTGTATTATAGATCCTAATATAAATGTTATAAATTTTATGAAGGAAATTGAGGATATATCATCAGAACAAGACAAGCCAAGCACTACGGAAGACCTGCTAAATAGACAACAAATTCCCAAAACATCTGTTAAATTAGACAAAGTAATTATGGGAAGTGCTGCAGAAAAAGTAAAAGGTTTAGATCCTTTAAATTTTGAAAATCTATCTGCACTCAACATACTGGGTCCAGGAATTACAAATCAGGCAGCGTCTAATGTCCCTACTGCAATTCCAAATATAATAATTGGTTTACCAAACACCTTCGCATAATATATGACATATCTAGATTCAAGTGCAAGAACAACACGACCGACACGTAATGAGTTATTACAACCACTCGGCAGAATACCTGTACTCCACGGTGTATTTGTAGGGTTTGTTAAGGATTCTTCAGACATTCAAAAAAATGGAAGATTACGAGTTTGGATTCCTGAATTAGGGTCGGCCCCTGAAGATGAAAATGGCTGGCTTATAGTGAGCTATTGTTCGCCATTTGCTGGAGCAACAAATGTACAAACAATTGCTAAATCTGATTTAGAAAGTTTCGATAAAACACAGACCTCATATGGTATGTGGATGATACCTCCAGATATAAACAACAAAGTATTAGTTATGTTTATAAACGGCGATACTGCTAGAGGTATTTGGATAGGGTGTTTTTATGATCAGTTCGTAAATAATATGATTCCCGGTATGGCCGCCGATACAAAAAGTTGGCAATATCCCGGTAAGCAAGTACCCGTGGCCGAATATAATAAATGGGATAAAAAAGTAGTACAACCAGATCGCGCATTTAAACCATATGAAAAAACAAAGTTCAGGGGAATTGGTAATCAAGGACTTATAACCGACCAAGGTCGTGGGATAACAACATCTAGTGCAAGACGCGAATCACCCAGTAATGTTTTCGGCATCTTAACGCCGGGTCCTATTATAGATACAACTGCGACTCCTAGTAATATTCGCCGTACAGGCGGATCGTCTTTTATTATGGATGACGGAACCGGTACCGAATATGTTCAACTCACAACAAAATCTGGCGCCCAGATTAGATTAGACGAAACAAATGGATTTGTATATCTTATTAACCGTGACGGCACGTCGTGGGTTCAAATGGACCAATATGGTAATGTTGATATTTTCGGTGCTAAAGATATCTCAATGAGGGCACAACGGGATGTTAATATTCGTGCAGATAGGAATGTTAATATCGAGGCCGGTCAAAATATATTCATGAAGGCTGCACAAGACACTACTAAGGCAACAACCTCATTTACATATGATATCAATAATGTACCGCAACCATCTACAATTCCTGTATGGAATTATGTAGGGGAAGGCAAAGGGGAGGGCGGTAACATTGTTATGCAAGCTCTTAACAACTGGCAAACTACTGTGCAAAAGGGAGCATTTCATACTGTTGTAGAAAACAACATGAATGTTAAAATTGGCAATACTTTAAATATCACCACAGTTAATGGCGGCCAGAATTTTAGTTCAAAACAAGGAATTAGAATGACGACCGACGCAGCCTTTGATTTAGCCACAACCGGTAATATTCGAGTCGGATCAAAAGGCAATATTTCAGTAGTGGCTGTAGGCGATGTTATTGTTTGCTCCTCTGCAGATATTTCTTTAAATGCAACAAATAATTTAAAGGGAATTGCTGCCGGTAATCTATTGCTAACATCCCCCGAATTTAAATTAGATCCTGCAGCATTAAGCTTTAATGGAATTCTTTCTATATCGGGCTTGACAAAACTAAGTGGTGGTCTTTCGGCTGCTGGCCCTGTTGCATTGGGCGGGGTTGTTCCTTTTGTTCCAGCAACAGATAGTAATCCAACTGCATCAGAATCAGCATTATCGGCTGCGCCAGCAAGCGCAGCAGAAGTTAAGCCGCTTAATGATAAGATTAATATTCTTGCAACATGGAAAGATGAGGAATCTAAATTTAAGAGAAATTCTGAATCACTACAAACAACAGTTTCAAGATTTCTGACATACGAACCTTGTCCCGAGCATCAAACATTTACATTTTCTTCAATTGCCGGATATAAGCCAATAATGACCCCGGATGATAAAACATACGGAGGATCAAGTGGCGAGGGTAATTCACAAACTACTCCACCGGCAGCCTCTGTAAATCCCGGATCAAATAATACATCAGTTTCTGGAGATCCGCCTGATGCAAGCAGTGTTACTAAAGATATGAACATGAATGCCCTTCGTTGCCAATTAATATGTCATGAAGGATATGTCGATAAATCGTATCTTGACACAGGGGGTCTTTTACATGGCGGCATAGGTCATCTATTTAGAACGAACGAAGTTACCCAATATCCGTTAGGTTCTCCTATTTCTAGTGAACAAATAGAGACATGGTTTACTCAGGATTCATCCTCAGCAATTAAAATTTCTCAAGAGTTATTAGGCGATACATGGGGCGATTTGTCAGATATAAGAAAACGGGCAGTAACAGATCTTGCATTTAATTTAGGAAAGGCGCGCCTGGCAAAATTCACTATATTTTTGGGGGCGATGCGAGCACAAAAATTTGATGCTGCCGGAATTGCCTTAAGAAATTCTATATGGTTTTCTCAGGTAGGTAAACGTGGCCCGAATATTGTGACAATGATTGCGCAAAATATAGACCCGACAACATGTGATAAAAAATTTCCAGGATAATATATGAGTTGTGCAGCACCGGAAGTAGTAGTAGGCGGAGTTCCAATTTCGACAAGTGATTTTGAAAATTCCCAAGAACTATTGAATACTGTTAGTGGCGATGGGGGTGATCCCACTCTTGACGGATATGATGAAAGTATTGCCAATGGTAATAATTCCAACAATAGGTCGGGTGTTCAGTTTCCACCATCTGCACAGACAAGTCTCCCGAGACCTAGTCCGTTTCCTGCAAATCAAGTCGACGATAAGAAGCCGGCCCAAGCTAATGGAGTAGATCCGACCTGCCCGATCTTCGCAGTAGTAGATAATACTACATATGATATTCAATTAAGTCCAAATTTTAAAGTAAGAAATTTTACAATTAATGCATTATTTAAGAATCAAATATTACCTATCTCTGGTATTACTCCGCAAGACAGAGTATGCAATTTAAAAGCTGTTGCAGTAAACATCTGTGAGCCCATGTTAGCAAGATTTGGCTCATTTAATATTAATTCGGGCCTTAGAAATCAAAATACGACGCCAAGTGGTATAAGTCAGCACGTTAAAGGAGAAGCTGTTGATATTCAATTTTCTGGATGGACTTATGCACGCTATTGGGAAAATGCTGCTTGGATAAGAGATAATATTGCCTATGATCAATTTATATTTGAACATAGTGATAAGACAGGATTAGCCTGGTATCATTTAAGTTTTAACAGAGCAGGAAATCGTGTAGCATCTTTACCCACAAAAGTAATGACAATGTATCGTAATTACTACGACCAGGGGTTAAGAAGATACAGTTAATATACCCCTACTTAATTCTGTTGATAAATAATAGAAAGGGAGTATTATGGCATCTATTCAAACCGGTTTAGTACAACAAACGCGAATTACACGCAAGCCCTTCTTTGTGGGATTCAACACTGTGAACCAGCCTAACCCTCCATATTCTTTAACTAATCTCGAATTAGTTAAACGTGATATCCTAAATCATTTTGCTACCCCAATGGGATCTCGTGTAATGCTACCATCATTTGGTACACGTATTTTTGAATATCTATTTGATCCATTTGATGAATATACTAAAAATGCAATTATTGAAGATGCTGTGCGAGTAGTGGCCTCGGACCCAAGAGTTGAGCTTGTGTCGGTAGATGTATTTCAAGAAGATCAGGCATTGAATGTTATCATGGTTGTTCTATTTAAACCGGAGTCTGTGACCGATAATCTGTTTGTCACATTTAGTCTCAAAGACCGTGAAACTTTTTAATATGGATTACTTAAAACATTATAATCTGTTAGTTGAAAAGGCTAAATCTCGTGTTCCTAATTTAAAAACAGAAACACATCATATTGTGCCCCGTTGCATGAACGGTAATAATGATGCATCTAACTTAGTCGAACTTACACCAGAAGAACATTTTCTTGCACACCAATTACTGGTAAAAATATATCCCGGAAATCACTCCCTTGTTTTTGCAGCGCATATGATGGGTGCAACAAGGCATAGCAATAAGGTATATGGATGGCTAAGAAGACAATATATTGATGCATGCACGGGTATACCAAAATCCGAAAAAGCAAAAAAGAATATGCGCAAACCTAAACAAAACTATATCTCGTCAAAGGGAATACCAACCGGCATAGCAACCTCTGGATGTTTTGGAAAGGGGAATGTTCCATGGAATAAGGGAAAAGAACATATGGTCGGTGAGAAAAACCCATCATTTGGAAAAACATGGGATGACGGAAAAAGAAATAAAATGAGTTCTACCAATAAAGATAGAAAACGTATCCACAGAGAAGACGGAACATTCTATTATGTCTATCCGCACTTAGAAAATAAGGGGAATAATTAATATGTCAGAATCAATCCGTCAATCAAATTTGTTTGCGAGCGAAGACTATAAAAAAGTTTTCAAAGCATACCAATTTATTGATTATACTGCTTACGACTTCGATACTCTGAAGCAGGCTCTAATCAATTATATTCAGACCTACTATCCGGAAGACTTCAACGATTATATTGAAAGTTCTGAATTTATTGCAATTATTGAATTGCTTGCATACTTCGGCACAAGTCTTGCGTTTAGAACAGATCTAAACAGCCGTGAAAACTTTATTGATACAGCCGAGCGTAGAGAAAGTATTATCCGTCTTGCACAGATGGTTAACTATGTTCCGCGCAGGAATATTCCTGCAAGTGGGTTATTTAAAATCGCAGCAGTGCAAACAGATCAGCCATTGGTTGATTCTAATGGCGTAAACATTAACGATCTAACAATCTACTGGAATGACCCAAACAATCCTGATTGGTTCGACCAATATGTGCAAATCTGCAATGCTGCCTTTAGTACGATTAACCCATTTGGGCGGCCAACTAAGAGTGGCACAATTGGCTCAATTCCGACAGATTTGTACCAATTAAATAATGTCGTAAACCTAAGTGTTACATATCCCACTAATATTAGCATTAACGGACAACAATATCCGATTGATGTATGTAATCCAGATTTTGTAACAAATGAAACAATCTTTGAACGCGATCCTGATCCTGCTAATCCGTTTAACTTTATCTACAGAAACGATAGTCTAGGCGTCTCCTCTAACAATACAGGATTTTTCCTTTATTTTAAACAAGGTAATTTAATCAACATTGATACAAATTTTGAATTTGCAGTGCCTAATAGGGTATTTCCTATCGAAATTCAAAATATTAATCAGGATGACGTGTATGTTCAAGAAACCGATCAGGCAGGTAATGTCTTAGCAAAATGGATTAAGGTTCCAGCTTTGGCCGGTGAAAATATTATCTACAATAGTATTCAGTTCTCCGAAAGAAATATTTTCGATGTTATTTCTGGCGCCGGCAATACTATTAGTATTAGATTTGCTGATGGTAACTTCGGCAATGTACCTACAGGATTATTTAGAACATGGGTACGTATAAGTGCAAATCAGGCACTTGTAATTCGCCCAAATGACGCTCAGGGATTGCAAATTAATATTCCATATATTGGGGCCGATCTACAATCATATACATTACGAGTTATATTTAATCTCGAGCAAACTATAGGAAATGCCGCTGCTGCCGAAACAGATGAGCAAATTAAATTACGTGCCCCAGAGGTATTCTCGACGCAATCAAGAATGGTTAATGGCAGTGACTATAATGTCCTACCACTTATCTACGGTAATCAGATTGCAAAAATACAGGCATTAGACAGAACTTATAGTGGCCAAAGTCGTTATATCGATCTCAATGATCCTACAGGATTTCATCGTGATTTAATTATTTTTGGACAAGATGGCGCTTTGATTAGAGATAATCAAAATGTTCTTGAACAGGTTATCAAGGATTCATCTAATTCAGGCAACATTGAAACAATTCTTATAAACACAATTCAAGAAATGTTGCGCGATAGCAAAGTAAATGCATTCTTTTATGACGAATATCTATCGCAATTTGAATCTAAGATTAGAGTAAATCCGTCAATTACTCAACCTACCGGTCGATCATTATTGGATTTAGTGCCGACTTCTACCGACCCATCAAGTTCATTATATTGGAGAACAAGTCCAGTAAAATTCAAGAACGATACAGGTTATTTCTCTGATGCACCGAATACAGATAATCCACAAGATCTAATTAACACTTTTGACCCTCTTAATATAGTAGGTGGGCAATATCAAGCCTGGGGATTTATTACAGACGCGTCTGTATTACAAATGGGAACAGTAAGTAATCCTATATCTATAAATTCTGTCGGCGTAAATAGCGTGATACAGGCAGGCCAACCACTTATTATTACACCGTCAAACCCTTACGCAAATATCGGCCCCATTGAACTCAGCAAGGAAGAACAAACTAGTTTCCAGGCAGTAAAAGTGTATCCTGCCTTTAGAAATGATTTAACTACTATAGAAATTACTGAAATTGTTGCTGCTATTACTGCAGGAATTTCATTCTGGTTATATTATGATCTTCTTGATAGTTCTAACGGGCGAGTCGGTGTATGGCATACATCAACATCGGTAACTCCTGGGCTTGTAAATCAAATTGATCAGCCTTGGGAATATGCGCCGCCTATTGATAATGGATTGCCTACAGAAGAAATTTATTCTAACTGGCCCCCATACGCCGCGGGTGGTCTTCTATATGTGAATATTGCAAGTAATAATCAATTAGGCACTACCACTTACGACCTATTTGCAAGAGGCCGAGTATATGTTTTCGAATCATACAGAGATGTTAGATTCTATTGGCAACCAAACCAAATTGTTATTGATAATGCATCCGGGCTTGCATTGCAAGATACTATTGAGATTATGCCGTTTGTTAACACAAATCAGCTCATTGATAATAACGAACCTCCTATCCCTATTACTAACCCTCAAGATGTATTCTTGAAGAAACAGGTGCCGTTTAATATTACCGGAGTATTCATTCAGGATGACGGATATCAAGATACCTCTAAAATAGAAGTTTCTCTTGTTGACACAGACAGCGACGGAATTCCGGATGATCCCGAAGGATTTGATAACATTGTCTCACCGGCAGATAGAGTAGTTTATGAGTATGTCAATAACGAAGTTACCGGATATCAAACTACGCGCCCGTGGATTTGTAATTGGAAAACAGAATTAGGAAATTTAGCATCAAATGATATCTATGTTTATTTCCCTGTAAATCCATTAGATAATACAACATTATACAGTTCGCCATATGTTGCAAACATGCAATTATCTATTCCCGGTGAAATATTAAATCCCGGATCCGTAATAACACCTGGATTTGTATATGTTTATATGGAAGATGCAGATCTTTTATTTGTTAATAATACGGCACAGATGCTTTTTAGTGATATTACACCAGTAAAATCTATAGCAAATCAGGTAACGGCATTCTTCAATGGAACTGACGACGGTATTTACGGAAGTTTTACAAATTATCCATGGCTCATTGGAACAGAAACTGTTGTCGATGAACAAGTCATTTTACAAACTTATTTTATCAATAAATCGTATCTTATTGCAGGCATCAGCCCCCCGGGATTCGGGGTTTATTATGCCGTGGGATATGAAACTACGTCTAACCTTGTTAATTATCCAACTGGCAAAATTATTGTTTCAACTGTTGACAAATATCACTTTGATAAGAATGGTAAATCGTTTACACAAAATACAACAGTACCCGAACTGAGCAGATTACCATTATATTTTAAATGGAGTCACTATTCTCCAATTGATCAACGCATTGATCCGGCAGCCACAAACATCATTGATATGATTGTGATTACTGATAGTTTCTATAGAGATGTAATAATTTGGAAAAATTCAAATGGAAGTGTTTTTACCTTTCCACCGGCACCTACTACAGAAGAGCTAAGAATTCAGTTCCAAGACTTAGACAAATACAAGATGGTAAGCGATTCCATGATTTGGAATTCGGGAACATTTAAGCTACTATTTGGCCCACAAGCTGAACCGGAATTGCAGGCAACATTTAAGGTAGTTAAGGCACCTTCATCTAGTATTAGTGATAATGAGGTTAAGACAAAAGTTATTCAAGCCATTGATACATATTTTGATATTAGAAACTGGGACTTCGGTGAGAAATTCTTTTACACAGAACTCGCTGCATTTATTCACCAGCAGCTTTCTAGAGTTATCAGCTCTGTGGTAATTGTTCCTAACAATGCTAATTCGCAATTTGGTAACTTATTTGAAATTATTGCTAATCCGACTGAAGTGTTTATGTCTACAGCAACCGTAAACAATGTTCAAATTGTTGCAAATCTTACGGATCAGAATTTAAGAGTCTAAGTTTAAGTAGGGTGATAATTCTTGTGATAAATAATAGATAGATAACACTACCTATTATCGGAAATCTACATGACTCAGTATATTAAGAAACTGCCGGCAGTCTTTCAGACTGTAACTGAAAAAAAATTCTTTGATGCTACATTTGATCAAGTCTTTTCTAAGAAGGACAGCGACTATCTTGCTGGTTATTTAGGTCGTAGAATTCCAGGTCGTTATAATCCTGTTAGCGATTTTTATCTGCCGGAACCCTCAAAGAATAGAACATGGTGGCAATTAGAGGCAACAGCATTTGCTAGAGAAGCCGATTCTACCAAATCGAACATATTTTTCTATGACGATCTTCTCGAACGCATAGAATATTATGGCGGCAACACGCTAAATCAAGATAGATTATTTGAGTCTGAATACTATAGCTTTGGTCCACCAATTGATTATGATATGTTTCTTAACTATCAGAATTACTACTGGGTCGAACAAGGGTTATCAACAATCAATATCTCGAATGTCGATATTACTGGTTACCCAACACTCGATGATTATATTAACGCCGAGGTCATTGGTAAACCAAATTATACCACACAGCCTACAGCAATTCCGCCAAACCTAACATTTACAACAGGTCTTACTGTTAACTTTGTTAATGCTGTTGAATATGCCGAGCCGCGATTTGTTGAGAATTTTGGCGGATGTATGGGAATTAAACTTGTTAAACAATTCCCAGATTTCACATCGGGAACAATCTTCGAATTGTTACCATGGGATGGTGTAATTGAGTTAGCCAACGGAAGACTTATTAGCAATCTGTACTGGGATACCATATTGTGGGAAACTCAAACACAGCCGGCGACAGGTGATTACATTACTATCGAACGTGGTTCGCTTGATAGAAATGCATGGTCGAGAACTAATAAATGGTTTCACATTGATGCTATTAATCTCACCTTGCAAGTTACTGGTGATGCATTTCCAGTGAATGCAACACGAGGATTGAGGCCAATTATTCAGTTTGTTGCCGATCTAACATTGTTCAATTCAGGAACTCAATTTCGGAGTGAAATACAGTACGGATTTAATGACGATGCAACCGGTAATCCAATATTTCGTAGTAGCCTACAAGGCCAATTATTATCCACAATTAATACCACATATGGCATTGCAATGGCCGCCGGAGATCTTGTTTGCTTCTTTAATGACCCCGTAACAAATGATTATATATGGCTCGTTAATGTCAATGGTTTAGGAATTGTTACATTTACAGAATATACTTCTGTAGCAACACCTGTTCTAGAAGGAGATATTGTATTCATAACCGAAGATGCTCCATATAATGGTGCTCAACGCGGTGCGACTTGGTACTATAGTTTAGGTGTATGGCAACAGGCATTTAATGATAAGGTGTCACTAAATCAGCCGCCATTGTTCCAATTATATGATCACAACGGTATCGAACTTAATGATCCTGTTACCTATCCCGAGAGTACCTTTAACGGAAGTGAAATATTTTCCTATAAAGTAAATACCGAGCCAGGTGCCACAGTTGACCCTGTGTTAAAATTTCCAATTGTTTATACAGGCTTGGGTCAAGCATCTGATATCGTATTTCAGAATGATCTTATTGTTGAGCGATATACTTATAGTGCAGCAAAGCTAGACATCGACGGTTACTATTACTACAAAACGACACAAGACCCAATTCTCTATAACAATTGGAATCTATATCAACCTTGCCCATGCGATAATATTGTTCCACCGCCGCCTTGCAACTGTCTAGACGTTAGCAAACAGAGAGTTATTGACCAATATGTCGTCGGTTACGGTACGAAATATCAATTTAAATTGAGTGTTACTCCGTTCGGATATCCTGCATGTCCGGATATCATTGTTTCGGTAAATGGAAAAGAAGTCAGGAGTCTTGCAGAACAGACAAACGGGTATATATTCGAGACTATTAATAATAGACTCTATATTGTATTAGATGCATACCTAACAGCACTTTTTCTAAAACCTCAAACTCAACCGCCTGTAGTCGAAATTCAAACATACGCTGCATGGGACGAGAGTGGACTTCTTTATCCTGAAGAAACTGGTTATTCGGAAATTCCTCAACAACTTGACGCAAATCCAAATCAATTAGAAATTGGTGAAATTAGTGCAAGCAATCTAACTGAGCATTTTGCCTCTATTATTGCAAATCAAATTAGTTTTACAGGAATTGCTTTTGGTGGCGATAACAATTACAGGGACTCGAGAAAAAACAGATCTGTCGGTAAATTTATATTGCAGAATGTAGCACCATTATTAAAGGCAATGCTTGTCTCGTCTACAAACGATTTGGACTTTATTATCGGTGAAAGATTTAGCCAAGACGAATATACAAAATTCAAGAACAAATATCTACAAACAGCATTACAGCTTATCAATACGGGGTTTAATCCTGTCCAGTATTACAATAACACAATTGTTGTAAGTGCTTGGGTTGAAGAAATTTTAAAAATCGTAAATATCTCAAAAGAATTTTCTAACGCATTTGCATATTCATACATGATTGCAAATGGCAGTCCATTTGCAAATGAATCTACTGTTGTGCCAATTGGTGGACTGATAACTCTAACAAATTATGTTGACCTATCAGACCCGAAGAATGCATTGTATATCTACGATACATCCGGTGTTGAACAAATACTTATTATTGGCGAAGATTATGAAATTATTTCTACAAATCTGCCAATTTATATTCAATTTAATACTGTAACCGTTCCAGTCGGAACACCGGTATTTATTGCATTATATAAGAATCCATTACCAGCATACATTCCATCTACCCCAACAAAGATAGGTGCATATCAAACATATGTTCCGAGAATAGAACTTGATACTACCTATGTAACTCCGACAAATGTCATCATTGGGCATGATGGTTCTAAGACTATTGCTTACAATGATTATAGAGATAATCTACTTCTTGAGCTTGAAATAAGAATCTACAATTTACTTCAATATAAATTTAGACATCAGTATTACGTGCCTTTAAGAGTAGAGTCGATTAAGTCGGGGTATTTCAGACAAACACGTTATTCACGTAGTGAATTTCTTGATGTTACAGATTCATATCTAAATAAATGGTCAGCCAAGAATCGTGCAAATTACCGCACCAACGATTGGGCATCGGCAAGCACTCAAGCAGGCGTTATTCCCGATCCATATACTGGCAATATTTGGAAACTTTACAACTACCGTGATGCAGTAGATAATCTGTCACAACCACTTGATTTGCCTGGCAACTGGAAAGGCATTTTTCAATATTACTATGATACATATTATCCAGATACTCGCCCATGGGAGATGCTAGGGTTTGGAGCGCAACCAGATTGGTGGCAATATGAATATGGTGCGCCAGTTCCGAATCCTGTTCCAGGCGGTGAACCTGTATGGACTTCTACTGCAACCGGTAACAGCGTAATGTGGGCAGACCTGGAGGCAGGAATTATCCGCCAAGGTCCGTCAGCTATCTATGATCCGATTTCCCTGGCTGTTCAACCACAGCAGATGTGGGCGCGTCCGGGACTATCAACCATTATACCGGTTGATGTTGCTGGAAAAATTATTTCAGTAATGACACTATTTAATGTAGCATATTCAGGTAATGCATATGCGCCATTTGATACATTTGAACAAGACTGGATCTACGGCGATGGCGGCCCTGTTGAACAGGCCTGGATGTCGACTTCAGCATATGCATTTATGGTACAGGAATTTTTATATCTAATGAGACCGGCACCATATGGTGAATTAATGTTTGATACTGTCGGGACAGAATTGTCTCCTGGTATGATTACTGTGCCAACATCAGTCGAGCCTGTTAGATCAAATTTCAATTGGCAATACATTCAGAATGACACATTCACAAATAATGATCCATTTTTTGCATGGATGCGTCCGAAGAATAAGGATCAGGTTGTTCATGCCGAAACAATTGATGGCGTTGTGCAAATCAGATACGGATACCAGCGTTGGATTAGCGATAGAATACTTTTGTTAGGTAAGAATGTAGCATCCACTTTCGGAGAAAAAATAAGAACACTTGATGTAAATCTTGCAAATAAGCTTGCAGGATTTACAAATAAAGATACCACAAACACTTATATTGAATCCATTACTCCGGGATTAACAACATCTGGATTAATTATTCCATCGACTAACTTTGAAGTTATTCTGCATAAGAGCCCTTCTGTAGATACTTATTCTTATAGTGGAGTAGTGATCCGCGCTCTAGCAGACGGAGCATTTGTGGTCTATGGATATGATTTACTTAATTCAGAATTTTCAGTCCTGGATCGCTCAACCGCCAAACTAATCGATATTTCTATCGGCGGAACACCTGCACCATTCTTACACTTTACTTCAGGTGCAACATACAATGCAGGAGATATTGTTAGATACAATGGAGTCTTCTATGTCAGTCTTGTAACTCAAACAGTTCAGAAATTTGAAGCAAGTGGTTACAAAAAACTTAAGGCACTCCCGACAGTCGGGGGCGTATCAGTTACTTACAAGCCTGTATCTCTAACAACAATTACTAAGATTCCGTACGGATCGGTATTAAAGACGGCACAAGATGTTTTCGATTTGCTAATTGGGTGGGGTGCATATCTTGAATCGCGCGGCTGGAAATTTGATGAAGTAAGTCAAGAAACAAATCAACTTAGTGATTGGTTGTATTCGGCTAAACAATTTTTATTCTGGCTAAACACAGAATGGGCTCCGGATTCTTCTATTCAAGTAAGTCCGGCAGCTAATAAAGCAACCCTTGAAGTATCGCGTGGATATCCAGAAGATGTCGAAACTATTTCAAACGGTGTATATAGCATTCTTGATAAGTTTGGTGTAGCTATTGCACCTACTGGAACAACTACAGATAGAGATGGCACATTAATTTCAGTAGAACCTGCAAATCTCGCATCAGGCGGAATTTATTTCCTTCAAGTTAATGCAACAGAAACTGAACATATTTTAATTTTTGATAATACAACAAACTTCAATGATATTGTATATTCCCCACTCCTACGCGCAAGGCAGCAGAGATTACGCTTTAACGGATTCAGAAGTAATGGATGGTACGGTAAAATGGAGGCGCCCGGTTATCTTATTAT
>Ga0315289_10005456_pt1 | contig 18784 bp, 14 predicted proteins | sample YL17G11_40_MG_FD_203452 | JGI IMG/M metagenome (GOLD analysis project Ga0315289, IMG submission 203452) | Sediment microbial communities from Yellowstone Lake, YNP, Wyoming, USA - YL17G11_40 | ecosystem: Environmental > Aquatic > Freshwater > Lake > Sediment | place: USA: Wyoming | collected...
AGTGGCTAACTGCTCTGGACCGGGGTTTGAATCGTCAGTTTCCAGATGGAGTCAGAGACCACCAGCTTCACCTGATGTCGGATAACGGTTCTCAGCCAATGTATGTCTTCAAACAAATTTGGACACTTTGTATCTTAACTTAAGAGACACTTCCCGCATTTCCAACCCTTTTTAATTCAGCCCGTTTTTCGATTAACATATTGCCATCGCGCCAGAATACAAAAAGGCACAGGTAATATATCATATCTGGCCCACAATTCAAAGCCCATTTCTTCAGGATTTTTAGAGATTAGGCCACTCATAACTACCATTAGTAGGATTGAGGGAAAATATGAATTTCGAGCCCAATTGCTACTAACAGGCGGTTAGTGGAACCCCAAAATCCCATATCTACTCCTCACTTTCCGGGATACCTGAGTTTCCGGAGAGGGTCGCTTCGCAGTCTCCCCCGCACCCAAAAGGGGTATTTTGAAAGTCAGCATCAATTAATGGGTTGGCCATAACTACCTTATAATTCAGATGGTTAGGACTTCCAATCGCCATTGTCAAAATCGTCTTTGTTTGATGTTTTTTGATGCCACGTTGGCACAGATTCGGCACAAAAGACTGAATAGTTGTTTTTTTATTTTTAGGGTGCTGGTTTTTTGCTAGCGTCTCAAAATGGCATAGCCCCTTATCCTTCTGATTGTTCCAATTCCTGACCGCCGAGTTATAATCCGGACATAGCCCTAGCCCTTGCCCATGCTTGAGCGAAGATTGAACCATAGAGGAAATACGGCAATGAAATCTGACTGAAGTGTTCTTTCCAATTTCATCGACGGGCGAAGAATGCTATGGCTCTGGCACGCATGCGGCATTTTCTGCGGGCGTTTCAAAGTGTTCTCCAACCCCTTGTGCGCATTTTCCCGATTGCCATTCGCGGCACTGCATCCAAATCCTATAAAGCTCATCATGGCCGGTTTGCTGGTTTATTATATGATCGATGCAGCCACACTCGACGAGATCTACAAACGTATCCAGCACCAAGAGGTCGAACGATGAGGACATTTCGCTCCTCATGATCTCCAGGGCCGCGGTCGGTGAATGCGCCGGGCGGTATGGCCGTTCCGATGTCAAGGCGTCGAACACATCGGCGACTGCTATGATCCGTGCTCCCATCGGTATAGAATCTCCGCTCAGGCCGCCGGGATAACCCTGACCGTCGGATTTTTCGTGGTGGTGGCGGATCAAGGGTACGACCTCCCATGGCAGGGTAATACCCGACAGGAGTCGGGTACCCATATCAGGGTGCTTCTTGATCTCCTCAAACTCCTCCGGCAGCAATTTCCCCGTTTTTCTCAAAATTACGATGGGCGTATTGAGTTTGCCGATATCGTGGAGAAGGGCCCCGGCCACCACTGTCTTAATTTGGAAATAGGAAAGCCCTAGCTTCACCGCCAGAGAATGAGAAAGGGCAGCGACCCTGTCCGAATGACCTTTCGTGTACGGATCCTTTTCGTCAACCCGGGAGGCCATTGATTCGAATACTCTCAGGTATAAATCCTCGACCGAATTCAGCAGGGCTTCGGTCTTCTGGGCTTTTCCCGCAGCCTGCAGGTCATTGAATAGCTTGATTGCGCGTTCCAAAACTTGTAAGGCCTCCACGTCTCGCTGTTCGAGGAGGAGCAAGTTCCCCTTTTCGAATAGCACCTCGGCCCCGGCATATTGAAGGCCGAGTTCATCACATAGGTCGAGGGCGCCGTCCAAGTTTTGGAGGGCTAGCGGGTAATCCTTTTCATATATGGCGATCCTGGCAGCAAACTTCATGGTTTCCACCAGCTGGCTGTTTCTCAGCCCTTTAGAAGTAAAATAGGTTTCGGCCGTGGAACAGTATCGTTTGGCATCGGCATAATTCCCGAGCTTAAACGCCAGCTCGGCCAGGTTGATATTCAATGTCAGGAGTAACGACTCATCTTTTACTGCTGAGGCCGCACGGAGAGCAGACAGGAAGCTTTCGTGAGCTTTTTCGTACTTCTCCTGTTCCATCAGGGTAATGCCGATATTGTTGAGCGTGTAGCCGGATTTTCTCACCTCGCCCTCTTGTTCAAATAATTCTCTGGCCAGGGAATAGCTGTCTAGGGCGGTTTGCCAATCGCCTTTGATGTTCATGATGGCCCCAAGATTGTTGCAGAGGTCCGCGTAGATGAGCCCAAAATCGTTTTCGCGCGCTATCCCGATAGCTTCTTCATAGGCCAGCTCGGCGTCATCGAATTCCCCCAGTTCCGTGTATACGACTCCCAGATTCCGCAGGCTTCTGCAAATTCCCGGTGAGTCACCCTGGCGTCGATACCCGGACAAGGCGCGATGGACAAATCCCAGAGCCCTGTCGTGTTCCCCAGTTTTACTCAGGAGCTGGCCCATCTCGAGAAACGCGTCGTTGCGCAGGTGATGGAACTTCCTATCTCGGCAGTATTCGAGAAGCCGTTCGAATTCGGCAACCGCCTCGCCATGTCTCCCAAGTTTCGAGAGCACTAGCCCCTTTTCATGGTGCAGTTCAAACCTGAGCTCTTCGGAGAACGTCGGCCATCCTTTTGTTGCCGACAATTCCGCCATTGATTCCAAGTACCGCAGCGCACGTTCGTAGTCGAAATTCCTGGTCGCTTCCCGCGCCAGGTCGAGAAATTGGGAGACTGTCACGGCCCATTGGCTGTCAGAATGCTTTCGTTCAGACTTTACAGCCTCGCCCGAAGGCAAGCTTGGCGCAGTTGCGGTCATATTTTATTGATCCATCCCTGCGCCGATTCCAAGTCTTTTAGCCTGGTTTCCGCCTTGGCAAGAAGGCCGCCCCCGGTTTTTCTGAAGAGCGAAATCGAGGTCTCCAAATGAGCACGCGCTTCCTCATACTTGCCCAATTCGGCGCATAACTGACCGAGGTCGGACAAGATTTCAGCCTCATGCTGCATGAGTCCATGTTCTCGGGCTTGTGCCAAGCAGCGTTCGAGAACCTCCTGAGCTCTATTGCGGTCGCCGGCGAGTCTGTACGACTCTGCCTCGACGATTGCCAAGTCCGCCTGCATACTGGGCGAGTTCAACGTATTGATGATATCACGAGCGACGGTTATGAGCGTCCGAGCGGCGAGCAGATCACCCGTTTTCAAGTGCAATTTAGCAATATTCTGGTAACAGAGGGAGACCAAGTTGAGGTCCTTCTGTTCCAGGGCCAGCGCCAAGGCCTCTTCGAGGCTGGTGCGGGATTCGGCATAATCGCAAAGTTCCAATTGTGCCAGCCCGATATTATGCTGAGTATAGGCTTGACGTAGCGGATTCCCCACGCTTCGAAAGTCGGATAGGCAGAGCCGGAAAATATTGATGGACTCCCGTTGTTTGCCCTCCACAGCCTTGATGGCTCCCAGGGTGTTAAGAATCGTCGCCCTTAATTGGTAATCACCCGATTTAGTCGCCCAATTCACGGCCGTTTCGCATAGGGAGTTTGAGTCACTGAAATTACCCAGTTGAAACTTCATGTTGGCCAGGTTTCTGACGGATTCCGCCGCTCCACGGTATTCCTCGTATTCGAGAAAAATGGCGGTCGCCTCTTGGTAGGCGTCTTCCGCGAGATCCCACTGGCCCGTCTGCATGTAGGCCCGTCCCATTTCCTTGGAGATTTCGCCTTTGACCAGCTTGTCCTCCGTTACCTCCTTCAACTTCAGGGCCTCGTTGAGAAGTTGGAAGGCCACCGTGGTGTTGCCTTGCTTCATCCACTCTTTGGCGAGACGAAGCAGGTGCTGAGCATCTCCTATCATATCAAAACCTCTCTTGTGATTCGTCTCAGTTTTCATTGTTCTTACCAAGTGGTTTCTTCGTTTCCTCTCACTAGATCAGTCGGAAATTAACGCATAGGCCGAGAAGTGGCTGACATATGCAGTCACGGTCTTGTTGATGACATTGAGTGTGCAGGGAATGATATCCCACGAAGCCGTGTGCTCGTTGTACCAAGCCATCTTAATGGTCAATTCTTCGATGCCGCTCAGGTCGGCATCGCGATAATCCATTCTAACCCGAACTGGCTGGTTAAAGAACAGGCCGTCGGTGCCGAAATGATTTTCGAACACGTTTAGGTCGGGGATGAAAATCGATATCAACGTATCCTGTTCCAGCGCGCCCGGGGGAATAGACACCTGGATATCCATCAGCGACAGGGTTCCGCCGCTCGCCGCCGAAATGGTCGCCTCCGTATAGATTGAATCCATCGCGATCACTGGGTATTCCAGGTTTCGCTTGAGGACCATCGGGCTGTCCGTTTTCGCCGGCGCGGTGGGCTGTTTGGAACAGCCTGGGAGGATGGTCGCGATCAGCACTGCAGAGGCTGCGAAAATCATTACTCTCTTGCCAATTCTCAGCTTACGCATAAGGCCTCCTCGCTTTACGTGTTTGCATTCTTGCCTACGGAAAGCGAGGTCAAAAATCGGGCCAAAGGCCGACATGTTTTGATATCTCACGTGCATTCAATCAGTTAAGAAAGCGAGTGTGGCAGTGCGCGGTCCAGCTTGGGCTCCTTTGCTCCGCCCAAGCGGTTCATAACGGCACAGGGTGCGCCGAAAAGATCTCTGCACAGTGCCATAGTGTTAATTTCTTCTGGCAGTTAAGGCAATTTGAACGGCGGTTCATTTTGGACCATAGCCCTTTCGCCGGACGGGCCATCGGTTGAATTCTCCAATATTCGGCGCAGACGACCGCGGGAAATGCCCAGTATGCGCGCTGCTTCTGAACGATTCCCGTCGGAGATGTTCAGAATTTTGGCAAGTATCTGTTGCTCGATTTGTCGGAGGGTTAACCCATCCTTAGGAATATCAATTGTTATCTGGCGCCGTTCAGAACCCGCCAGGCGTCCGCTACGGATAGATTCATCTATACAATCGGCCGTAATTTTCTTGGATACGTTTAGGAGGATCGTTCGTTCGATGACGTTGCGCAATTCGCGGACATTGCCCGGCCAGTCGTGCTCCAGCAGACGAGGAATGACATCTTCCGAAATATCGAGATTGGGCTTATTATAGAGTAGGCGATAAAATTCAAAAGCGCAGCCGGCGATTTCGGGGATATCTTCCTTTCGATCCCTTAGAGGAGAAAGATGTATGGCGATCAGATTGAGTCGGAATAACAGATCTTCGCGGAATCTGCCCAACCGGACAGCCTCCTGAAGGTCGATATTGGTGGAGGCGTGCACCCTGACATTAATATCATTTTCTTCAACAGCCCCCAGTGGCCTTAATTTTCGGGTTTCCAGCACCTTCAGTAGCTTGGCCTGGGCACACATTGATAGGTTACCAATCTCGTCAAGAAATATGGTGCCGCCATCGGCGAATTCAAAAAGCCCGAGCTTGTGCGCTTTGGCGTCGGTGAATGCCCCTTTCGTATGACCGAACATCTCCGACTCGAACAGTTGGTCCGGAATGGTGGAACAGTTAACCTCGATAAAATGATGCGCCTTACGTATGCCCGTATAGTGCATTACCTTGGCGACAAGGTCCTTGCCCGTTCCGGTCTCGCCAAAGGTAATTGCGTTAGGATAATCGACGCCACTAAGATCGGCGATTAACTGCTTGATAGCAATCATCGAGGGGCTTTTCCCTATTATCGCGGAGAGGTCGAACCCCTTTCCGAAATCAGTTTTTGGAGCGGGAACGCCCTTTTCTGGTTGAAGCTGTCTTGCGAGATGCGCCCGATAGTCCTTGAAGGTCAAGATATCGGAAATACCCAGCTTGGCCACTTCAAGAATATCATGTTCCTCGATCGTGTCGGAAATGCCGACGACACGCAGTTTATCCGATGAAATCGACAGTTGGCTGAGAAATGCTGGTGCTCTAAACTCCTCATTATCCAAATCGACATACGCGGTGCCGTCGAGGATACCTGATTGCGGGACAGTTGGCTTTTCGAATATCGAGACTTGATGCGAGGTATCTAACCCCGAATGCCGAAAATGCTCGTGACCGGCCGAAAATAGGCGTTCACCGAATATCAAGACGCTATGAGGCATCAATAGTCTCCATTTTCTTATTGTCGGCAGTCTTCGAGGGTAATTAATGATAGGCGATTTAGGATTTGGAATGACGACAGCTAAGAGAGAGTGGCTTTGAATCCATTATTCACGGCTGGTGCCCCGGACAGTGCAGAACTAAGAACTTTCGAATTGCAATTTGAGCTATAAAGCTTAAAGGGGGCGGACCTCACCTCTCCCCAGACTCCGGGATTTGAAATTCGACTCAAGACCGTTTGCCGAAAAATTGGACGAAGCAGTCGGCTGGTTATGGAATTACTTTAGCAGCAACATCTTTTTTGTCTCAGTAAAATCCCCTGCATGGATTTTATAGAAATAGATGCCAGAAGAAACATTCTCCGCATTCCAAATGATTTGATGATGACCGGCTTCTTTTTTTGTATCCTCCAATGTTCCAATTTTGCGCCCCAATAAATCGAATATTTCCAATGTCACATCAGACGACTTCGGAATATCGTATTGAATCGTGGTCGTAGAGTTGAATGGGTTGGGGTGGTTTTGAGCGAGCGTGAATTCCTCGGGAACAGATAGATGTTCGTCCCCAATGCCGACAACTGCGGAATCCCCCCCACCGAAAGTTCCCATATCGCTGCGGGATGTTCCCAGGCCCCAAGAGCAATCGAGGAGGCTATCAAGAATGTTGGGATCCCCGGCATCGATGCAGGGGGAATCGATAGAGTCACCACATGCCATAGATGAGAGATGGAAATCGCCACTGGCCGGGTCGCGAAAAAGCGGGTCGGAATCGATATTGTTCAGCCCCGGCCAGCCTCCCTGAATATCACAATAATTAAATTCCGGGGACCCGCTGTAATAAATAGAAATTTCGGAGGGCCAGTCGCCCCATAGAATCGTGTTCGAAACATAAGCATCGGAGCCAAAGAAATATATGCCGCCAGCCGCGGAATTGGCAGAATTTCCGTTGATTGTATTATTAATGATTATCGGAGCAGAATTATCATAGCAGTAAATTCCACCACCGTTCTGGTTTCCAACATTCCCGATGATCGCATTTTGCGTAATTAGCGGGCTTGAATTAATGCAGTAAATACCGCCGCCCCCATGATAAATAGTGTATCCTCGCAGCCTGTTATTAGATATTATATTATTTCTTATGATTGGGCAGCTATGCTCTCCACAGAATATTCCCCCGCCATTGAACAAAGCATTATTCCCTGTGATTTGGTTGTCAATGATAGAGGCATTAGAATTATTCCAACAATAGAGCCCTCCGCCATACCAAATCGATGAATTATCGATTATTATGTTGTCTTTGATAAGAGGTCGCGAATTGAGGAGATTTATGCCCGCGCCCTCGGTTGCATAATTCCCGACGATTATATTATGCTCTATTATTGGATCGGATGACCTACAATTAATACCGCCGCCCGAGAAACCATACCCGTTTCTAATTGTTAATCCGATCACAGCAGCCGTACTATCACATCCGACGAGATATAGCACTGTAAAAGCCGAATCTCCGTCAATAACGGTATTCTGTATAACCAACGTGTCCAAAGAATATATGAAGTTTGATGCCAACACAATATTCTTACCATAGAAATTGACGTTCTCTACATAGATGCCATTCTGAACAAGCACAGTATCATGATAGAATGAGACGTTTACGGCATGCTGAATAGTTTTGAATGGATTTTGTGAAGAGCCGTCCCCAGTGGTGTCATTGCCGGTTGTTGAAACATGAAGCACATTCCCAAGTGAGCATTCAGGGTGTTGGGGGAAGTATAAGCCGATGTCTGAACGAGACCCATCGGGATCGGAGATATCGGGATCTCCGGCATTAATGCACGGTGACTGAGCGCATATATTAAAATCGCCGTTGTATGGATCTACCAACAGAGGGTTGGCAGTAATATTCCCGACGCCATCCCATCTTTCTTGAACATCGCAATATTCGATCACTGGCGCGCCGCTCCTGATATAAATATTCGCTCCTTCCTGCGCAGTATTTGCCCAGATAATCGAGTTAGTTACTACCGGATTGGAGTTCGAGCAGTAGATTCCAGCCCCGCATTCTGAGGAGTTTGCGAAGATTATATTATTGATCAACGTTGGATGAGAGCCATTCACCTCGACGCCGCCGCCATTATAGCCCGCGTCGTTTCTGATAATGACGTTTTGAGCGATGTAGCATTCGGAATTTCCGCGGCAGCTAATGGCTCCGCCGCTGATTGCGAAGTTATCGTCAAATCTGTTGGCAATGATTCTTGGAGCAGAAGAATCGCCACAATCGATCGCTCCTCCTCCGTAAGCATAGTTACCTATAAATGTATTGTTATTTATCGCTGGATAAGCAAAGTCGCCGCAGTAAATACCCCCGCCATCGCCCGCAACAGCATTTCGAATAATCATATTATTGGCTATTAGGGCTTCGCAACTATCATCACAATAAATAGCTCCTCCGGAACCTAAGCTTCCATAAGGTGGCGACTGCCCAAGGGCTCGATTATCGGCAATGGTATTGCTGATGATGGAAGGGCTGGAACTGTGACAATAGATTGCGCCGCCACGCCCGCCAGTATAAGGCTCCCCGGCGATATTGGAAGCAATGAGATTATTAACGATCATGGGACTTGAGCTAGAACAAAAGATACCGCCTCCATTTTGCGAATGCCCGTTTTGAATTTTGAAACCGGTGATAACCGCTGTGCTGTCTTCGCCATTTTCGAAGATAACGGTAGAGCCGGAAGAATCGCCGTCGATTATGGTGGTTTCAATATACGAAGTATCCCCGTTTATGAGAAACAATGATCCTAAGGTAATATTATGCCCTCCGAAATTTACATTCTCCACGTACGTCCCTGGCTGCACCAGTACCGTATCCCCATTAACGCTGGCGTTTATGCCAGCTTGGATGGTGGGGTAATCAGCAGGAACATGAATTATGGTAGCATAGCAAGGAAATGCAGCAAGGAGCCCCGTCAAAACGAACGCAATCCGTCTCATGAGAGTAACCTCCGCTCAAGTCTTAAGTCTTCAGTTTTACTGGGCCTCTGCGCAGTCAGCTTAAGGGTATCCTCAGTATAACATGGGGTTTTGAATCTGCAAAGGGATTTTTTGCAAAAAAATGGACACCCGGACAGTCCGGCTGTCCCATGAAATCTGTGCCGTGTTGCTTTACTTCCCTTTTCTATTCACCGGATAGTACTTGTCGTAATCGATGCCTTCCAGATCAATGGAATCAAGGTCCTTCGCGACCATGCGCCCAAGAGCATCGAAAAAGGATGACACCGGACACATGCCCTTCCTGTGGCCAGTCCTTTTCTCGACCGGCGTCGTGCATAATGTTAGCTGAATCGGCCCGTCAATCGCCTCCAATATTTCACGAAATGTGTATTTACTCCGAGGTTTCACCAAATAATAGCCGCCCTTTCGCCCTTTCTTGCCTTTTAAGAGCTTGGCCTGCACCAGTTCCAAGAGTACTTTGGCCAAATACTCCCTTGGAATACCCTCGACCCTGGCGATCCCATCAATTGTCGCTCGACTATGCCCATCTAAAGCGGCCACATGAAGCATAGCATGAATGGCATAGTCGGCTTTCATCGAGTTCTTCATTTACATCTCTCCCCTACAATTGTGGTTTGATCTGAATGTCTTCGACCCAGTTTTTGCCACGCACAGAGGGGAATGTCAATAGGATTTTCCCTGGAATTGCCACTAACCTGGGATTAGTGAAAGCTCATTTCGATTCCTCCTTGACTCGAGGCAATGTCTCGTCATATCTGAAATACAGAGGGGCGACCGCCTGGCCGCCCCTTGTGTCTTGCTCTGTCTGTTGGCCATGTTTGCATCATTCCTCGTGTATGCTTGTGTAGGAAATCCTGAGCGTTCCCCACGGCCCATTTCCATCCGAGCCGCTGAGGAACTGCACAGGTGCAAGCGAGCTTTCGGAAACGCCTATCAGAAATCCAAAGTATGGCAATTGCCCATCGGCCCAGCGCATGCAAAGATCGGTTACATCAATGTTGATAGTCTGAGACCCCGTGAGATTGACGGCGTATTCGGCATAATTGACGTTATCGAAGTCACCTCCTGGCGTGGCCCACGGAGCCTCCCAAGCGGCGTCGTCTTGATTCCAGTTAACGATGATCGGGCAGACCCTGATTGCTGCGAAAGTGCTGTCGTCGGACGCTGGTGAAACCGTCAACTCCAGTGTCGCCCTGTCGATAGTCATCAAGGTGTCTGGCAACCCAATATCGGGCCGGAAAAGCAGTCTGAAATTAGCACCATCCGGCTCGCTTATCCGGATGGCGCTGTCAATCTGGAATATATTCTCCTCGGCAAGGGATAAGCCGGCCGACACGCAGAGGGCCAGGAAGCCAAGGAAGCCTATCGTCACAATGGAATTTGTCCTACTCATCTTATCCTCCTCAAAATTAATCTCTCTGGAATGTCTTTACCTGAGCAATGTCATTGCCCTCGATGCCCTGCCATTCTCCGTGCAAAGGACGACGAAGTATACTCCTGATGCCACATCTTCCCCCTCAGCATTCTTGCCACTCCAGATCACATGGTGTTCCCCAGACTCGAAATTCCGGGCAGCAATTGTCTTCACCAACTGGCCGGTTATGCCATATATTTTCAGAGATACAAAACCCGGCTCTGGCAGGCTAAATGCAATCTCAGTCGAAGGGTTGAATGGGTTCGGACGGTTCTGCTCGAGAACGATCACGTCAGGTAGAACCGCCGTCGCCAGCTCTCTTTTGGGAATCGGATTGGACAGAAGATATGGAAAATAGTTTACATTGCGAACCCTAGGACTGGTTCCTCCCCACCAATTGTAAATGGCGTTGACATTAGCAAGATTGCCTTGGTTCCACATGTGGTAAAAAGATGCCGTGCCGTTGGTGTGTATTGAATTGTTGCCCCATTGACCAGCGGAGACCTGTCCGAAATCGGGCAGGGGAGCGCCGCTGGCATCATGGGAGGCAATATACGCTCCGTACAACGTGTTGCCTTTTATCTTAGTCCAACGAACGGTTCCGGTCGAAGTGGCGTCAAATTGCACCCCGATCTGGCAGGAATCGAAAACGCTGTAGACCGAACTGCTCTGTCCCTTTATCTGAACCATCGCGTTCGACAAGAGGATGCCGTATATCCCGCAGCGGTAGACCTTGGTCCTTTCCACCGAAGTCGAGCCGTGGGTAAAGTTCAGCCATATTCCTCCTTGAGCGTAGTACTCAATAGTGTCCCCGGCCATTTTCACAACCGGATTTACACCTGTCGGTGAGAATCTGGTGACATAGATTCCGTACTGGCTGCTGGGTGAAGGGGTCGTGAAGATCATGTTGTTGTCGATGAGATCCAAGACCTTTTGCAGACTTGCATTGGAATTGCCGCTGTACCAAATGCCGTAGTCACAGTTTTCAATGTAGTTGCCTTCAATGGTGGTGGATAAATAAGTCGCCATGTCGTCACCCCGAATCCTGATTCCGTATGAACCGCAGTCGACGATGCCTGAATTAGATATCACTGCCGGCTCGCCCCAACACGTCCTACGCAGGTCAACCCCAGCAGTCGTCATTTCGCGAAAACTGCAATGGTCGATTGAAATTCGTTCGGGGGTTAGCCCGTGAGCACAAAAAAGCCCTTTGTCAGCGTACTCGACGTCCACATACTGCATGTCGATAGTCGGGGAACCTTCTTCGCCAGCACCAAAGAAAGTAAGTCCTGTCCAGTCGCCTTCGCTTTTTTCCGATGGTCTGGAGGAAGTAAGCACTATGTGTTCCTCATCACTGCCGTGAGCCACAAATTGGGTAGATGCCAGGATGCGAATCTCCGCACGAGAAGCGTTGACCCCTTCGTGCCGAAAGTCAAAATCGTATGTCACATAAATGGTGCACGGTGCCTGAATGGTCAGCCCGGCCCCCATGTGAACATCACCATTCACGATGACGACGCCTGGGCCCCACGTTTCATACGACATGATCCACCCCGACTTGAAAATGTCCCCGAGAGCAAAAATGCCCATATTTGTCAAAGCCACGAATCCCATTTTTGCGTCCTGCGAGGCAGCGAGCTTATAGATCGAGGCGTCGTTAGGGATATCTCCAAGCGGCAACTCAATCCAGCTTCTGCCTGAATCACCGCTGGCCCAGATATGCGGCTCTTCAGCACCAGGAGCGGTAGACACCAAGAGCGCATGCGTATTCATGGGATCCACAACCACAGAGCCGAGGTCTGGCACAAAACTCATGCCGTAACTCCTTTGAGACCAGACGAGCGATTGGGAAGAGACATCATAGATTTTGTAGAATCCCTGGTCGGTCGCCGCATAGAGCGCCTTAGCTCCGTAGTCCCTTGCAATCTGTCTTACTTCAGTGCCTTCCGGTAAACCCTCTTCCATCGTGCTCCACGAATTGCCGTTGTCTTTCGAAATCATCGCCTTCGGGCTTGAACCACATACGTAGACATAGTCTGCAAAATCCGCGGACGGGTCAGATAGGATATCGTCGAAATGAGGCGACGAAAAATAGCCCGTGCTATTCCAATGTTCCCCGTTGTCTTCAGATAGCCAGATATAATCATCGGTACCTGCCGCCCAAGCTTCGTCCGAATCGGTTATTTGATCCAAGTCGACCGCGTCCACCGGATTCTCAAAAACGGATTCGCTCCAGTAGCCGCCGCCTTCGCCTGCTGCGTAGGCCAACTGCGGACTGGAAATGAAATCCAAATTCACAGCGTTTACGATGGGAGAACCCGAGGGGCTATAATTCGACCAGTGGCTGCCGTAATCGGCGGAATACATTACCCGACCATCGCTGGCGCTTTCCGATGAAACCATGACGTGAAAATTGTTCTGTAAGCCGACGGCAAAGGAAATATCCGTGATTGCCTTTTCTGAGGCTCCCGCCTCGAAACCCAATCCCACCAGATACCAGCCAAGAGTGTTGTCGAACTTCTTGATAAGCCCCCGGTCAGTGCCGACGAAGATTTTGCCGGTGATAGGATCATCGACCGGGAAAGAAGCGGCCGTGGAGTTGCACAAATAAGTGCCAGCCACTACTTCCGAAACAGACAGAGATGAGATTTGACCAGGATACAATCTTGCTTCCTTGATCTCGTAGACATTGTAGTTGGTGGCCACCAACGTGTAGAAGGTATCAGCATCGGGCTGGCTTAGTTCCAGAAAGCGGCCATCGACTGCCTGAACATTGACGTCGTACAAGAGGGGAGCATAGTGAAGGTCAACCATTGTAGCAACTGAAGGGTTGCTCAATTCAAACGTCAACAGGAATGTCCCCTCATCGGTTGCCACATATAATGAGGTGTAGGAGCTTGTCCAATAGACCGCGGACATGTCCCGGACAACGCGGTTGAAGCTATTTCCATCGATTCTTATCTCCACAGGATTGGCCCACCAATTGGGGAAATAATCGCCACCGCCCCCGGAATAATAAAGATTGCATCGGCCATCCTGGCCCTCTTCTACCGCCGCCACCTGCAAGCAAATGTCTCCTGCCTGGTCAATGGTCTCCACGACCGGCACGGGCGTGCTCTCGAAGTTGCGCTGCACCCAGGGATAGTCCCAGGAGTCGCGATTCTTTACATAGATGCCGTTGGAGGTTCCCAGCGACATGCCGGGAGGGTATGTGTACGATTGAAAGGCCTCTATGTCGTAAACGTCCAACCCGTTGGAGCTGGTCGAGCCGATAGAAAGCCAGTTGGTACCGCCATTCTCCGTATAGTAGGTGGATGGGATATTAGGTATGGCTCTGCTGGCCACCATGACGACATTGCCGGCATGCTCCGAGCTCGGAGGCACCTCGATGGAGCTGAAATGCTTGTTGGGAAGCTGGTCAGAGCCAGGCAACCAGTCCCAGGAAGCACCACCATTATCCGTTTTCCAAATTCGGTCATCAAAAGCGCTGCAGAAGGCGATATGGCCATAGCCAGCCAGTTTATAGGCAATTATTTTGTTGGCCGCTGGCATAGGGTAATTCCAAAAATTCCACCCTAAGTCATTTGCTCGCCAATAGAACAATTTCCTATCGCTTCCATCAGTCCCGATGAGGTAACGATGCCACGCCTGAGTTTGATAGTTGCTCGCATAAGCAACATCTATGGCATTCACCCAATAAGGGCCATTGAGCCTCTGCCAGTATTCGTTTATCGCATGAGCCTTGACACATAAAGAGAAAGCCATTAATAGTCCCATGCAGAAAATCCGCTTTATCATTGTTTCCTCCTTGAAAGAAATTGACTTGAAACATCATTTCAAATAAAGGAGTTTAAGCCTGGTAGAATTTTGGGACGCGCCTGCTTTCAGGAAATATTCTCCCGAAGAGACCCTTTTCCCAGAAGCATCGCATGCGTCCCATATTATTTTCCCGTTTTCTCCTCCTTCCACTTTAAGGGTTCTAATGAGTTTGCCTTGAATGTCATAAATCCCTATCTCACCCCCTTTCAAGTTGTAATAAGTGATGGCTACGGACGAATTGAAGGGATTAGGATAAGCCGAAAGGCAGGCTCTTATAGGTAGATTATCTTGCTCATCATTAACTTCATCCGGCTCGGGTTCCCAGTGGCTAATATATAGCCCGCAACATAAACTGGTATCGGGATTAGGGCGGCTATCGGTCCAGACCACATAGACCCTCCCATTGGAGCCAACTAAGGCCGGATCTGCCGAATCATCGAGTGTCTGGTCTATCCAATATGGATAATCCCAGGTAACTCCGCCGTCGGTACTGCGGGTGTAGTAGATGCTTCTGTGGGCCAATCCCGTGCCCTCATCCTCCCAGACAACATGGATCGTATCGCCGGTTAAGGCGATATCGGAGTCCCAGGCATAATGACTAGAGGTAGCCTGTCCCTCAGGGTCCCATATGAGCCCTGAATCTGTGCTTGAGCGCATCAATATATCCCCTGTAGTCCAATAAGGCGAATATTTGAAGTCCATCCAACAAACTGCTAAATCTGCGCCCCCCCCCACGCATATGGACGCTTTTTCCGAAGGATGCTCATCAACGGTGCTTAAGGCGATATTTGGCGACCAATTGACGCCTCCGTCCGTGCTTCTGATATAGTAAACGTCCCCTGCTTCCTCCGACCTGTAAAAGCCCGCCCATACCAAATGCACGAAATTATTAATTGAAACCTGATCAGGGATATCGCTTGCAAATGTCCTAAAAATATTCTGCGGCGCTGACCAGTTTTGCCCGAAATCTGACCTTCCCCTGATTTGACGGACACACGGAAAGGATACTAAATTGTATCTGGAAGGAGTGTTCGTTATGGAAAGAAGGAAATTTGACGCCGAGTTTAAGCGCGAGGCAGTGAGGCTAATCACGTCGGGAGGCCGCAAGGCGTCTGAGGTGGCTCGGGATTTGGGTATCTCAGACAATATGTTGCACCGCTGGAAGCAACAGTTTGCCGATGATCCGGTTCACGCTTTCCCAGGCAAGGGGCATCTCAAGCCTGAGGATGAGGAGCTGCGGCGTTTGAAGAAGCAGTTGGCCGATGTCACCGAGGAGCGGGACATCTTAAAAAAAGCTTTGGCCATCTTCTCGAAGAAGCCCAGATGAAGTATCGCTTCGTGGAGGACAACCGCTCCGCATACGGGGTGGAGAGGATGTGCCGTATTCTGAGAATCTCACGGAGCGGTTATTACGACTGGCGGGGTCGGGAGCCAAGCCAACGCCAGTTGCGGCACGAAAGGCTTTTGCCGGAGATAAGGTTGGTTTTTGAAGACAGCCGCCAGACCTATGGCGGTCCCAGGGTTTTCGATTCTTTGAAAGCCCGGGGGCATAGATGTGGCAAGCATCAGGTGGAAGCCCTGATGAGGCAAAATGGCATAACCCCCAAGAGACGGCGCAAGTTTAAGAAGACGACTGATTCAGACCATAACTATCCCATAGCTCCGAATCTGGTGGAACGGGTTTTCGAGACGGAATTGCTCAACCGCTTATGGACCTCGGACATCACCTACATCTGGACTTCTGAAGGGTGGTTGTACCTGGCGGTTGTTCTGGATGTTTGCAGTCGGAGGATCGTGGGCTGGGGCATGAGCCACCGCCTCCAAGACGAGTTGGTGGTGCGGGCTATAAAGCAGGCATTGGCACAGAGGCAAGTTGCCGAGGGATTAATCTTCCATTCCGACCGGGGGAGCCAGTTTGCCGGAGATGCCTGTCAGAAGTTACTGGATGATTATCATATCAGGCCCAGTATGAGTCGCAAGGGGGACTGCTATGATAACGCCATCAGCGAGAGCTTCTTTGGCACTCTCAAGACAGAGTTGGTTTATGTGGAGGAATTTCAAACCAGAGAGGAGGCGAAATTAAAGATTTTTGATTACATCGAGGTCTTCTACAACAGGCAGCGTATTCATTCGTCGATTGGTTACAAAACGCCTGTTGACTTTGAAAAAACAAAATCACTATCTTAATTCATTTTCCGTTAAAACGGGGGAAGATCAATCGGTGCTTTTCATGGCATAGAAGGACAGGCTGTCCCCATCCCAGCCATTGAAAATAATGTTTACATCCGAATTTACTCCTGATACGCTATAATACAATAAATCCGCTCTATTAGGGCTAAAGACATATCTGGCAGATGACCAGGTTATCCCATTATTGCTTGAAGTGGCATAGCCTATATTTAGACCGCCTCCATAGAAACTATTTCGCCAAAGCACCATAAGCCCATTGCCATCTCCAATCATTTTGGGAAAGAGGGTCTGACTGGAATCTTCCGATAAAACCCTAAGATTGCTCCATGTAAGCCCCCTATCGGTGCTGCGAAAATAACCTATTCTATCCGGTGGACCGAAATCCTCTGCCACAACATGGAGAGTGTCCCCATGGGCAAGTATCTGGGGATCCGCATGGCCGCCGGGATTGGAAAGGCGCACGGGAGTGGACCACTGGGCGAGGGCGGGGGCGGCCAAGCATAAAATGATAATAATCTGTATGGTAAGGGTCCTTTTCATAATTCCATTTCCAATCACTTAAGATATGTCAGCTTGATAGTTTGCTGGTTTTGGGACGCGCTTGCTCTGGCAAAATATATCCCTGAAGATACCGTTTTGCCGGATGCATCAGTGGCGTCCCATTCTATTCTCCCCAGATCTTCACCTCCTGTGAAAAAGGTTTTGATAAATCGGCCCTTGATGTCAAATATTTTTATCTCACCTCCTTTCAGCTTGGAGTACGTTATTGCAACTGATGAATTAAATGGATTGGGATAAGCCTTGAGGCTGAATGTCTCCGGGATAATTACATCCTCGACTATGGCATCGGGCTCATAAGGATAATAAGAGAAATAGAGGCCGCCGCTCACGGTCGTATCAGGGTTATCGCGGTTATCGACCCAGATGACATAGGTCTTGCCATTCGAGTATGCCACCCTGGGGTCGTGAGAGTCCGCCGGGTCTAAGTCAAGTTCGGTCTCCTCGCCCCAGGTGGAACCATCATCAGTGCTTTCTATATGCCAGACCTCCCTCATGGGGGCGTCGTGCCTCTCGAAAGCTGTATGGATTGTATCGCCTGCGTAGCAGATGTCGGGATGCATGTCGAGGTGAAGGAAGGTGATCTGCGCTTCCTCCTGCCAACTACCTCCCATGTCCAGGCTTCTCCTCACGAAAATATCGCCAGTCCACCCGAAGGGGCTGTATCGCCCGTCCGCCCAGCAGAGCGACATCTTGCCAGACCCATTTATTGACAGGGCCGGATTCATAGAGCCCGCGCTGTCGAAGGGGGTGAGCAATTCGGGCTCCGTCCAGGATTGCCCGCGGTCAGTGCTTCTTATATAGTAAGTCTCCCAGCTCGTCCCCTGCACGAAGTTCCCCGACCACACAAAATGAAAGGTGTCTCCATACGCTTCCATGTCCATTAAACTGGTCTCCTCGCAACGGAAAAGCTCCCGGGGCGATGACCAGCTTCTCCCAAAATTGGTGCTGCGGACAAGAAAGAAACCCATCCGAGGATAGACTTCCTTGGTAAAGATGACATTCACTGTCGAGTCGATGCTGGCAGCAGAAAATAAATAGACCCAGAGCAAACCCGGGTTCAGCGCATGTTGCGAGAAGCCCCAAGCCCCCCCGCCATTGGTCGAAACGCTGTAGGCGATGTTCCCCAGTTGGCCGGAGTACGCCACCTCGTACCAGAGAGCCATTATCTTGCTACCATTGGTCAAAAATCTCGGGTAATAGGCATTGTTGTAGTCTATAGTGTCGTTCAGTATGAGGCCTCCACCCCAGTGGTCACCCCCGTCAGTACTCCTGACATAGGCTATCTTGGCACGGCCGGGACCTTTGGTGTAGCCAGCATGCAACGTGTCGCCGCGCACCAAAAGGGCTGGATAATGACCTCCTCCAACGTGGATGCGGGTAGGAGGAGACCACTGCTGGGCAGGGGCATCAGTTTTGAGAAGAATACTGAGCAATATAATAACCACAACTAATGTGGGAGCAGTTAATCGCCAGTTTTGAGGCCGCATAAGCTTCTCCTTGTTTCAGGGGAAAATTCCGTAATCTAAGTAAAATAAATAAATGGAGCCATAGGCTGTCAAGAGAATTTTGATTTTAGTCCCGTTTTTGTTGGCAATGTGCTGAAAGGGGGAATCCCGCTTACCCCGCTTTGAACCCCCGACCTTGGGGCCAAATGGAGCATCGCGGGATGTCTTCATTGCCGATTAGGGGCGCTGTGGAATGTCAAGCGGAGCTAATGGGAAAATCCGCTGGAAGCCGGAATATCATCCCAAGGCAATGAGGGCCTTGAGATT
>Ga0315289_10005458_pt1 | contig 18782 bp, 19 predicted proteins | sample YL17G11_40_MG_FD_203452 | JGI IMG/M metagenome (GOLD analysis project Ga0315289, IMG submission 203452) | Sediment microbial communities from Yellowstone Lake, YNP, Wyoming, USA - YL17G11_40 | ecosystem: Environmental > Aquatic > Freshwater > Lake > Sediment | place: USA: Wyoming | collected...
GTTTGAAGCGGAAAGGAGATGGGTCATGAGGGATCAGTAAATAACAGGAGGGGGTATGCGAAAGATTTCGTTGATTTTATTTGCGATAGTTTTGGCCACGGGATTGTTGATGGCTGATCCTGTTTCTGTATCAGCCCAAAGCCAGAATGATCTGTTTGACATGATCGAGGCCCTGGAAGTGGGCGAGCCGGTTTATTATGAGAATCTTACGATCGTGCCGGTTTATAGCGATAACACCAAAGACCGCACGCGTTATGCCACGCTGGAGGAGGCGTTGCGCAATGGCTGGCTGGATGTGGAGGAATTTTCAAGCGGCAGCGTCCCGCGGGTCAGCGTGTCTAATAACAGCGGTAATTATGTGTTCATCATGGGCGGCGAGATATTGACCGGCTGCAAGCAGGACAGAATAGTCAGCCGCGACGCGCTTATCGGGCCACGCTCGCATGGCGTGACTTTACCGGTTTATTGCGTGGAGCAGGGGCGGTGGAGCGAAAATTCCGACCGGTTTTACAGTAAAGGTAATCTGGGTACTTACCAGATGCGTTCCTGCGCTCAATACGGCCGGCAGACCATGCAGGCCAGCATTTGGGCCCACGTCAGCGAAGCTAACTCGCGCATGGGCGTGCGTTCTTCCAGCAACGCTTATCAGGCGTTATATGACAGCGAGCCGGTAAGAAGAAAGATCGGTTCTTATGAGCGCCACCTCGGCCGTATCCCTGATCTGGGCCGGGGTACCGTGGGCGTGGTCATCGCCGTCGGTTCGCGGATAGTCAGCGCCGATGTTTTTGGCAATACCAGGACTTTTAAAGCGCTTTGGCCCAAGATAGTCAAGTCAGCGGCCATGTCGGCGGTGTACGATGGCTTCAGCGGCCGGATCACTCAAGAAGCCGCTGCCCGTTATTTACGCCGGCTGCATTCTAATTATTACCAGCAACGCCAGGGAATAGACTTAGGCGTTGATCTCTATTGCGCTGATCATGGGGTAAATGTCAACGCGTTGACCTGGCGGCATTCCGTTATCCATATGGCAGCGTTTACCGAAGAGACAAGGGCTTATATGGATTATCAGGACGATTGGAGCACCAACAATCAAATAATCCGCCGGCCGGCAACATCGGTCAGGCAGGTTCATTGATATAGGCGGGAGCCGGGGTCATCCCGGCTCCCGGCCTCCCGAATAGAAATAAAATAGAAATAAAGAGGAGGGAAATATGCGAAATCTTTTAGTTGCTTTAGTCGTAGTCTGTTTGTGCGCTTGTCAGAACGCCGGCGCTTCCGGAACGCGGATACGGGTCATGGCCGGCTTGGATAAGCCGTTGGTCCTTGCCGGCTCCGAGGATACCGTTCTGGTCAAGGTCGGGTTGCAGGGCGATGAGCTGCTTTTAAACAATAAGCGCCTGCCGATGAACATTGCTATAGTCCTGGACCATTCCGGTTCGATGAATAGTCAGAACAAATTAGAGAACGCCAAACAAGGAGCCATAGAAATAGTCGACCGCCTGACTTCTGAAGACATCGTATCGTTGGTCATCTACGACGACCGGGCCCAAGTCTTGTTGCCGGCCCAGCGCGCGTCTGACAAAAGAAGGATAACGGATATCATCCGGAGCGTTCAGACCGGCGGCAGCACGGCTCTGTATGCCGGCGTGTCTTTGGGCGCGGAAGAATTGCGCAAGAATATCGGCCAGGGCCATTTAAGCCGGATCGTTTTATTGTCAGACGGTTTGGCTAATGTCGGGCCGCAATCAACAGAAGAGCTTGCCGGGTTGGGCAGCGAGCTTTCCCGGGATGATATCGCGGTCTCAACTGTCGGCGTCGGGCTTGATTACAATGAAGACCTGATGACCGCTTTAGCCGCGCAGGGCTCAGGAAATTCATATTTTGCGGAAAATTCGGACGAACTGCCGGATATTTTCGCCGAAGAGATCGGCGAAGCCATGACCGTGCTTGCTTCTAAAATAAATATGCGGCTGGAATGCGCCGAAGACGTGGTCCCGCAAGCGGTGTTGGGCCGGACCGCTTCGATCCAGGGCAGGCAAGCCAGCGTTAAGATCAATAATCTTTATGGGAAAAACGAAAAGTACGCTTTGTTTGAGCTGAAAGTACCTAAGGGCGCGGCAGGTTCGCAGCGCGAGTTGGCCAAGATCGAGGTGGAGTACTTTAATCCGCTGACCAAAGAGCAGGTCAAAGAAGTAAAAACAGTGTCGATCAGTTATTCTTTAGACCGGACGGCGGTAGAACAGAATATGGACAAAAAAGTATTAAAGGAAGCGGCTCTGACGAAAGCCTCGCAGGCCAAACAGGACGCGATTCGTTTGGCTGACCAGGGTCAGTATCAGCAGGCCAGCCAGGTCATGGCCGCGCAGGCTACAATGCTTGAAAAAGTCGCCGCTCAGTGTAATAATGATAAGGCGATGTTGCACGAATCGGCAAAATTAAAGGTAACATATTCAAATATGGAATCAAGGAAAGGGCTAAGTCGGTATGAGCGTAAACGTCTGGCTAATGAAGCCTATATGCAGGAGGGTCAGCAGTTTTACGCTCCGGCTAAGGAATCGAAGTAAATATGCGCGTATACGACTTAAAACCGCACTTGGGTTTGTTCTTTATCCTGGCGGTACTGCTGCCCAGCGTTATCCTGGCAATGATCGGCGCCCGGGCGATCAACCGCGAAGAACTTTATATCGCCAGGCGGTATGAAGCGGCGATCAGCGCTGAAGTCCGCCACGCCGCATCCCTGGTCAGCAGTGAATTAAACAAAATAGAAGACGACCTAAGCCGCAGCGCTCCTGAATACGGCGACATGGCAGCTAAATTACGGTCCTGGCCGAGCGTTCAGCCTTTGGCCAGGATCCCGTTTTTATTATCCAACCAGAACGAAGTGCTTTGGCCTACAGGCAATACGCCGGAAGAGAAAGAATTTTTATTTTGGAACATGGACTTTTTTGCTAATAAGGCTAAGGTGCCGGACTATCAAAATATTGCCCAGGTCTACCAAGAAAAAATAGTCAGCCCGCCGCAAAAGACCCAAAGCCAAAGGACCTATGCCGCCGATCAAGAGTTTAGTGTTTCTTCGGCCAGTCAGGATAGTTCCTACGATCGGCAGATGGCGCAAAGCCGGTTTGACCAGTATGAGCCGGTGCGCGAGCAGGTCTATGCTGAAGCCAAAAAAGAGGGCCAGCGGGTCGAGACGAGAAATGTTTTGGGCCGCCAGGCGCTCAACGAAGGCAGCGCTAAAATGGCCAAGGGCATAGCGGCCCAAGAAGATAACCGTTCGTTATATATCTCTAAGCGCCGTAAGTTTAAGGAGATAACCGGCGCTAACACTCAAGGTATCATACCTCGTTTTGTCGATGATAAGCTGAGTCTGATATTTTGGAAAAAAATAAGCGGCGAGAAGGTCGTCGGCTGTGTGTTGTCGATGACCCAGCTGCGCCAGCGCATAATCGGCGTGCTCCCGGACATTTATTCTAAGGTGCGCCTGCTGACTGTTTTGGATCAAAACGGCCGGCCGCTGATCAGCCCCCTGGAAGACACCAAGCGCGATTGGCGGCGGCCGTTTGCGTCGCGGGAGGTAAGCGAGCTTTTGCCCCGCTGGGAAGTGGCGGCGTATTTGAACGACCCGGCGGTTATATCTTCGCAGGCGAATTTTATGTCGGCGCTTTTGTGGGGGCTGATCTTTATTCTTTTTGCCTCAATAACTATCGGCGGTATCCTTATTTTACGGGCGGTAAACCATGAGATGGCTTTGGCCCGCCAGAAGACCACGTTTGCCGCCAACGTCTCGCATGAGTTGAAGACTCCGCTGACATCAATAAGGATGTTTGCCGAGATGCTTAAGGAAAAACGCCAGGCTGATGTCCAGAAACAGGAACAATACCTTGACCATATGGTCTCCGAGACCCAGCGCCTGACTAATCTGATCAATAATGTTTTAGATTTTTCCCGTATTGGACAGGGCAGGAAACTTTACAATATGAAAAGCCTGGATCTGGCAGCGCTTTGCCGGGAAGTAGCGGAAAACCAGAGAGTCGGGCTGGAGTCTGTGGGGTTTAAGCTGGAGTTAAAGGTGCCGGGTCTTCCCTTGATGGTCAAGGCTGATTCTGAAGCGCTCAAACAGGTGTTGATCAACCTGCTTTCTAACGCTCAGAAGTATTATGGCGAAAAAAAAGACATCGAGGTAGAAGCGGCCGCGGACGGCGCGTGGGCCTGCGTTAGCGTTAAAGACCGTGGTATCGGCGTGCCGGTCAAGCACGCTAAAAATATATTTAAGGAGTTTTTCCGGGTTGACGACGCTTTGACGTCGCGGGTGAAAGGGACCGGCCTGGGGTTGACTATCGCCCGGATGATCGCCCGCGACCACGGCGGAGACGTGGTGTATATGGACCGTGAAGGCGGGGGCAGCGTTTTCCAATTACGGCTTCCGGGAGATATATGAAAAAAGAAAGAATATTGATCGTAGAAGACGACCCGGCCATATTGACCGGATTGACCGACCTCTTAGACAGTGAGGGGTATGAGACTTATACTGCCGGCGACGGCAACGCGGCTTTAAGAGCTTATGCTAAAGAAAAGCCCGATCTCCTGATCCTGGATATTATGATACCGGAAAAAAGCGGATATGACCTATGTAAAGAAATACGCAAGTCCGACACCAAGACCCTGATCATGATGTTGACGGCCAAAGGGCAGGAAGTCGATAAGGTCGTGGGACTGGAGTTGGGTGCCGATGATTATATGGTAAAGCCATTCGGAGTAAAAGAGCTGTTGGCCAGGGTAAGGGCCATATTGCGTCGAAGAGGCGCGGCGGATTCTTCAAGCCCCAAAGACGACCGGCCGATATGTTTTGGCGATATAAACATTGATCCCAAGACGCTTAAAGGTAAAAAAGGTTCAAAAGACATCGCAGTGTCTCTGCGTGAGGTCCGGTTGCTGCAGCTTTTCGCGCGGCACGCCGGAGAGGTCCTGGACCGGTCAGTCATCCTGGATGAGATATGGGGCTTGCGCTATGAAGGGACGACCAGGACGTTGGATCAGCATATCGCCAAACTTCGTCAGAAAATAGAAGATAAACCTGCCCGGCCTTGTTATATCAAGACGGTCCATGGCGTAGGGTACAGGTTTGATCGATGAAGATCATCGCCGGGAAGTTTAAGGGCAGGGTCATTGTGTCGCCCAAATCCGACGTGCGGCCGGTTAGCGAGCTGGCTCGCAAGGCTTGTTTTGATATTTTAGGCCAGGAGGTCCGGGACAAGTCCGTGCTGGACCTTTTTGCCGGCAGCGGGGCCTTAGGGCTTGAGGCAATATCGCGGGGCGCGGCTAAATGCGTTTTGATCGACCACGATCCGGACAGCGCCGCGGCTATTATCTCAACCATTAACTCCTTGCAGATCAATGAGTTATGCGAATTCTACCGTCGTGACGCCTTTGGGGCCGCCAGCGACTTGGCGCGCCATGACAGGACTTTTGACCTGATATTTCTTGACCCGCCTTATTATCAGGGATTGCTGACAAAAGCCTTGCAATCAATAAAGGCGTATGGTATATTATCGCCTCTCGGTTTGCTGGTTTGCTTCGGATTCGTCAAAGACGAGTTCCCTGGTGACGACGCTGATCTTGAGTTGCTTTGCCAGCGTACTTACGGTAAGACTGCTTTAAATATTTACCAGTTAAAATGAAACGCGCTATATATCCCGGGACATTCGATCCTTTGACCAACGGCCACATCGATATCGTCAAGCGGGCCGCATCCATATTTGACGAGGTGGTGGTGGCGATAGTCAAGCGTTCTTCCAAGGACGAATTTTTTAGTTACGCCGAGCGCTTGCGTATCGCCAAGACCGCCATCGGCGCCCTTAAACTTAAAAACGTGCAGGTCGAAGGTTTTGACGGCCTGGTAGTGGATTATGCCCGCAAGAAAAAAGTCTCGGTGATCATCCGCGGTTTACGCATGATCTCTGATTTTGAGTACGAATTTCAGATGGCTCTGACCAATCGCAGTATCGCCTCAGACATCGAGACCGTCTTTCTTATGCCCAATCCGCAATATTCGTTCATATCTTCGCGTCTGATCAAAGAAGTGGCGTCTTTGGGCGCGCGCTTAGACCAGTTTTTGCCGCAGGTTTCAGCCAAGGCGCTCGAAGATAAGCTAGCGCGGAAGTAGCCATGAAGATAGAAACCGCGCGGATCAGCGCGATTCCCTGTTATCTTAGAGAAGACATCGATGTTTCCGGCTGGGACATGGACAGCGAGGACGTGCATTTTGACGGGAAGCTTGCGCTGGAATGCGATTTTGTCCTGGCCGGCAAAGAGATATTGGTAGATTGCTCGGCGAGTTTCTCGCGCCTGATAGTCTGTTCGCGCTGTCTGGAGAAGTCGAAACAGCCCGTGCGGCGTAAGTTCTCTCTCAACTATGATTCTACTAAGATCGGCGATCATCTCCAGATAGACGCGGATGTACGCGAGGAATTACTGTTGACCTTTCCCATGAAGGTCCTTTGCAAAGAAGATTGCCGGGGCCTGTGCCCGGTGTGCGGCACTGATCTTAACCGGGAAGAATGTGATTGCCGTAAAGACGAACGCGGGCTGGCTAAACCCGCGCCAAAAGAGGAAAAGTTCAAAATAAAAGTCGCAGGCACCAAGTCCCCTTACAAAAAACAGCAACCGCGTAATAAAAAGGAGTAGCATGGCTTTACCTAAAAGGAAACATTCTCACTCACGTTCCTGTAAGCGTACCACGCATTACAAGCTCGTCATGCCGCAACTGGTGGAATGTCCCCAGTGCCGTAAGCTTAAACCCGCTCACATGGTCTGTCCGTTCTGCGGCCAGTACGCCGGCCGCCAGATCGTTAAGGTGGAAAAGAAAGCAAAGAAGAGAAGAGCCAGATAGGTTTAGGAACAATGACAAATGACAAATATTCAAATGTCAAAACAGGGTAAAAGTCTTTTTTTGTTTTGTCATTTGAGTATTTGAACATTTGGCATTTTTTAAAAATATGCCTTTTCGAATCGGTCTAGATATTTCCGGCGGCGACAACGCGCCGGCCGAGGTCTACAAGGGCGCGGTCCTGGCTCATAAAGAGCTGGAACACGAGCTTACCCTGGTAGGCGTGCCCTCTGAGATCGAAGATCAGGCGGCTAAATATCCCGGCAGTCTCAAAGCTTTTAAGGTGGTCGAGGCGCTGGAAAAGATCGAGATGGCCGATTCTCCCGTGACTGCGGTGCGGCGCAAACGTAATTCTTCCATGGTGGTAGGCGTCAACTTGGTCAAAGCCGGCAAACTTGACGCTTTTGTTTCTTGCGGCAACACCGGCGCGCTGATGTGCGCGGCTACCCTTATAACCGGCATGATCCCCGGCGTGGAACGGCCGGGAATAGCCGTGCCGATGCCGACTAAAAAAGGGCCCTGCCTGATGATCGACGTGGGCGCCAACATCGATTGTTCCCCCCAGCATCTCTTGCAGTACGCGGTAATGGCCGCGGTCTATAGCCGCTTAGTCATGGGTAAGTCCGATCCTCGCGTCGGGATACTCAATATCGGCGAGGAGGAGTCCAAGGGGACCGAACTATACAAGACTACCTATAAGCTTTTGGCGGCAACGCGTCTGAATTTCGTCGGAAACATCGACGCCAAAAGTATTTTCAGCGGCGATTGCGATTGTATCGTCTGCGACGGCTTGGTCGGCAATATCGCGCTTAAGGTCGCCGAAGGCTGCGCTGATTTTATCATGAAGTCATTTATCGGCGCAGGCTCAAAGAACGTCGTCGGCATGCTGGGCTTAGCTTTGATGAAAGGTAATCTTTTGGAATTCAAAAAGAACCTGGATTACGCCGAGTACGGCGGCGCCATATTGTTGGGTATCGACGGTATTGTGATCAAAGGTCACGGGCGTTCCAACGCTCTGGCGGTCAAAAACGCCCTTAAAGTGGCGGCCCAGGAGCTTTCCCAGCATCTTACCGATGAGATCAAGAAAAGCATTGATGAGACTTACGGCGATCCGGCGGTTAGAGAGTTGCTGGGAGATAGTAGATAATAGATGGTAGATGGTAGATGAATTCCCGACTACCATCTACTATCCATGCGAATAAGTTAATATGACTGCCATTATCTTTCCCGGTCAGGGCGCGCAATATCCCGGTATGGGCAAAGATCTTTATGACGCCTATCCGCAAGCTCGCGAGATCTTTGGCCGGATGGAAGGGGTTTTGGGGTTCAGCCTTTCGGCTAAATGCTTTCATGGGACGCTCGAAGAGCTTAAAGATACTTCCCTGGCGCAGTTAGCCATCATGGCCGTAAGCCTTGCTGGTTTCGAGGTCCTTAGATCTAGGGGGTTCAAGGCTGATTATTTGGCCGGTCTTAGCCTGGGAGAATACAGCTGCCTTTATCCGGCAGGAGTGTTGAGCCTGGAAGATCTTACCCGGCTGGTACGCGAACGCGGCCGGGCCATGCAGGAAGCCGCTCTAAACAGTAATTCGACCATGCTGGCTGTGCTGGGCCTGGAGAAAGAACAGCTCCAGCCTTTAGCCGTAAAGTGCGGTTTTTATATCGCTAATCTTAACGCTCCCGGACAGGTGGTGATATCGTTGGCTAAAAAGGACGTTGCCGCAGTAAAGGCGGCACTTGAGGCTTTGCCGGCCAAAGTGATAGAGCTTGAGGTCAGCGGCGGGTTCCATTCGCCGTTTGTAGCCCCGGCCAAAAAAAGGCTGGAAAAGATCTTAGATTCTTTGGTTTTTAAAGGCGCGGCCATACCGGTGGTAAGCAATTTTACCGGTCAGGCCCATACTATGGCTAAGGAGATAAAAACCAATCTTTTAGAACAGTTGACTGCGCCGGTACGCTGGGTAGATTGCGTGCGGTTCATGGCCGGCCAAGGCGTTAGCGAGTTTTATGAAGTCGGCCCCTCGAAAGTACTTAAAGGGTTATTGCGCAAAATCGACCCCGGGTTTAGGGTTATCAATATAGAGAAACAGGCGGATATTGAGAGTATAAATGACAAATGACAAATGTTCAAATGACAAAACAAATAACGGGTTTTTCGTCGGTTTTGACATTTGTGCTTTGACATTTGTCATTAGAGCTTGGAGGTCTATATGAAGTTCCAGGATAAAATAGTGGTGGTGACCGGCGGGGCTCAAGGTATCGGTAAGGAGATAGCCCTGCATTTCGCGCTCCAGGGGGCGAAACTGGCTGTGCTTGACGTCAATGACGCGGTGTTGGAGGCGGTAGTCAAGGAGCTTGCGCTTCATACCCAGGCCTGCGGCTACAAAGTGGACGTCACCAAATTGGCAGACGTAGAAACGGTTTTTAACAAAATCATTGACAATTTTGGGCGAGTTGATATATTGATTAACAATGCCGGGATAACCCGGGACAATCTTGTTTTGCGGATCTCTGAAAGCGACTGGGATGCCGTGTTAAACGTGAACCTTAAAGGGGCGTTTAACTGCGTGAAAGCCGTGGTAAAGCCCATGGTCAAGCAGCGTTACGGCAAGATAGTCAACATCTCTTCAGTCATCGGTATCATGGGCAATCCCGGCCAGATCAACTACGCGGCTTCCAAAGCCGGGTTGATCGGGATCACCAAGACCCTGGCTAAGGAATTGGGTTCGCGCAATATCTGCGTCAACGCCGTAGCCCCGGGATATATCAAGACCGCGATGACCGATAAATTGTCCGACGCCGTGAAAGCGGAGATGTTTAAACGCATACCCATGGGAAGGTTCGGCGAGCCTAAAGATGTGGCTGGAGCTGTTCTTTTTCTGGCATCAGGCGAGGCTGATTATGTGACCGGTCAGGTACTGGTCGTGGACGGCGGCCTCGTTTAATTATAGATACGGAAAACATCAAGACTCGCGATAGACCGGGTCCTAAAAGGAGGAGACGACATGAACGTAGAAGATAAAATCAAGGATATTATAGCTGAACAGCTCGGCGTCAAGAAAGAAGAGATGAAGATGGAAAGTTCTTTCGTCGACGATCTGGGCGCTGATTCGCTGGATACCGTGGAAGTGGTCATGGCCCTGGAAGAGGAGTTCGGTATCGAGATACCCGACGATGACGCTGAAAAGATAGCCACCGTCGGCGACGCGGTCAAATATATCAGCGAGAAAGTCAAATCCAAAAAGGAAGCCTGAGGGCGAAGGTTCTTTGTCTGACATGGAACGCAGAGTAGTTATAACTGGCTGCGGTGTAGTGTCGCCCGTAGGCATAGGCAAGGCGCCGTTTTGGGAGTCTTTGATTGCCGGCAGAAGCGGTATCGGCAAGATCACTCTTTTTGATGCCAGCCGTTTTGACGCGCAGATCGCCGGCGAAGTGAAAGATTTCCTCCCGCCATCTTTTGTGCATCCCAAGAACGCCCGGCGTACCCCCCGTTTTATTCTTTACGCTTTAAAAGCTACTGAGGAGGCCATCCAGGAAAGCGCCTTTGACGTTTCCGGCACGGACCCCTATCGGGCCGGCGTGATCATTGGTTCCGGCATCGGGTGTTTGGACATCGTGGAAGAGGAATGCCAGGTTTACCGGGAAAAAGGGCCTTCCCGTATCACGCCTTTCCTTATCCCGCTTATGATCACCAACGAAGCCGCCGGCAACGTGGCGATCCAGTTTGGTTTTAAAGGAATAAATTTTTGCACGGTGACCGCCTGCGCTTCGGGAGCGCACGCCATCGGAGAAGGGTACCTGGCGGTCAAATATGACCGGGCGGATATAATGATCTGCGGCGGTACGGAAGCCAGCATCACCCACATGGGCATCGGCGGATTTTGCGCCGCCAAGACGCTTTGTAGTAACCATAATGACGAACCGACCCGGGCCAGCCGGCCGTTTGATAAAGACCGCAGCGGATTCGTGATGTCCGAGGGAGCGGGGATCCTGATCCTCGAAGAGCTGGAGCACGCCAAAAAAAGAGGCGCGCCGATTTACGCCGAGATCGTCGGTTACGGCGCCACCTGCGACGCTTACCACATCACCGCGCCTAACCCCGACGGCGATTCAGCGGCTCACGCCATGAAGCTGGCCATGAAAGAAGCTAAAGAGGTAGCGCAAAAAGACATCTATATCAACGCTCACGGCACCAGTACCCAGCTTAACGACGCCATGGAGACCAGGGCCATCAAGAAAGCCTTGGGTGAGTACGCTAAATACGCCCATATCAATTCTACCAAATCCATAATCGGCCATACTCTGGGCGCGGCCGGGGCCATCGAGTGCGTTACCTGCTGTCTTACCCTAAAGCACAAGGTCATCCACCCCACGATAAATTACGAGACTCCTGATCCGGATTGCGACCTTGACTACACGCCCAATATTGCCCGCGAAATGGACGTAAAACTGATCTTGTCCAATTCTCTGGGGTTTGGCGGCCACAACGCCACGCTCTGCTTGAAAGAATACAAATAAAAAATCGGTGGTTTATGGGTTTAACAATAATCGAAAAGATATTATTGGCGCACGCTCCCGAACGTAAACTGGCTGATTTTGTTTACGCAAGCGTGGATTTTTGTTTTGGCAACGACATCACCGCGCCCTTGGCGGTAAAAGAATTCGAAAAAGCCGGGTTTAACTCGGTGTTTGACGGCAACAAAATCGGGTTCATCTGTGATCATTTTGTCCCGGCCCGCGATGTTAAGGCCGCCAACAACGTTAAATATCTGCGGGAATTTTCTAAGAAATTCAAGATAAAAAATTTTTACGATATCAATAATTGCGGAGTGGAGCACGCGTTTCTGATCGAAGGAGGTTTTATCCGGCCGGGGGCCCTGGTGGTCGGCGCTGATTCGCATACTTGTACCGGCGGAGCAGTAGGCGCCGGCTCATTCGGCGTAGGCTCGACGGATCTGGCCGCGGCGATGCGCACCGGCAAATGCTGGTTTAAAGTGCCGCAAACGATAAAGTTTGTTTACAAGGGTAAACCTTCTAAGTGGTTAAACGGGAAAGACCTGATCTTGGCCACGATCGGTAAGATCGGAGTCGACGGCGCGCTTTATAAAGTCATGGAGTTTTCCGGACCGGTTATCGAAAAACTGGATATGGAAAGCCGTCTGACCATGACCAATATGGCGATTGAAGCCGGCGCGAAGACCGGGGTGATTGAGCCGGACGAGGTCACCTTGAAATATTTGAAAATGCAAAATGCAAAATGCAAAATTAAAAATTTAGAAGACTTGAAAAGCGACGAAGATGCTAAATACAGCGAAATAGTCGAGATCGACGTTACCAAGATGGAACCGCAAGTGGCTTGTCCGCACTTACCCAGTAATGTCAAGCCGGCGAGCGCCCTGAAAAAAGTCAAGCTTGACCAGGTAGTGATCGGTTCTTGTACTAACGGCCGGATCAACGATCTGCGGGTGGCGGCTAAAATATTAAAAGGCAAGAAAGTCGCTTACGATACCAGGGTATTGATCTTGCCGGCGACGCCCAAGGTCTATCTCAAGGCTGAGCAGGAAGGTTTGATCGAAATATTTTTAAAGGCCGGCTGCATCATGGGCCCGGCGACTTGCGGCCCCTGTTTAGGCGGCCATATGGGTATTTTAGCCGACGGCGAATCCGGCCTAGCTACGACAAACAGGAATTTTATCGGCCGCATGGGCAGTCCGAAAAGTTTTGTTTATTTGGCCGGTCCGGCGGTAGCGGCGGCCAGCGCGATCAAGGGAAGGATCGCGCACCCCGAAGAAATCATAAAATAAAGGGTAGGGGCGAGGCCTGCCGGCAGGCAGGCCTGCCTCGCCCGCTAATAAATTGATATGATTATTAACGGCAAAGCGCATAAATTCGGCGACAACATCAATACCGACGATATCATCGCGGCGACTTACCTGGATTCGCAGGACGAGTTGTTCCTGGGTTCCAAGTGCATGGAGAATATCGACTCAGGATTTATCAATCGGGTAAAGCCTGGCGATATCATGGTAGCGGGAGCGAATTTCGGCTGCGGTTCTTCGCGGGAACACGCGCCGGTATCATTACGGGGCTGCGGAATAGCGTTAGTCATCGCTAAAAGCTTTGCCAGGATATTTTACCGTAACAGCATTAATCTGGGTATGCCGATATTGGTCTGCGAAAAAGCCGATGAAATAAACGCCGGCGACGAATTGGATGTAGACTTAAAAAACGGCGTGATCAAAGATATTACAAGCGGTAAGACTTTTTCATGCGAAAAATTTCCCGCCTTTATGGAAGAGATCGTGGAAGCTAAAGGGTTGCTTAACTGGATAAAGCATAGGAGATGATATATGAAAAATTATAAGATCGCGGTGATCGGCGGCGACGGCACCGGGCCCCAAGTTACAGCCGAAGCTTTAAAGGTAGTCAAGACCGCGGCTTCGCAGTGCGGTTTCAAATACACTATCCAGCAATATGACCTGGGCGGCCGGCTTTATAAGCGTACCGGTGAGACTTTACCGGATAGCGTGTTGGCTGAACTTAAGACTTTTGACGCGATACTGCTGGGCGCGATCGGCGATCCCGACGTAAAGCCGGGCATCTTGGAAAAAGGCGTGTTGCTAAAACTGCGTTTCGAGCTGGACCAGTATATCAACCTGCGCCCGGTGGTGCTTTACGATCCTCGTTTTTGCCCCTTGAAAGATAAGAGCGAAAAAGATATAGACTTTGTGGTTGTGCGGGAGAATACTGAAGGCCTTTATTGCGGGGCCGGCGGGTTTTTAAAAAAGGGGACGCAGGACGAAGTAGCTTTGCAGAACAGTATTAACACCCGCAAAGGCGTAGAGCGCTGCCTGCGTTTCGCCTTTGAATATGCCAAAAAACGCAATAAAAACAAAAAGGTCACGCTTTGCGGTAAGACCAATGTGTTGACTTTCGCGTTTGACCTTTGGGAGCGTACTTTTTACGAGGTAGCTAAAGATTATAAAGGTATAACCACGGATTACGCGCATGTCGACGCGACTTGCATGTGGATGGTCAAGAACCCGGAATGGTTCGACGTGATCGTCACGGACAATATGTTCGGCGACATCATCACTGATCTGGGCGCGATGATCCAGGGCGGTATGGGAATAGCAGCCGGCGGTAACATCAACCCCGAGGGTGTTTCCATGTTTGAGCCGATCGGCGGCAGCGCTCCTAAATATACCGGTAAAAACGTGATCAACCCTTTGGCGGCGATCTGCGCCGGAGCCATGATGCTTGATAATTTAGGCGAAACTAAAGCCGCGAAAATGATCGAAGACGCGGCCAAGAAAATAGTTAAAGAAAAACTGCAAAGCCTTTCAGCCGGAAAAATGGGATATTCGACCACGGAAGTAGGGGATCTGGTAGCAAAATATTTATAATATTTTTTTTGTAGGGGCCAACGGCTGTTGGCCCGGATAATATTAATGGGCGGCCAGCCAGCCGCCCCTACAAAATATGGAGGCCAATGAAAAAGAAGGCAGCTTACAATGTAGCGGTGGTCGGCGTGGGCGCGGTGGGAGAGGAGATGCTGCGGGTCTTGCGCAGCCGCGAGTTCCCGGTGAGCGACTTGAAAGTTTTTGCCCGCCATTCGCGTGACATAACCGTTGACGACAAGATGTATTCGGTAAAGGCGATCACCCCTGATGGGTTCACCGGCGTGGACATAGCCTTGTTTGCCGGTACGGAAGGCGATAAAGGCGCGGCGGTGACTTTTGCCCCGGAAGTGGTAAAGCGCGGCGGCGTGGTTATTGATAACGGCGCGGATTTTCGTATGGATAAAAAAGTGCCGTTAGTCGTGCCGGAAGTCAACCCTGGCGACGTTCGGAAACATAAAGGCATCATCGCTAACCCGAACTGTTCGACCATCCAGCTGGTGGTAGCGCTCTGGCCGATCTATCGAAAGTACGGCCTTAAAAGAGTGGTAGCCACCACCCTGCAGGCCGCCAGCGGCGCGGGACGCTCCGCCATCAATCAGTTAAACAAGGAAAATTCCGTGGTGGCCGCTTCCGGCTACAAGAACGCGCGGGTTTTTGGGGTGGAGCGGTCCATGCCCCAGCAGTTAGGCTATAACGTGTTCCCGCACATCGGCGCCTTCGGCGAATTTGATTACACTTCCGAGGAGTGGAAGATCATCAAAGAATCCCAAAAAATAATGCACGCGCCCAAGCTGAAAATATCCGCTACCACTGTGCGCGTGCCGGTGCGTACCGGCCACAGCGAGTCGGTCTATATCGAGACTGCGCGAAACGTTAAGCCGGAAGCGGTAAAGAAGCTTTTGGCCGGGTTTGGCGGCATAGTGGTCCAGGACGACCCCAAGCACAATCTTTACCCCATGCCCAATGATGCTGAAGGCAAAGACGAAGTCTTCATCGGCCGTATCCGCAAAGACCCGTATGTCAAAAACGGTCTCTGGCTGTGGGTGGTGGCGGATAACCTGCGCAAAGGCGCCGCGACCAACGCCGTCCAGATCGCCGAAATCCTGATCGGTAAATAGCGCCCCTTATTTTTTCTAATAGAAGAGTAGACGCTTTACGTAACTTCTTTAGCGGGAATAGATTATAAATCAAATATGGGCGCGCAAAAAGCCGCCATATTTGATTTGTAACTCGTTTATTTGCAATGAGTTACGTAAAGCGTCTGCAACCCTGCAACCCCCTGGGTTCCGGGGGTTCCGGGGACACACACTTAATTAGGCAATAAACTAAAAAATTAAGTGTGTGTCCCCGGATGTCAGATGATATACACTAAAAATAGGGCGGCCGCCCTATTTTTAGTGTAATTGCAGTAGGGCTTTTGCCCGGCGAAAAGGCTTAAACAACCTATATTGCCTTTAGCTGCTTTGTGTGTTAGTATTTCCGCATCATGCGTAACATTTTTTTGAAATTGGCCTATCTGGGCACGGATTATTACGGCTCGCAGCTGCAGGACAAACCCGGAGTCAGCGAGCCGACTGTCCAGGCAGCCCTGGAAACTGCTCTTCAAAAGCTGTTCAAGCGAAAGATCCGTCCGACTTTTTCTTCCCGCACCGATAGAGGCGTGCATGCCTTGGCCCAAGGCGTGAATTTTAAAATAGATTCGCCCGTGCCTTTGGCCAATATCAAACGGGCCTTGAATGTTTATCTGCCGCCGGACATCCGGGTGCTGGCGGTCAAACAAGTGCCTTTGGATTTTCATGCGCGCTTTAGCGCTAAAGATAAGACCTACCGTTATATCATCGTCAATTCCCAATATCCGGACGTACTCATGCACGAACGGGCCTGGCATGTTCAGTATCGGCGGCTGGATGTAAACCTGATGAAAAAAGCCGCGGCTAAACTGGTCGGCAAGAAGGATTTTAAGGTCCTGGCCAAGGAAGCTAAAAAGTATCAGGATACCCGCCGAAACATGCTTGCGATAAACATTAAAAAACGCGGCCGGTTTATTTACATCGACCTGCAGGCCCAGGGTTTTTTGCACAATATGGCCCGCAACATCGTGTCAATGCTTGCGGAATGCGGTTCCAAGCGGATAAAACCAACCCAAATACCGGCTATTTTAACAGGCAAAGCCCAATACCATTCCCGGCCAGCCCCAGCCGTTGGACTATATTTACAGCAGATAAATTACAAAAATAGGATATAATATAAATTTGTGTAGGGGTCGACGGCCGTCGACCCGAATAGCATTGGGCGGCCAGCCAGCCGCCCCTACAAAATATGCAAAAATTAGACCTGAAAATATTTGTCTGCGGCCAGCTGGAGAACAACTGCTATTTAATCAGCGAGCCCAAAAGCGGCAAGGCTTTTATTGTCGACGCTTCATATCCCGCCGGCCCGATCGTTGACTTTATCAAGAAAAACCGTTTTGATCTGGAGTTTACCGTCTTGACCCATGGCCATTATGATCACATCGGCGGTCTGGAGGCGCTGGACACGTCTTTTTACGTTTATCACGCCGAGGCGCCGGTACTGGAAAACGACCTGTTAAACGGAGCGGCGATGTTCGGTTCTCGGATCACCCTTAAAAGGCCGCCCTGTTATTTGCAGGAAGGCGTCGGCCTGGATTTTCGCGGGCACAAAATAGCAGTCCTGCATACTCCGGGGCATACCCCGGGTTCGATATGCCTGCGGCTGGATAACTGGTTGTTCAGCGGCGATACGCTGTTCTACAAGAACATCGGCCGTACTGATCTGCCCAAAGGGTCGCATAAAGACATAATCAGCTCGATCAAGGAAAAACTTTTTGTTTTGCCGGATAACACGGTGGTCTATCCCGGCCACGGCCCGGCCACGACCATCGGTAAGGAGAAAAAAGAGAATCTGTACGTTAAAACGAATGACAAATGACAAATTTCCAAATGACAAAAACGAATCCGGGTGCAGGATGCGTTTGGTTTTGACATTTGAACATTTGAAATTTGACATTATTTGTTGACCATGGATATTTACCGCGAAGCGTTTATGGATTATTTGAAGGTGGAGAAGGGGCTGGCCGCCAATTCCGTGCTGGCTTATGACCGGGACCTGCGTAAATACCTGGATCATCTTAAAAGTAAAGGGGTGAGCGCGCCGTCGGCGATCACCCGGCCCCTGATCAGCGATTTTTTGTTCAGCCAGCGGCCGAGATTGGCTCCCGTCAGTATCTCGCGCCTACTTTCCACCATAAAAAGTTTTCATCGTTTTCTGGTCAGGGAAAAAATATCCAATAGTGATCCATCCGGCCTGATCGATTCGCCTAAGCTGGATAAAAAGATCCCGAATTTTCTTACCGGGCTTGAGGTGGTAGAGCTCCTGAAAGCGCCGAACCTTAAAAATGCTCACGGTCTCCGGGATAAGGCGATACTTGAGTTGCTCTACGCCTGCGGCCTGCGGGTGTCTGAGGTCAGTTCGCTTAAGCTGGTAGATCCGAACCTGGAAGTTGGTTTCATAAAATGCCAGGGTAAAGGGTCTAAGGAAAGATTGGTGCCTTTGGGGAAGACCGCCCGGCATTTTTTAGAGCGGTATCTGGCCGAGGCCCGGGAAAAGTTGCGGCACAAAAAAATAACCACTTTTTTGTTTTTGGCCCAGGGTGGCCGGCCTTTAAGCCGCCAGAGTATTTGGAAGATGATCAAGGCCATGGCGAAAAAAGCCGGCATAAGAAAGCGGGTCAGCCCGCACACTTTGCGGCATTCTTTTGCCACGCATCTTCTGGAGCACGGCGCGGACCTAAGAAGCGTGCAGGAGATGCTGGGCCATGCCAGCATCACCACGACCCAGATCTATACCCATGTCAACCAATTGCGGCTAAAGGAGATACATAAGAAGTTTCATCCGAGAGGGTAACCTAATGACAAATGTCCAAATGACCAATGACTAAATTAAAAAGATTGCCTAAGGATCTACGGGACATCCTGGATCAGATATCCGCGCTGGCCGCCAAAGAAGGCCTGCGGGTGTATCTAGTGGGCGGCCTGGTACGCGATCTGATCTTGGGCAGGGATATTTTTGATCTGGATATCGTGGTGGAGTCTGATGCCATAGCTTTCGCTCAAAAGTTCGCCGCTGGCGCCAATGGCGAATTCGGCCGGCACCATGTTTTCGGCACGGCCTGGGTAAAAACTGCCGGGCACAAATTAGATTTTGCCACTGCCCGCAAAGAGATCTATAGTCATCCCGGCGCCTTGCCCAAAGTCAGCCCTTCCCGCTTGTCCGATGACCTGTTCCGCCGCGATTTTACCATCAACGCCATGGCGGTCAGCATAAACCAAGATGATTACGGCCGGCTGCTGGACATGAACGCTGGCCGCTCGGACCTTAAAACCGGATCCTTAAGAGTGCTTCATGATAAAAGTTTCATCGACGATCCGACCCGCATCATGCGCGCCGTCAGGTTCCAGACCAGGTTTGGGTTTAAGCTG
>Ga0315289_10005460_pt1 | contig 18778 bp, 11 predicted proteins | sample YL17G11_40_MG_FD_203452 | JGI IMG/M metagenome (GOLD analysis project Ga0315289, IMG submission 203452) | Sediment microbial communities from Yellowstone Lake, YNP, Wyoming, USA - YL17G11_40 | ecosystem: Environmental > Aquatic > Freshwater > Lake > Sediment | place: USA: Wyoming | collected...
TAGCTAGCGACAGCGAGAGAGAGAGAGAGAGAGAGAGAGAGAGAGAGAGAGAGAGAGAGAGAGAGAGAGAGAGAGAGAGAGAGAAAGAAGGAGAGAGGGTCCTCTTTCTTGCTTCGGTTTTTGATACCAGTAAGTCTTAAACATCGCGTTTTTTTCCAGCTGCTGCGGGATAGCTTCTTCTTCCCCGGGATCTTGAGAGAGGGAAAGGAACGGGGGGCGAGCAAAAGGCCAGCAACGGCGGAGACGAGGGGCAGCAGAGGCCTGGGCAAAGTTTTTTTTTCTACTCGCTCCACTTTTGTTTTTTCACTCCATCAACTTCCGACCCCCCCCTCAAACCCCCGCGCTCTGCTCCCAAAGCACCCCGAACGCGAACAGCGCCCACCGACGACAAAGTAAGTGCAAGGCTCCGCTCGTCGCCGCGGTCGACCGACCGTGCGCGCCTGCGCCGCGACCGAACGAAGGCGGGGAAGAGGACATCGGTGCTTCTCCCTCTTCTTCCTCTTCTTCTTCTTCCCTTCATTGGAACAACTAGCATCTGGGCATCGCACGCGCTCTCATCCCCCTGCGGCTCCACCCTCTCTCTGCGACTCTTTCCGCACTCGTCGGAGAGAAGCAGCTGAGGTCTTCCGGGTTCTCGACGCGACGCACGTCGAGCAGAGAGGGTTCAACGCGTGCGCTTGAACAGAAACACCTGGGTTGTCGCGACGTGCGGCGACCGACGTGCGTTGCGTCGTCGCAGCGAGGCGACCGACGCTCGCTCGACGAGCGGCCTGCGTTTACAGAAGGTTGCCCTAGCCTTTTACACCCTCGCGCCGGCTTCTGCTGCTGTTTTTCTCCCGCGAGCGCTGTGGAGCCGTCCTTCATCTGCGCGCTCGTCAACAGAGAGAACGAAACAGACGACTCGTTTGGCTCGCGGCTCACGTCCTCTTCCAATCCCTCCTCTCCTCTCCTCTCCTCTCCTCTTCCTCTCCTCTCTTCTTCTCTGCACTTTTTTTTTTTCAGGCCGTCGTCGCTTCCGCTGCCTTCTGACGACCCTTCAAGCGCCTTCTACCCCTTCTCCAGCTGCTCTCCTCCCTAGCGTGATGCCCGCAAACGTGATGCGCGCGCAGCGCTCTGCGGCGATCGTGGCTTCCGCGGCTTCGTCGTCCTCGTCCTCTTCTTCCCCTTCGGCGCCGGCCCCGCAAAACCGCGGCCGCATCATCGTGCCCGTCGCGAAGAAGCTCGTCGGGCCTTCGGGTGCCCCGCTCCGCGGGGCCTCCGCCGCCGTTTCTGCGGTCGTCGCTCCGGACAGGGCCACGCCCAAGGACGGCCCTCTGATCCTCAACGGGCAGGTGAGTAGATTGACGTTTTTGGATCAGCGGGGGGTGGAGAGGAGGGCAAGAGAGAGAGAGAGAAAGGAAAGAGAGAAGGCATTCCGCAGCAGCGGCGACGACGGCGACGCCGACGACGATGACGAGACCACTCCGCCGCCCCGCGAAACGCCGAGGGCCGTTGATTTCGTCGCCGCGCTGTTTTGGTCGCTTCTGGTCCCGGTTTCGCCGTTCCGTTCCCCTGCGAGCTCTAGGAAAGCTATGCTGCGTGCTCTGCTCGGGTCAGAGGAGCCTCGCGCCTTTCGCCGAGCGCCGGAGCGCCGCCTGATCGTGTTCGAACGAGAAGACGATCTCCGGTTCTCTTTCGTTCCCCGTCGCTCTCGCTCGCTCAACCTCCCTCTCCTCCGTCTCTGCCCCTTCCAAAACAAACCGAAACCCGACCTCAGGTCCTCCACTCCTGCACCGCCGAGCGCCTCGAGATCGTCCGCTCCATCGACGACCACATCGAGCACCAGGTCTACCCGATCCTCAAGGACTCGGAGGCCTGCTGGCAGCCCGCCGACTTCCTGCCCGACTCAAGCTCGCCCGACTTTGTCGACGAGGTCCGCGAGCTGCGCAAGAGGACCGACAGCCTGCCCGACGACTACTTCGTGGTGCTGGTCGGCGACATGATCACTGAGGAGGCCCTGCCGACCTACATGGCCATGCTCAACACGCTTGACGGCGTCCGCGACGAGACGGGCGCTGCGCCGACGCCCTGGGCGCGCTGGACGCGGGCGTGGACCGCGGAGGAGAACAGGCACGGCGACCTGATGAACAAGTACTGCTACCTCTCGGGCCGCGTCAACATGAAGGCCGTGGAGCTGACGATCCAGAACCTGATCACGAGCGGGATGGACCCGAAGACGGAGAACAACCCCTACTACGGGTTCATCTACACGTGAGTCGGAAGTCGTCCCCCCCCCCCCTTCGAGCGGAGCCAGCGGAGCGAGCGAGCAAAGGACTTTGTTTCTTGTCCTTCGAGCGGAGCGAGCAGCGGAGTGAAGAAGCCTTTCTCTTGATCTTTGAGCGGAGCGAAGAAGCCTTTCTCTTCTTTTCCGAGCGGAGCGAGCAGCGGAGCGAAGAAGCTTTCTCTTGCTATTTCTTTCGACTTCGACACGCTTTTTCTTTCGTTGCTCACCCTCTCTTTCTCTTTCTCTCTCTCTCTCTCTCCTTCCTCCTCTGCCGCCCCGTCCCCCATACCTCAAAAAACCCTCAACAGTTCGTTCCAGGAGCGCGCCACCAAGATCTCGCACGGCAACACCGCGCTCCACGCCGCCGAGCACGGCGACAAGGTGCTCGGCAAGATCTGCGCAGCCATTGCGGGGGACGAGGCCCGCCACGAGCGCGCCTACCAGAAGATCATGGACAAGATCTTCGAGCTCGACCCCTCCGGGTCGATGTGCGCGTTCTCGGACATGATGCAGCGGCAGATCGTGATGCCGGCGCACCTGATGGACGACCGGTCGCACGGGAAGAGCAACGCCGGGTCGGGCGCGTCTAGGGCGGCCAACCTGTTCAAGGACTTTTCGAGCGTCGCGCAGGCGACTGGGACGTACACCGGTGGGTTTCTGTTTTTCGCGTTTTAATTTTTAGTTTGGAAGATGAGGAGAGGAGGGAGAGAAAAGGCGGGGGGTGGGAGGTGGGGCAGCGGCGAAGGGCGCGGGGGTCGAAGAACCGAAAGAACCAAACGGGAAAAAAATTGACCGAAAAAAAAACTCACTCTTTTACCTTACAAAAAAAAACTTGAAACAAAAATCCAACAACATACCAGGCCACGACTACGTCGCCATCATGGAGTTCCTCATGAAGCACTGGGACATCGAGACGATGACCAACCTCACGCCTGAGGCGCAGAAGGCCCAGGAGGAGGTCTGCGTGCTGCTGGGCAAGCTCAGAAAGCTGACGTCGATCCAGGACCGCCGCCTCAAGACGCGCCCGTCGGTCAACACCAAGTTCTCGTGGATCTTCAACCGCGAGATCCCGGTGATCCAGGTCTAGAGAGAGTTTGCGATAATTGGTGTGTCTGGTGTGTGTGTGTGAGGGAGAGAGAGATATTGAACAAATACCGCGGGAGAGGACGAGAGAGCGAGAGCAAAAAAAGAAAAATCAAAAGAGAGAAAAAAAAACTAGGGAATTGACTTCCTTTCAATAAAAAAAAAACATGAGAGAGAACACCTGCAGTCCTCCCTTGCCATCATTTCACTTCTTTTTCATTCTTCCTTCTACTCCTTTTTTTTTGTTCCCCCTTTCCGCATTCAAAACGAGGAGGAACAACAACGAATTTCGAATTTTACGGGGCTTCTTGATTTCCCTTTTTCGAGAGTGTGAGATAGTGCTGCTGAGAGAAGAGAGAGAGATGATCTGTGTGAGGAAAGAAAAAGAAAAAGAAAGTTGCCCGAAAAGAAAATGATCGCCGAGGTTTTGCCGTCTCTATTTTCTTCGTGTCTCACTCTTACATCGAAGCGCTTGAGCACAGCGATCGCTTGGATCGTTCTTGTTGTCGCTGTTGTTATGTTGTTGTCGTTGTTATGTTTTAACAGTCGAAATGGAAAACACTTTGCTCTCTCTCTCGTTGAACCCCCCTCCCCCACCCGAAAAAAACGGAAAACTAAAGAATCTCTCGAAATCCCAAAAGCGGTCTATCGTCACTTCTTCAAGTCCAGCACCGCCACGGACCTGTCCGAGAAGCACGCCGCGAGCCTCCCCGAGCTGCCCTCGGGCGACCACGCGACCTCGAACACGCCCCCCTTCCCGCGGAACGTCCTCACCAGCTCGCCGTCGGCGACGTTCCAGACGTGGACCCTGCGGTCGAACGAGCCCGTCGCCAGGAGCTTCCCGTCGGGAGAGAACGCCGCGGAGTAGACGGGCGCGCCGTGGCTCGCCAGCGTGCGCAGGCAGGCGCCGGTCTCGGCGTCCCAGAGCTTGACGGTGTGGTCGAACGAGGCCGTGGCGAGCAGCGAGGAGCGCTCTGTCGCGGCGGTGTCGTCGCCGTCCGTCGCCATCGGCTCGTCGTCGCCGCCGCCTCCTCCGGCCCTGGACGGAGCCCACCGCACGCTGTACACCTCCTTCGAGTGGCCCGCCAGCGTCCTGACGCACGTCCCGGCGTCCGCGTCCCACAGCCGCGCCGTGCCGTCGTCCGAGGCCGAGGCGAGCAGCCTGCCCGAGGGCGACCACTTGATCGCGTTGACCTCGTCGGAGTGGCCAGACAGCGTCGCGGCGGCCTCGGTTCCGCCGCCCCCGCGGCCTCCTTCGGCCTCCTCCCGGAGCCTGCAGACCCGCACGGTGCCGTCTGTGGAGGAGGAGGCGAAGGTGGTCGCGTCCCTCCAGTCAACGTCGAGGGTCGGGGCTGTGTGTTTGATTGATTTATTTATTTTGGGGGGGAGGAGGAGGAAGAATTCAGGAAGGAAAACGTGAGAGAGCAGAAAAGAGAGGGAAGAAGAGGGTCGACGAAAAAAAAAAAAAAAACCGGAAAGAAACGAGGGAACAAAAAAAAGAGCTTGAAACATGAACTCACCCGTGTGGCACTCAAACTCCTGCTTCACCTCCCCCGAGTCCGCGTTCCACACGATCGCGCGCTTGTCCACCGACCCGGACAGCAGCAGGCGAGGCGCGGACGAATTAGGGCTCGCTTTCGCCCACTTCAGAGAGAAGATCGGGCCCGAGTGCCGCGCGAGCGAGCGCACGAGCGAGCCGTCCGCGGCCGACCACAGCCGCGCGATGCCGTCGTAGGAGCCCGTCGCGAGCAAGCTGCCGTCCGGGGACCAGTCGAGCGTGGTGACGTCGCGGGTCTTGTCTCCCGGGGCTGCTCCCGCTTCCGCTGCCGGGACTGCGTTTGCCGCTTCCCCCTGGGCGGTGTGCCGCAGGATGAACGAGGCCGAGAGCGTCGCCGCGGCCTCGCTTGCTCCGTCGCCGCCGGCGGCCGCTCCCGCTCCTCCGCCGCCCCCGACGCTCCACAGCCTCGCGGTGCCGTCCCCGGACCCCGTCGCCAGCGCCCTGCCGTCGGGAGACCACGCGACGGTGAACACCTCGGAGCTGTGACCCTCGAGCCTCGTGACGGCGGCGTCGGGGACCGCCGGGCCGTCGAGCCCGCCGCCGCCGCCTGCTCCCGCCGTCGCGGGCCCGGCCCCGCCGCCGGCCCCGCCGCCGCGCTCCCTCCTCTCCGCAACGGCGCGCTTCAGCTCCTCCACGTCCTTGGTGATCAGGTCGCTCGCCGTCAGCGCCGCGAAGTCGCCGCGGACCGCGGGGCCGCCGCCGCTGCTCGGGTCCTCGGCGACGTTGGCCTCGAGCTCGAGGTACTGGAGGCCCTTCTGCACGAACGAGACCAGCGCTCCGGGGGGAACGCCGCCGCCCGGCTCGCGCCCGCGGTGGACGAGGGACTCGTAACCGAAGACGAAGGCGGCGTGGGAGAAGCCTTGGTGTTTTTTTTTGTTTTTCGGAAGGAAAGGAGAGAGAAGAGGAGGGTGAGTTTTTTTTTTTTGGTTTCGGAGGGAACGGCGACGACGACGGCGACGACGACGGCGGCGGCGACGTCCGATCTTTCTCGCGGTCGAATCCGCCCCTATCTGTCCTCATCTCTCACACATCGCGGTTCGGATCGATAGTGTGCATATGGCTTAATGTCTTAACGCACGTGAAATGATACCACGAGGCATAGCGATGCTCCCAGAAGGGCGCCAAACCTTCGGATGCTGCCGAGCAAAACAAGGAGCGGCGAGCGGCGGAAAGCGGCGTCGCCGTCGCCCCGTTTTCATCATGACATCAGCGAAAAAAACAACGTGTTGCCTCGCGTCGTTTCGCTCTGGCACATCCATCACCACAGCGGCGCACTCACCAGACTCCTGCAGGTAGCGGTACACGAGGAAGTTGAGTTCCTCGGACGTGAGCGCCATTTCTCCTCAGCAAAGAAAAAAGAGACGTCAAGAAAAAACACGCAAATGAAGAGCCGTCGTCAATTGTTGATGCCCGGTTTTCCTCTCTGCGTGTGTCACTTTTGATGCGCGCACTCGCAGAGACGAGGCTCTGTGGAGAGGAGAAACGACCAGTCCACCGTCGTCGCCGCCGCGGGCTCGCCCTGAGCCGTGAACGACGCAACAAGCTGGGGCAAAAGGAGAAAAGGAAAAAGAAAAAAAGTGGAGAGAAACGTTCGACGCCCCAGATTTTCTTTCCACTCACTTTTTTTTCTCAACTCGAGGTGAGCTTGTTTTTTTTTCCGTCGACGACGACGAGTGCCGGCTTCTCTCTCGGTTTTTCCCCTGGCTTCTCCCGCCTGCTCCTCTTTCTCTTGCTCCCAACCGCCATCCGCGTCCTATCTTTCGATTATGGAGGCGCACGATAAGCTGGACCGGAGCATCACAGAGGGCGCAGAGGCCGGAGATCCGGGAGGGAGAAAGCAAGCAAAGAGAGAAGAGCGATCAGCCGCCGCTGCCGCCGCCGCCGAAACTCTTTCTCTGTCCCTGGCGTCTCTGCTTTCTCGTCCGGAACTTGCTCTCCTTTCCTTCGGCTCGCCGGAAGGCAGCACATGCGCGGGCAGGCTCGATTCGCGTCGATGGATTGGGCGGCTGCAGTACCTCTGCTTGGAAAGATGACTCGCAAGATGAGAGCCGCCATCAACTTCGATCGCTTTTTTCCCCCTTTGCCCCCAATCGCTCATCTCGCGCTCCCTCTCCCTCTCTCTCTCTCTTTCTCCGTCCTCCTCTTGTCACCCCCCCGCAGGACGACGCTCTTCGAAGTCTAGTTCATAGTACCAGAAGAAGAAACCTAAAACAAAATGCCGCCCAAGTTCGACCCCTCGGAGCTCGTCGAGGTCTTCGTGCGCGCGACCGGCGGCGAAGTCGGTGCCGCGTCGTCGCTCGCGCCCAAAATCGGCCCGCTCGGCCTCTCGCCCAAGAAGATTGGCGAGGACATCGCCAAGGAGACCGCCAAGGAGTGGAAGGGCCTGCGCGTCACGGTCAAGCTCTCCGTCCAGAATCGCATCGCCAAGGTCTCCGTCATCCCCTCGGCCGCGGCCCTCGTCATCAAGGCCCTCAAGGAGCCGATCCGCGACCGCAAGAAGGAGAAGGGCATCATCCACTCGGGCAACCTCCGCCTCTTGGAGGTGATCGAGATCGCGCGCATCATGCGCGACCGGTCGTGCGCGCGCGAGCTGGCCGGGACCGTCAAGGAGATCCTCGGCACGTGCGTGTCGGTCGGGTGCACCGTCGACGGGGAGAGCCCGAGGGAGATCCAGTCGAAGATCGACGAGGGCGAGGTGGAGATCCCTGAGGAGTAGGAGAGAAGCTCGAGAGGCAGATGGAAATGAGAGGGAGGGGGGGGGGGTCGAGGTTGAGGGGTGGGACAGGAGGAAAGCGGAGGCGGGGCGCGGCGCGCCTTTCCCCCCCTTTCCCCTTGCCTGTTTTCCTTCCGATTCGTCGTCTGTCTCTCTCTCTCTCTCTCGTTCTCTTTTGTTTTGGCTTTTTCTTCTTCGTTTCCTGTGTGTGTGTGTTAAATTTTCTCCCCGTTTTTCAAAGAACAAAAATCACATTTTTTCTCTTTTCATTTTCCCGTCTCTCTCTCTCTCTCATCACTCTCCACCGCTGCCGCCTCCCTCTCTCGCTCTCTCTTCACTGTTTTTTTTAAATTATTTTATTTGTTCTTGCACAAACACACTACAAGAGGGAAAGAGCGGAAAGGGAAGGAAATAAAAAAACGGGAGAACAATAATAAATCCCTTTCCTTTTCTTTTTTCCCCCTCCCTTTCTCGTTCTCTTTCCCTCTGCTCTTTCTCGCTCTCCCTCTGCAAAAAAAAAAAAGGACGCGGGAATTTCTATCGAGTCTACGTTGTTGCCCCACGCCTTGAAAACCCACCCATCTCTTAAAGGAAACAAGCGAAATAGAAAAAAAACAGGAAAAGGGTTTTCAAAAAAGCGGGTGATCTCTCGCACGCATCGATCGATTTTTTGATCTAGCGAACGTTGTCGTTGTCGTTGGATGAGGCAGGGAGGGGCAGTGGGGGGAGCGGAAGATTGGGATGAATGTATTTTTTGGGGGGGAAAGAATCAGTTTTTTTTGTGAGGAGCCGGTGGGGGGGAAGAAAAAGGTCCCGAAGGGAAATAAAAGAAAAAGAGAATCACTCAAGAAAGAAAGAAAGAAAGCTCTCAATCAAAACTTGGTCCCGGGCGCGACGACCGAGCCGCGCGGAACGACGATCAGCCCGTCGGCCACCAGGAAACCCAGCGCCGGGTCGAACTCGCGCGTCCTGACGCGCGCCTCGTTGGTCAGTACGCAGTCGTCGCCCACCGACGCGTTCCGGTCGAGGACGACGTTTTTGAGGACGCAGTTTTCGCCGACGCCGGGCACCGCGAAGGGCGTCGCCGCCTTCGCCTTCCGGGAGGGGCCGGAGGCCGAGCCGCTGCCACTGCCCGACGGGCCCGCCCCCGCGCCGCCCGCGGCCCGCTCCTCCCGCTCCCTCGCCAGGGCGGGGTCCCCCACAAAGTCGTTGCCCACAAAGACCACCTTGTCCAGCCTGCTCCCGGCCCCGACGTGGCTGTTGTTGCCGACGCAGCAGTCGACGAGCTCGCACCCGCGCAGCACGCAGCCCTCCCCCACCAGCGTGCGCGTCAGCGAGCAGGCCCTCCCGACGCGGGATGGGGGGGCGACGCCGCGCGGGGGCGCGGGCGGGGCAACGAACGCGTTGCCCCCGCCGTGCAGGGCGACGGGCGGGCTCGGCGACGCCAGCGCCAGCGAGACGTCGACGAAGTCCCTCAGGGAGAGCACGTCGGCCCAGAAGCCGCCGTGGTGGTGCGCGCGGACGTCGAAGCCCGCGGAGAGGGCATGCGGGATGACGTGCTCCCCGAAGTGGACGTCGTCAAAGTCGTCATCGTCGTAGCCGTCCTGAGGAAAGAGGGGGAGAGAGAGTTTTTTTTGTTGGAAAAAAAGGGTGAGGTTTCCCCTTTTTTGGCTGCTGTTGTCGATTTCGTTTCTCTCCTCTCTTCTTTGCTCTCTTTCTCGACACAACGCCCCCCACCCCACCCCACACACACAAAAAATCTCACCACCGACGCGATCGTCGTCGCGACCGTGTTGCCCCCGACCCTCCTGGGCGCCAGCAGCGCCCGCAGCGCGTCGGCGCGGAACACGTAGACCCCCATCGACGCCTCGAAGACGTCGCCGCCGCTCGTCCAGGGCGACGCGCCCGCGTAGGCGTCAAGCGCGGCGCCCCCGGGCTTCTCCGAGAAGGCCATCACTCTCCCGTCCGACCCCGAGTTGCCGCCCGCGGCGCGGGAGCCGCCGTCGTCGGCGGGCGCGACCGCCAGCAGGCCGCGGCGGCCCGCCCCCTCGGCCGGCACGGACTGCGTCGCCAGCGTCACGTCGGCCCCAGACCGCTTGTGCGCCTCGATGAGGTCCGAGTACCGCAGCGTCGTCACCGCCGTGCCGCTCGTGATGAGCACGTGCGAGGGGGGCTCGGAGCCCGAGACGGGGTCCATGATCTGCCGCAGGTGCCTGCGCACCGCGTCGGCCGAGCCCTTGGCCCACTCCGAGTTCTCCGCGGTCTGGTGGCAGGCCAGCACGTCGACGAACCCCTGCCGCGCGGGGCCGCCGAACAGGGCGGGGGGGTAGGCCCTGGCGACGTGGGCGTTGAGCTCGTGGGAGTTGAACTGGGTGAGGACGAACCTGTTTTTTTTTAAAGTTTTTTTGGTTTTTGAGTTTTTCTTTCGAGGTGAGAGAGAGAGAGAGAGAGAGAGAGAGAGAGAGAGAGAGAGAGAGAGAGAGAGAGAGAGAGAGAGAGAGAGAGAGAGAGAGAGAGAGAGAGAGAGAGAGAGAGAGAGAGAGAGAGAGAGAGAAAGAGAGAGAGAGAGAGAGAGAGAGAGAGAGAACACCCGCGAGCGCGCGAAAGCGCCCTCCCGAGAGAGAAGTCGCTGCCCTTTCTCTCTTCTTTCTCTGCCTCTCCTTTCTCCCCCTTCTCGCCAATTCCCACTCACATCATGTTGATCCCGGATCGGAAGCAGTTGTTGATGGGGATGTCGACGAGCGTCATGTTGCCTGTTTGTTCGTTTGTTTGAAAGAGCGGAGAGAGAGAGAGGTGAGAAGGTGACGGATACCGTCTGTCGGGGTTTCGGAAAAAAGATATCTTCCCTTTCGTTGTGCCCTCAGGTGGGTGTCCCCCCACTTGAGATGGTCTCAAGCACGCCTCTCCATGCAGGACATTTCTTCCCGACTTTCTGCGCTCACGGCAGCTGCACGACGCGTCCTCGCTGCGCCAAGAGCCAGGGGCGCGAGAGAAGAGAAGGCAGAGAGAGCACGCTACAGCAATCGCGTGACGAGCATTTGGTCGCCGCCGTAAAAAAAACTCTCTTACCCATCGACAGCGCCGCGGGCGCGGTCGTGGCTACCAGGGGGTTCTTCGAGGCCCCTCCGGCGAGCACGACGGCGACGACATCCTTCGCGTCGGGCCTGTTAGCCGGGGCGGGCCTGTGTTTTTTAAGGTGGGTGGGTGGGTAGGTGGGAGGAGGGTTGAAAGAGGAAAGGTGAGACGAGGGAGAGGGGACGCAAGCGACGGAAAAGCGACACGGCATGCTTCCCTCGGAGAGAACGCTCCTTCTTTGCTCTCCTTCGCCTTTTTTTCCTCCGCTCCGCGCGTGTGATCCCGCATCAGATCACAACTCACGCGGCGCCGAGTGGCAAAAGAGGGAGGAAGGAGGCATTCGGTAGGTGGCGAGAGAGCGCCGGCGCGTCTCCATCTTTTTTCCTCCTTGCACGAAGAATGGCGAAAAAAAAACGAAACTCTCACCTCGACGAGCGCACGGCCTTGAGCAGCGGGCCGGACGGAGACGACGACTCGCCGTTGCTGCCGCGGCCGACGATCTCTGGCGACGTGGGGGCGTCGACTGCGGGCCTGCCCGAGGAGGAGGCGACGGCCTTGGCGCTGGCGCCGCGGGCGCGAGCATCGGAGGACGAGGAGGAAGAGGCTGCCGATGAACCGGCGGCGGCAGCGACGACGACGGGGGAAGCGGGCAGCTTGACTCGCGCTGCGCGTCCGCGCGGAGGCGCGATCGCTCCCGCACCCGGCACGCATTTGACAAAACGCATGCTGCCTTTGGCTGAGGAGGAGGAAGATACTTTTTGAGGGCGTGCGGCGATGAGAGGAGTAACGAGTTGCGAGCGGCGGAACAGAGCAAGAAGAGACGCAAAGTGTGAACGAAAATATCTTCTCTCTCGCTTCTTCATTTTCCGCCTTTTCCCCCTTTTTTCCGCTTTTTTGCACCCTCCAGGAGGCCACAAGGGCATCGAGCGCCGCCCGTCGCGCGACGATGGACAATGTGGCAATCTCCGAGCCGGTTCTGTCTTGTTTTTCTTACAGGCCTCTTACTGCTTCCTGCTCCGCGCCTCAACCGCTGCGGCGGCCTCGTCCGCCGCCGCCGCCACCCTCGGCGGCAGCCTCGCCCCCCGCCCCGCCGCCGAGGCCGCCGCCCTCAGAAAGTCCGCCCACAGCAGCGGGTGCGCCTCCGTGATCACGCCGAGGGACCCCTGGTCTCCCAGGGCCAGCGCGAGAGCCAGGGCCCTGTCTGCCCTCTCGGCGGCGCACGCGAGCGAGAGGCAGTCGCGGGCGCGCGCCCTCTCTCCCTCCGCCCGCCCCTCCTCTTCCTCCCGCGCCAGCAGCGACGGGAACGCACGCAGGGCCTCCGAGACCCCCCCGAGGGCCGAGGCCCCGCTCTGCTGCTGCCTGGGCCGCCGCCGCGGAAGAAGACGCTCAGTCTCCCCCGCTCCCGCTCCCGCTCCCGCCGTGGAGGCCAGCAGCGCAGCCAGGTCGCCGCCGGCGCCCCTGAGCGCCGCCGAGAGCGCGGCCAGCGCGCGGAGCCTCCCCGCCGCCAGCAGGCTGCGGGCCGCGGCGGCGAGGTGCCGCCAGGCCGCCTCCGCCGCCGGGGCATTCTCGGCCCCGCCTCGAGGGGCCCCCGGGGGAGCAGCAAGATGAGGAGGAGGGGGAGGAGGAGCGATGAAAGCGGCGGTGGAGGAGAGGAACGAGGGCCACCAAGAAGAGGAGGAGGAGGAGGAGGAGGAGGCGGAGGTGGAGGAGGACGAAGTTGATTCTTCCGTTCCTACGCTCCCCCCGCCTCCTCGGCGGCCCCACCCCGCGGGCAGCGGCAGGCTCCCGTCGGGGGCTGGGGGCACGATGAACCTCAGGAGCTCCGCGGCCAGTTCTGCGCGGTCGAGGAGCGCGGCGTCGGAGCGAGCAGCTGCGGCGACGGCGGCGGCGGCGGCGTGCTCTTCTTCCTCTTCCTCGCCCTCCTCTCCTTCTTTTTCTTCTTCTGCCTTCCCTCTTTCCTCTTCTCCTTCGCCTCCTCCGTCTCCTCCCTTCCGAGAGGGAGGAAACGCCGGCGCCAGCGCCGCCGCAAGCAGCCTTATCGCCAGCGCGTGCGCCGCGTCCGCGCCCTCAACCTTGTCGACGACTACGAGGCACGCCGCCGCGGCGCCGAGGTCGGAGCAGGAGAGCGCCGCGGCGGCCAGCAGCGACGGCCGGCCCGCGGCGGCAAAGAGCGCTGGCCACATCGAGGCGTCCGTCTTCCTCGCGACGGAGACGACGACGTCTCGGGCGAGCGGGTGGTGGGACAGCAGGGAGGCGACCTCGGAGAGGAGGCGGAGGGCGGGAGAAGGGGGAGAAGAAGAAGAAGAAGAAGAGGGCGCGGCATCCGTGACTTTGCTTCCGCCGTCGCCGTCGCCGCGGCTGTCGTCCTCGTTTCCTCCCTCTCCTCCTCCTCCTCCTTCTTCGCACGCAGCCTCCAGCGCGGTGAAAAGGAGCCACTCGAGCGCGTGGGCAGTCCGCATTACGCACGCGTGAGAGGGATGCTGCTGCTGTCGCCGCTGCTTCCTCCTCCTCCGCCGGAGGATCTTGGGGTCGGCGCCTTCCTCGGGCGGCGGCGTCGGCGTCAGCAGGGTCGGCATTAGTGCCTCCTGCAGCGCCCGCCGCGCCGCGGCTGCCTCCCCCCTCGCGAGGAGCCTCCGGAGCACAGCCGAGAGGAATGGCGCGATCCTGGGCAGCGGGAGAAACAGCGGGAGGCTCGCGTGACCGTCGGGTGGAGGAGCAGCGGCGGGAGCGGGAGCGGGAGCGGGAGCGGGAGCGGGAGCGGGAAGAGAGGAGGGGGCGCCGGCCGGCCGCCCGCCGCCGCTCGCGGCGGCGGCGGCGGCGGCGCTGGCGGTCGGGTTCGAGTCCGGGCGGCTCCGCAGGACCCGCTGCGAGGCAAAGAGTGCCGAGTCGCCGCTCGCGGAGATCGCGAGCGGGAAGGAGCACGAGTCGAACTCGAGCTCGGGCTCCTTGGGGAAGGAGGAAGAGGACAGTGCCGCTGCCGCCGAGTGCGGCCGTGGCGGCGAAGAGCCGCCGCCGCCGCCGCCCCTCCACCCTCTCCTCCTCCTCGTCCTTCTCCCTGCCGATCGGGGAGAGGAGCCGCTCCCGCGGCGAGCGGAGCCCGGTGGGGTGTTGAAGACAGAGATGGGGGGCGCCGGCGGGTCGCTATCGTTTCCCGTGAGCGAGACGGCCGTAGAAAGCTGGGAGGCAAGGTCGCCGTTGTCGTCGTCGCCAGAGGAGGGGAGCTCTCCTCCGTCTTCGTCTCCACCTCCGAAGGAGGAGGAAGGGAAGAGGAGGCCCCCGCCGGCGGCCGCTGCCGCAGCTCTGACGTCGGCGGGGAGCCACATCCTGATCCCCTTGGGACCGTAAGCCCACCACGGAGCGGGAGAAAGAGAAGAGGGCGATTTTCCTCCTCCGCTATCGCCGTTTCCGCCGACGTCTCCGCCGTCGCTGCAGCGGCGGCAGGGCAGCCAGAGGGCGTCGACCTCCCCCTCCTCGCCCAGCCTCGCCTCGGCGCCCGTCTCGAGGTCAAGCAGAGCTGCGGTGCCTCCCCGGCGGAGGAGGACGGCGTGTCTCGGGGGAGGAGGCGGAGAGGAGGAGGAGGGGGAGGAGGGAGAGGAGGGGGCGGCGATTTCCCCGTCGCCGCTCAAAACACCGCGCCCCCTCCTCCCCTTCCTGGCCTCCTCCTCCGCCTCCCGCGCCGCCGCCGTCCCCTCCCGGAGCGCCACCGCCGCCGCCCTTGGAACGCAGGCCAGGAACGCATCGAAAAGCGGCGGCGAGTCCATAGGGCAGAGCACCGAGAGCTCGCGGACGGCGACGAGCGTTGCCCTCGGCGGCGGCGGCGGCGGCGGCGGCGCCAGGCCGAGCGCTCCGCCGCCGCCGCCGAACAGGAACGACCTCGCGCCGCCGCCGCCGCCGCTCGCCGCCGACGCCGCCGACAAAGCCGCGACCTCTCCACCCTCCGGCTCCTCGAGCTGGAGCCTGAAGAGGACGATGTCGAGGCCCGCCCCCTCCGGGGGGCACCCCCGCAGACCGAGCCCGAACCCCGCTCCGCCGCCGCCGCCGCCGCCGCCGCCGCCCGGGGCGGGACGGAGCGAGGGGGCCGAGGAGGGGAACGCCGCCAGCACGAACTCCCCAGCCGCGGCGTCCAGCGCCAGCGGCGCCGAGCGCAGCCGCAGCACGCTCAGCCTCGAGGACGCGTCGAGGTGGGAGCGAGGGTAGACGTGGAGCGCCGGGGCGCCGGGCGGCGGGTCCGCGGGGGCCCTCGACCGCGCCCCGCCCCCCTGCCTCCTCGGGGCCCCGGCCCTCGCGGAGGGCTTCTCCCCAGCCGCGAACGCCGCGGCGCGCGCGCTCCTCTCCTCCGCCTCGAAGGAGGCCGCCGCGAACGCCGCCGCTCGCTCCACCATCGAGGCGTACCCCTCCGCGGCGCCCCCGAGCCGCATCACGCCGGCACCCGCCGCCGCGCGCGCCGCCGCCCCGCCCGCCGCGCCCGCGCCCGCCGCGCCCGCCGCCGCCGCCGCCGCCGCCGCCGCCGCCGCCGCCGCGCTGCCCTCGAGCGGGACGGGCCCGCACCCGAGGACGACCACGAGCCCCGGAAGCCACGCCACGCCCCCGACGGCGAGGCGGGCCTCCTGGGAGACGTCGCCGAAGAGGCGCCACTTGCGGGCGGCGGTCGCGGGGTCGACGGCAGGGGCGGCAGGGGCGGCGGGAGGGGACGGCGACGACGGCGGGGGAAACGCCGGCGAGAGCGTCAGCAGCGCCAGGCCCCTCGACCCGGCCACCGCGGCGCTCATCCCGTCCGGGCTCAGCGACGCCACGGAAAGGGGCCAGTTCACCGAAAGGTAGGCCGCGGGAGGCCTCGCGCGGACGAAGGAAGGGGGAGGGCGGCGGTGAGGAGCTCGAGAGCGCTGGCTCCCTCCGCCCCCGCCCCCGCTCCCGGTCCCACCTCCGCTTTCGCTCCCGTCCCCGGTCGAGGCCAGCAGCAAGGCGTCATCCGCGAGCATCGCGGCGACGGCACATGCGCTCCTGGAGGGCAGGGCCCTGGCCAGAGGGATCTCAAGGCAGCGGGCGAAGGCGGCGGGGGCTGGCGCGAGAGGCGGTGGCGGCTGCAGCACGAAGAGGCGGCCCCCTCCCACGGGGGCCCAGGCGAGCGCTCTCGCGCCGTCTTCGAGCCTGAAGGGAGGAGGAAGAAGAGGACGAGGAGGACGAGGAGGAAGAAGAAGAGGAGGAGAGAGCGGGAGGGAGGGCGCGGCGGGAGTGGAATCTTCTCCTTCCTTTTTGTCCTCCTCGGCTTCTTCCTCTTCCTCTTCCTCCACGGCGGCGCCGCTCACCGCGCGGGAGGAGAACAGCCGGCACCCGGAGCGGGTCCAGCAGCAGACCCCGCCACGGGCCCACCCGACGGCGACGGCGCCGCCGCAGGGCGACCACGCGAGCGCCGCGGCGGGGCCCGAGCCCTTTCTCCTCCGGCGAGAAGAAGAATACGTTGTTATTGCTTCTTCTTCTTCGCCGTCGCCGTCGTCGTCGCCGTCGCTGCCGCCGCGAGGGGAGAGCACCCTCATCGGCGGAGCCGGCGGGGGCGCCTCTTCTTCCTCGAGGCCGCCGCCGCCGCTGCAGCGGTCGGTCCAGAAGCTGGAAGTCGCGGACGCCGGGGAGAGCTGCGGAGAGGCCGGGGAGAAGGCGCCGCTCCTGGGAGGGGAGGAGCAGCTCGCCGCCGTCCTCGTCCGCGACAGCGGGAACAGCTCGACGTCACCCAGGTCGGTACCCACCGCGACGGCGTCCGCCGCGCCGCAGACCGCCAAAGCCACTGGCTTGCTGGCCGCCCCCCCGGGGCCCCCGCCACCGCCGGCTCGGACGTCCCAGGGGACCCCGAGCGCGGCAGGAGGGCGGGCAGCGGAGGCCGCGGCCCGTGCGAGGCTCACGCGCCCGTCGGCAAAGGCGGCGGCGGCGACGCGGGCGAGCGGGCAGTAGTGGAGGGCGACGAGGGGAGCCTGCTGTCGGCTCCGTCGCCGACGCATGGGGGGAGATCGATAGGCCGAGGGAGAAGGAAAAGGCGAGGACAGGGAAGGGGAGAGGAGCGGCGGGGGCGGGGGCAGCGGCAACGACGGCGGGGACGCCGCCGCCGCCGCCGCGCTCGGCATCAGCGGAGAGCGCGGCGGGCTCAGTGGCCCCCCCGCGCCGCTGCTCGCGCCGCCGCTCGTCCCCGCTCCGACAGCCCCGTCGAATGGCCTCGCCCTCCACCTGACGTCCCCCTGCCACGTCACCGCCAGCACCTCGCCGTCGGCGAGGGCCACGAGGATGCAGCTCGCGTCTCCCGCCAGCGCCGCGGGCCGCGCCAGGCCGCCGGGCTCGGCGCCTCCCCCTCCTCCCCCTCCTCCTGCTCCCCCTCCTCCTGCTCCCCCTCCTCCTCCTCCTCCTCCTCCTCCTCCTCCTCCGGCCTTTCGGGCCTCCCCGGCGCCTCCGCCTCCGCCGCCGCCGCTGCCGCTGCTGCTGCTCATGCCGACGATATCGATCTCCTCGGTGACGTAGAGGTCGACGGCGGCCGGGCCGGCGCCGGAGAGGGGGTCGTCGGAGCCGAGGGGCGAAAAGGGGTCGGCGCGAGCGTCCCCGCCCGCGCCGCCCCCGCCGCCGCCGCCGCCGCCGCCACCCCCGCCGCCGCCGGCCTTCCCCCCGGAAAAGCACCCGCCGAGCGGCGCCGAGAGCGGCAGGGCCCGCCGCTCCTCCGAAAAGTGGACGCCGTAGATGCGCAGCACCCCGGCGGAGCTCAGCACCGCGAGCGCGGGCAGGCGCCTCTGGAGGTGCTGCTGCTGCGTGCGGGCCGCGCGGTCTCTCCCTGCCCCGGGGCCGGGGACGGGGACCGCGGCCCCGGAGGCCGGCCTCCACAGGGCGGCGACGTGCGTCTCTCCGCGAGGGGCCAGCTCGGTGGCGAGCCTGAAGGGGGCCCCCGAGGAGGAGGCTCCTCCTCCTCCTCCTCCTCCGCCGCCGCCGCCGTCGAAAAAGAGCCCGCCGCCCCCTCCTCCTCCCGCCCCGGCGGACCAGAGTCCCAGCCCGCCCGAGGTCACGAACACAACCACAGCTCCGTCGTGGAAGACCGCGACGGGCTGGCCCGGGAGGTCGAGGTCGAGCGCGCGAGGCCAGCCGTGGGCGAGGTACATAGTTTTTTTTTCTGGTCAAGGTTCACGCCGTCCAGGTCGTCGTCGGGGGCAGCATCACGATTGGAGGAATCGAGGCGAGGGGCGATTGTTGTTTCTCTTGTGTCAAATGACTCGCTCTGTGCGCGCTTTCAGGATTCTTGCTTTTCAGTCAGAGACGAGCAGATCAAGGAAGTTGTCAGATGCCAATGACCGGCTCGAATCGAGTTTCAGAGGTGGAGAACCTAGCCGCCCGTTTTCCTCTCGAGAATCGACAAACCGGTCGATGCCGCCGTTTGGTCGTCGCCGAAAGGAAAAGAAAACTGACGATGGCAATCGGTGTCTCTTGTCACTTGCCTCCTTTTGTTCTTTTCCACGATGGCCGCGGTCGCGCCCCCTCCGCCGCCCTTCGGGCACCACCAGCTGCACGGCGGTAACGGCCTGGGTGCATCCACATCCTCCCCTCTGGTGGACTGGGACTATCTGGGTCTCGTCTTCAGGAACATCAGCCCGTACTACTGGTCGGCGCTCGGCATCGGCCTCTGCGTCGGGCTCTCGATCCTCGGCGCGGCGTGGTGAGTGGTCTCTCTCCTTTTCAGCTCTTCGTTCCTCGCTCGGCTGTAGAGAGCGTCTCAGGATCCACGAGCGGAGATGGCGAAAGCGAGCAAGCATGGAGCGCAGTGCGAAGAGAGAAGGACGCGGAAGGAAAGGATCGTGTTTTTTTCTTCACGCGGTGGATGGAGTTTTCATTCTTCGACCTCGACCTCGGAAAAACGCTCCCCCTCAACTCGCAACAGGGGCATCTTCATCACCGGCTCGTCGCTGCTCGGCGCCGCCGTCCGGGAGCCCAGGATCACGTCCAAGAATCTTATCAGGTGAGGGGGCCCAGTTGGGGTGGATGCGGAAAACGCAAAAAAAGAAAGAGAGGGAGACGACTTTGTCGCACTTTGAAACAGAGAAAAACTCACCCTCTCGACGAACCC
>Ga0315289_10005462_pt1 | contig 18778 bp, 41 predicted proteins | sample YL17G11_40_MG_FD_203452 | JGI IMG/M metagenome (GOLD analysis project Ga0315289, IMG submission 203452) | Sediment microbial communities from Yellowstone Lake, YNP, Wyoming, USA - YL17G11_40 | ecosystem: Environmental > Aquatic > Freshwater > Lake > Sediment | place: USA: Wyoming | collected...
ATAGCCGCCAGTGCGGGTATGAAAACCGCGCTAGTGGCGCGTGATGCTGAGGCACCGGAAGGCTGCCCCAAAGCGCGACGGCATGCCTCTCAACCGGGCCTCAGCGCCACGTAAAAGGGCAAAGCCCGTGCGGAGCGCATAGCGTCTTTCTATGAGCTTTCGCGACTCGTTTTTCGGCGGCTGTGAGGGTGAGGGCGAGCGTGGCGAGCGGGGCAGGCGCGGCAAGCGTGGACACCACGGTGAGCGCGGCGAGCGCGGCCCGCGTGGGCATACAGGGCCGACTGGACCCGACGGGCCCACCGGGCCGACGGGACCCGACGGGCCCACCGGGCCGACGGGACCCACGGGCAGCACAGGCGCGATCGGACCCACGGGCCCATTGCCCGCCGACTTCGGCGGCCTCCTCAAGTTCTGCGGCGTCGTGGCACCGTCTCCCGATCCCGCTGTTTCCGAGGTGAGCTTCCTGGCGGACTGGGGTGTCGGACGTGGAGCGGACGCCGTTCTCCAAAGCGTGTCGCCCGCGTATCCGTTTGCTGTACAGCGCGTCGTGCGTAACCTCGCTGTGCGCATCCTTACGGGTGTCGCTGGCAGTCCGGGCGGAACACTCGTGTTCGAACTGCTGAGGAACGGAAACGTCGTCTTCACCGTCACGTGGACCGTGGGTGATCTCGTCGGGAATATTCCGTTGGTGATCGGCACCGAGACGTTTTTCCCGGGTGACCGGATGGATCTTCGAGTGACGGCCACGGGGATCACGTCGTTCGCTGATGTCTCTGCGACTGTTGGTGTCGAGTAGCCGTTTTCTTGCCCTGTTCGCGCGCGCGTCCTACCGTGGACACATGACGGAAGTGTCCCGAGTCGGCCTGCCCTGCCGTGATCGCCAGCTCCAAGGAGGAGGCGATCCGGTTAGCCGCGGACCAGTACATCGGGAACGCGCCGTCTTCATGCTTGAGCTGCGCACGCAGCGCACGCATGAACCCGAGGTGATCTCGACGGGGGCCGTCTACAAGTTTGGCGGATCGTAACCTGGCATGGACAAGCTCCAGATCCTGATCGATCTCTACGATCGCGGCGCCGACGCAGCCGAGATCCGCGCCGCAGCTGCGCGCCACGGCATCACGGCGAAGGACCTCGCGCTCGAAGTGGAGGCGATCGAGGCCTTCGTGCGCCGAGAAGACACGCGCGCCGCGGCGCTGGAAAGCGCGGCGCCGCTCGAACGCCTCCAGATGCTCGTCGAAGAGATCACCGGACGAAGCTAGGGTATCGCCCGCTAACCAGGGCGCATGACCGATCGGTACACGCCCTCGATCTTCGACGCCATCTTGTCGGCCGTCAGATGGTCCCGCGCATACTGCTGAGCATTGCGACCCAGGCGTTTTGCCAGATCTCGATCCTGCATGAGCCGCAGCAAGCAGTCAGCGAGCTGCTTGACGTCTCCAGGCTCTGCCAAAAGGCCCGTCTCCTGATGCCGGATCAGCTCAGGGATGCCGCCCACGCGCGTGGTGACGATCGCCTTGCCGGCGAACATGGCCTCGATGACGGAGATGGGGAGCGTGTCGCTGATGGTTGGCAGCACGTAGATGTCGGACTTGCTCAAGATGTTTTCGACATCGTCGCGGTGCCCCCAGAAGTAAACGCTGCGTAGATCGAGCTTCGACGACAGGCGCTCCAGTTCGTCGCGCATCTCGCCGTCACCGACGATGCACACGCGCACGCGATCGAGATGCGATCGGATCAGGTTGAGCGCCTCCAGCAAGATCTTGTGCCCCTTGCGCGGCCCCAGGCGCGACACGCAAGAAATCACGAGGCGCTTCTCGTCCGTCTTGTCCGATCGCACGGCAAACTCGATGCCGGTATGGATCGTTTCCAGCTTGCTGTCCGCCGCACCCAAGCTCATCAGCAGCGGACGAAACGTCTCCGACAGAATGATGCTCTTGTCGGACACCTCGACGGCGTTCCGATCGATCGCCCAAAAGAAAGCGGCCTCATCCGAGTCCTTCGGGATGAGATTGTGCCGCACCCGTTTCTGGGTCATGAAGCCGTGCGGCGTAAAGAACAGCGGTTTTCCGTGCGCGCGATTCAGTCTGCCCAGCGCATTGGCCGTGAAACGATCTTGCGCATGGAGAACGTCGTACTTCCCAAGATCGCGCTCACCGAGTAGCGCCTCGTAGGCAAGCATGGACTGAAGCGTCGAGACGATGTGCGCGTTTGCGCGGCCGTAGCGCTCTTTCAGCACGCGCTCGATCTCTCCCTTCAGCCGCCGCTTCACTTTCGGCATCCGCTCTGCCGACAGCCCCTCTGGATGAATGATGTCTACGCGATGGCCGTGCTTCTCGAAGCCGCTCTTGAGCGCCCTCAGGTAGCTCGTCAATCCACCCGCGACCGGATATTTCCAAAACGTCGTGAGCAGGATCCGCAGCTCCTTGCCCGCACGTGAGCTTCGGGTGCGCGGGCCCTGCGCCGGCTCAGCGCTACGCACCTCTGCGCGTCCGTCGTAAAAGCGATCCAGCTCCGCGAGCAGGTGCGGGTAGATGGGCGGCACCTTCATTACTTCCAGATTCTCCGCACGATCTCGAACGCCTCGGCGTAATTCGTTCCGACGGACATGCCTCGAACACCCGCCACCATGCGAATGCCCTCGTACGATCGCGGATGCGGCGCCGGACGCATTTCGAGATCATAGTGCCGCAGCGCCTCGATCTTGTCGTCGATGGTGTCCGTGATGTCGACGAATAAATTCGGCTTGAAGGGCTCGCGGTGGTGGTTTCCCCACTCGCTGCAAGCCACAGTCTCGAAGCAGAGGATCTCAGCGGGTTTCGTTCCGGGCAGGGGCCGCGTCGCGGTCAAAACCGCCTCGAAGACGGTCTGATGGTCGCGATTGATGTCACCGTGGTAGTGCGTGAGCACGACGTCCGGCTCGTAGGCCTCGATCAGCTTGCAAAGCGTCTCGATGATCTTGTGTAGCGGGTACGTTTCGAGGCGCAGATTCGGGTAATCCAAGAAGATGACCTTCTTGATTCCCAGCTGCTTGTTCGCCAGCTTGGAGAACTTCTTGATGCGATGATGCTCGCTCGGGCGCCCTCGGGCAACGATGGCCGTCACGACTTCGTAGCCGCTGTTGATGAACTTCTTGATCGTGCCGCCACATCCAAGCATCTCGTCGTCTGGATGTGCTGCGATGACCAAAACTTTCTTCATGAGACCGGACCCGATGGTAGGTCGCAGGATCCGTCAAGGCCAAAAAACGACTACGAAATCCGCAAGTATTCAAACCCCGTGCCCTCACGCACGGCATGTACATGAAGGCACAGGGCTTGAACACGCTGTCATCCGTAGCGCTTGACGGCCAGCGGCTCGGGAGGCGCTTTCCGCTGCCGCATCAGATCGGCCAGCTCGTCAGCAACCCGACGTTGAATGCCCGCGAGAGCGTCGTTGGTGCTGGTCGCCTCGTACCTAAGCGTTGGGAACTCCGAGCACACGCCAACGTACCGCTCCTTCGCCTCATCCCAGAGCAGGCGATACGTGTACTTGTCCGCGGAAAACAGCGGGGCCGTCATCGCCTTCCAGCGTACAGATTCTTGGACCCGTTCGCTCGTTCGGCGTAGGGTCGACGCATGATCCCGCGACATCCTGTCAGATCCGTGCTGGTCGTGCTTGTTGTGCTACTTGGACTCACCGCCTGCGGTGCAAGCTCGCGTACCAAGGCCCTGCGCGTGAACCTCGTGGCCCTGAACACGGCGCGCGACGCGGTGCTCGCGATCAGCAAGGAGCGCGAGCAGCAGCTCTACGACGGCTGCAACCCACCGACGTGTACGAAGGAAGAGGGGCACACGCGCGTCGAGGCGTGGCAGAAGAAAGTCGACGTAGCCGTCGCGGCCATCGATCTGGCCTACAAGGCCACCCACGATGCGGGCCTCTTGGGCGACGCGAAAAGTGCTGCTGACGCAGCAGCAGCCGCGAAGAAGGCGCTCGACACCTACGAGCAGCTGAAGAAGGAGAAGCCATGAGCGACGTCGATACCGCGATCAACGCGCTGCGCCTGGCGGTCGCCACGGCCGAGGCACTTTCGAGTGCCCTTGGCAAAGCGAAAACCGACCTCGATTCGAGCGCGGCGCGGTTCAAGGAAGTGCTCGCGCAAGTCGAGAAAGACCGCGAGTCGATGCACGAGACGCTCGCGCACGATCGCAAGGAAGCGCGCGACGAGTTCGACAAGAAGTTCGACCACGTCGACGACGATCCAGACACCAAGCCCTGATCGCGGGCAGCTAACCGTGCTGCGTGAAGTAGATGACGAGCGCAGCGACGATGAGCCCGAGCCCGACGATCACGGACTGGACGCCTTTGGTCTGCGAAGACCCGTGCGGAAGCATGCGCTGCGTTACTCCAACGAGCTGAATAGCTGCGTCAACCCGACGATACGCTGTGCGGCCTGCTCTTTCGTCAGCCCCCCACGCGTGTACAGCTGGAAGGCACGGCCGACGAGCTTGTGCGCCCGATCGAACGCCTGCTGAGGCGTCAGCTGCCGGACACCGCGCTCGTGTGGCTTTTGTGTGGCCTGCATCTGCCCGAGCGCTTGGCCAACGGCGTAGGCGGCTTGGTGCTCGATGAAGTCGTCGACGTTTCCGCTCTGCATACCTCCCATCCTAGCAAAGGTCAGAAAGTCGCCGCGAACATCTGCCAGCTGTAGTGTCCAGGAAGGATGATCCTCAAGCCGGGTTCCCAAGGTCCTGACGTCGAACAGCTCCAACTGAAACTGAAGGCGGCCGGCTACGATCCTGGTGATATCGACGGGGATTACGGCAAGCGCACGGCCGCGACCGTGCTCGCGTTCCAAGAAGATCGCCCAGATCTCGAAGACGACGGCGTCGCAGGTCCCATGACGCTCGGCGCCCTCGACGCGGCCGTCGCAAAGAAGAAAAAGCCCGCCCCGGCGACGCCACCTCCAGCCCCGGGACCTGTCCCATGCGAGTCCACGACCTGGACCGCGTTCAAGCAGCTCGTGGCCGAGGTCACCGCCCATGCGCGCTACGGTCCCGGCCGCGGGCTCTGGTCCCCGAGCGGGCCGACCGGAAAATTCGTGGTGAGCTACGGCGCGGGGCGCCTCGGCGGGACCACGGCGATGTGGCCCAACATGCTGGGCCGCGAATACTCGTCGTTCCACTGCTCAAGCTGGACGAACTTCATCCTCGGCTGGCTGCTGCGTCGCAACGAGGACTACACCCACGCCGGCAACATCCCATCGCTGTTCGATCTGCTCGAAGACGGTCCCGAGCTGCACAAGATCGACGGCGGTGGTGTGTACCGTGGCTATGGCGACGCCTGCGTGGCGATCACGGCCGACGGATCTGGCCGCGTGCGATCGAAGTGTCCTGATGCGAAGGTCGTCGACGCCAGGGAGCTGCTGGCCCGGCGCGCGACGCTGCCGACGTTCATGCCCTGCGCGCAGTCCACTCGACGCGCCGACGGAACGTGGAAATGGTGGCATCACACCGTGCTTTACGTGGTCGATCACAACGACCGCAGCCGGCTCTACCGGATCGCGGCCGACGGCTACAAGGACAAGGTCCGCGGCTACTCCGGCGATCCGATGCGCTGGGTCGAAATCACCGACCAGAACGTCGGCAACTACGCGTCAGCGGCGTATCGACCCTATGGGGTCAACACGATTGACGGCACGTACGGCAACAAGAGCCGACCAATCGCGTCCGTCACGTTCGAGATTGCGTAGCCTTCTGCTCGATCGCGAGGGCGGTTGATCCGAAAATTCGACCTCCTCCGACGACGGCTGTAGCATGCCGGATGCTTCAAGCAATCGTACGCACTATAACGGAACTTCTCGACAGCAAGAAAGCAGCCTACAGCTTCCTCGCCACCATCTTCGCGAGCGTGCTGCACCTCTACTTTGGTATCGACGTGCAGAACGCTCTTCTGCTCGTTTCACCGCTCGGCGTAGCGACGCTGTCGCAAGCCCACGTCGACGCGGCTGCGGCCAAGAACGGCACGGGCGCGACGGCCAGCACGGGCAGCACTGGAACAACCGCGACTGTCGAGGGCGTGCCCGCCCCGGCCACCGACGACGCTGCCAAGCCAAGCGACGGATCTGCCACATAAAAATTCCTGCCGGAGACAACGACTGAAAAATGTACCCGTGATTGGAGGGTGGTTATCCTCGCAACACCATGGCGGACATCAACAAGCGCGGATCGGCAGATTGCGAAAGCGGCGAAGGTGGGCGTTGCCCTTTGATCAATAGTGAGGCAGCGGTTCGGAGGCAGCCCTCGTGATTGAGGGGCAGTCCCATCACGACATTCGACCAGCACGAAGGGCGATGCCATAGAGCCACGCGCGCGCATACCCTGTCGCAGCGTCGTTAGCTCCATCGAACGTCTTGTAAGGGCCATGGTGAGATACTTGCCGGGCGCTTGTCTCTGTCACGTAGTCAATCGCTAGCGCGTAGGCATCCTTGTTGTGGTCGATCGTGAACTGGAGGTAGCCGGACACTTCAGGCGACGCGACGTCGGCGACGAGTCGGGCACCTTGCTTGGACCATTCGAGCTTCACTTCGGGAGCGGCGGTCCCAGCAGTCGCTGCTCCCGCGCTCACCGGATTCCCCGCTGCCTCGCAACCCACGACGCGCCGGCCCGCGTACCAGCCAGGTCCGACGCTCTGACAAGTTGCTCGCGCTCCTCGCGCGTTGGAGCGCGGGCAAGGCTCGCCGGATCCGGCAGCGACGTGAGGTAGACGCGATAGTGCACAGCACGTCGGATCAACTGGAGTCGCCGTGCGCGCGTCATCACAGGTGCCGAGGGTTTCGCCATGATCATTCGCGCCTTGACGAGATCGATCAGCGGCGTGATCTTTCGCTTGGGCTTCTTCGACTGGGGGGCGGTCATCATGTACCTCGGGCGTAGGGATTCTGGAGGCGTGCTTGCCAACTACACGGATTCGGGCACCGCTCGCACATTTCCTCGGTGATACACGCTTGTTGCCGACGAGATCCCAGACGACGCGCCCGAGCGCGCGGATCCGCTCGTTCGGGATGATCGCGCGCAGCGTGTCCACGCCGTTGGTGAACAAGTCTCCGCACGCCTTGCCGAGCCGCGCCGTCGGATCGTCCTGCGCAAGATCCTCGACGTCGACCTGCTCTGCCGAGAACGCGGCCACGATCTCTTCCACGAGACTCACGAGGCGTCTCCATCGCCGAGCAAAAGCTCGATCGGCAGCTCCTCGATGCCTGGAAGCGGCGCCGCCTCGATGCAGCGCTCGACACGACGACCGACGTAACGGTCCGTCATGATCCACCACCAACACCAATCGTTCTCCCTATCGCGCGCACGCCGTGCAAGGCCACGGCGCACTTCAACGCCAAGCCAGCGCCCGAGCTTGGTCGGGACGAAGGTGACCTCGACACGGCTCTTCGAGAGGTAGCGGATGCGGATCTTGGTCAGCATGATCAGACGTCGTCCAGTGCGCAGTCGTTGCAGCAGTAGACGGCCGGCCACTGCGGATGCAGCGGCTTGCGACAGCTCTCGCTCGCGCACACACGATCGGGAACGGCATCGACGCCACACATGCCGCAACGATCCCCCCAGAACGTGGCCGTCGACGCGGACATCGCCTCGTGCGCGAGGACAGCGGCACCACTGAGCTGGCGCAGGTGATCGGGGCAAACGACCATTCCTTCGAGCGGCGCCTGCACGATACGAACGAGCACGATTTCCGAGGACGCCACGACTTACTTCCGCCGTCCAATCATCCACGATCGAATCATCCACCCGATCAGCATGCCGCTTGCGAGCCACACGACGACGTGCAGCGGATGCCGAGGGACAAGGAGATCCCAGCCCGTGAGGTTGTCTGGATTCACTTGCTGTCACGCTCCGGGCGCTCCTGACGGGCCTTGGGCACGTGCAGCTTGCCGAGCGCGAGTCGGATGAGGTCGCTCATCGTGAGCTGGCGTTTCTTCATTTCCTTCCGAAGCCAGGCCTCCTCGGCGTCGGTCACACGCGCGCCGATGTAGTTGCTGAGGTTGTCTTGCGTGGAGCGCTTGGGCTCGAACATGGGGCGGACAATTGTCTATCATCTTGTTAGCGGTTCATCAACAGCCAACCTACGCAGACGATCCCGACCTAGCGAACGAGGTTGCATCCCGGCCGCCACGCTGGATCGACATCCCGCTGATCCCATGCACGGCACAGCATCGCGGCGACGGCGAGGTTCTTGGCCAGGCGGCGCAGATTATCGGGTCTGAGCGGTGAGTAGCAGCGCCAACAGTCCGGATCGCTGCATCCGCTCTCGCAGAAGTCGCACGACGACAAATCGAGATCGCGGATGCGCTGGAGATCGGCTTCCGTAACTTCCGGCGAGGCAGTGGCTTCGAGCTGCGCCATCATCTCGTCGAGCAGCGAAGGCGCACTCATGGACGCGCCGCCTTGTCCTCCAGCGCGAGCACGGCGAAGGTACGGCTGCATTCTTCCACGTAGCAGAAGACGTGGAGCCGCCGCTGGCCATCGTCGTGCGTGTGAAGCTCCAGTCGAAACGGCGCGGTGAAGTCGTGGTGCGCGTTCACGGCCGTCTTGCGGAACGCGTGCGGATCATTGTCACCGCACAACTCGCAAGCGTGCGCCGGCTTTGCGGGCGCGACGTCGGGCACCCCCCGAGCGCCGAACGACGCGACGGGGCGCGAGCAGTCCGGGAGGTAGCACGTCACGAAGATGATTCCGCGATCGACGCCCGTGCGCCGATACGCCAGGCGCAACGGCGCGTGCATGTGACAGCGTCCGTGCAGGTGGAGCAGATGGTGCGCGTGCCCGCCGTCGTTGCACACGGAGCAGCCGTCGGGCATTTTCGTCAACTGATCGGTCGTCATGGTCGTTCGGGTCCTCCGAAGGCTTTGATCAAGATCCACGGATCGCACTGCGGCGAACCGTTGCCGCAATACATGCATTGCACACGCTTTGGCGCAAGTTTCTCCGACAGTGGTCGAAACAGTGCGTGCGTCAGCGCCGTCATCGGATCGCTGTAGTTGAGGCGGGGGCGCGTCGCCGCGTGTCCACATTCCAGGACCAGCAGCCAATACGTGCCGCCCCGATCACCCTCACGCTCGAAGATGTAAACGACGTGGCGACGAGGTCCGGCAAGCGGTCCTGGTTTCTCCTGGGTCATCACGCGTTACTTGGCCGGCTTATTCTCGCGCTGCTTGCGGATCGCCTTCTCTAGATCGCACGTGCGTACGACAGCCGCCAGCGAAGCGAAGCGACGGTAGCTGTGTCCTATGCCCGGCATGTTGCCGTGCACGATGTAGCCGGTCTTGCTGTACTCGACGGTCCAGCGGCCGTCGTGCTCACCGTCGCCCCCACCAGCTCCACCGCGATAGATGCCGAGGCCCCAACACGCGTGCAGTGCGGAGCGCACTTCATCAAAGACGTAGCGCGGCATCTGCCTCGATTCTCACCAAGCGCGCGCCGAACGCAAGCGGGTATCCAGACACCCGTGTCCCGAGCGCGTCGCGTGTGTACCGGACGCCCTGGGTATCGTGTGACCGCTGCACATGCTTTCGCGCTGTTTGTCCTTCCCCGTATCGGCACGCGGCGTGTACTACCGATCGGCATGACGAAGATCGTCACCAAGACCGTTCGCCCGTCACGCGGGCGCAAGACCGTCTATCCGACCAACGACGTCGTGATCGAGGAAGCCGGCAAGCCGCCGATCACGATCATCGTGCCTGCCGAAGTGCCGAGCGCCGCCCGCGGCGAAACCTTGCAGCAGCTCTACAAGGAGCATGTCAAGCCGCTGCCCTTCGGCCCCAAGAAGGAGACGCACTGGAAGGGGCCGTGCGCGGCCGAGGTTCCCGCGGCGCTCGCAAGCGACGTCGCGGAAGCGATGCACTACATGGGCTCGATCATCGACGATCGTCGCGACTTGCCTGGCGGCCTCGTGCGCCTCTACAGCGAGGGCTACTGGGCCCACGGCTTCTAACCATGAGCATCACGTTCTACATCGCGATCGAGGTCGACGGCCCCAAAGGCACCGAAACACGTTTCGCGTACCGCTGCGACTGTTCCAAGCGCTGGTGCGATGCGTGTGACGAGGCGTCGAAGGTCGGCGCCGACTATCCCGACCAGTTCACGTGCGCCGACTGCACCGACGTCGAGGTCAACATGACCGCGTCGAACACGCGGGATTGGCTGCGCTGGATTGGCCTCCCTGCCGAGGATTACGGCCAGGCCCGTGCCTCCGATCTGGCGGCACGCTGTCGCCGTCGCCTCTGGGACGAGGCCCGCAATCACGACCCCGCGATCGAGGGCTTCGAGAACAAGGCCGAGGGCCGCGCACGCTTGATCGTTTGCGGTCGCCGCCCCGACTACCTTCGCGAGCGAACCGAGCAGATGCTCAAGATCTGCGAGAAGGCCGGCGATCGACTCATCGCGTGGGCGTAACATCGGCTGCATGGCGTCACGTACCGAAGAGCAAGAGCGCGCACGGCAGGAGCTAATCGATGCGGTTGCCGCGTGGCGCGAAGCAACATGCCTCTACGCGCAGCCACCGGGCTTCGAGGGCGCGCAGTGCGACGGCGACAACCACGTGATGGAATGCCCCGTCGAGAAGGCGCGCGGCGACATCCTCGCGGCGCACAACAAGGTCGAACAGCTCGGGGCCGGGTGAGCCGTTCGGAGCTGCCAACGTTCACACACACCGTCGAGAAACTCGTCGGGAAGAGTAAGATCGCGCCATGGCACGCAAGCCGACACGTGTGTTTCTCAGCGTACAGCCCGTAGGCTACCGCCAGCCGAAAGGTGCTGATCCGTTCACGTACCAGGACAAGCGCCCCTCGCGCTGGCGTGCAAGCTGGTGGACGCGCGGCACATCGACCGAGCTGTATCGATCGAAGATCGTCGCCACGCGCGATGAAGCGATCCAGCTGGCGCTGCGGTGGCTGGAGCGTGAAAACAAGGCGCGCGTCGGGGGCCCCGCGGACACGCAGCTGATCGACACGACGGATGCGCCCGAGCGCTACGGCTACTCGCACCAGACCGTCGAGAAGAAGAGCCCGCAGCAACTCGACGCGGAGATCGCCGAGGTGCTCGCGAAGGCCCAGACGTGATCGGAAGCTCGCCACGAGGTCCCCGAACGTGCGATGACGTCCCCGCGAAGGAGCCGCTATGACGAAGCTGGACAAAGGCGACGAGGATGTGGGCCGGGTCGTACAGGCCGCGGCGCAGAACATCTTCAACGATCCCAGCGCTGCCTCGCTCAAGCGCGTCGCGTGGGCGTACGGGTGCATCCGCGCCGGGTCCGACGAAGAAGCACGACTGCTCGAACTCCTGCGACAGAAGCTCGCCGCCCAAGGGGAGGCACTGCGATGATTCGTCACAACATCCAGCTCGGGGATCCGCGCGAGGAGCAGCGCCTCGTCACCGATCTCGTGCGGCGCTATCACCTTCTCATGGCGAAGCTGCGCAAGAGCAGTCGGGCAGAGGGCGCCGCCATCTCGAAAGAAGCCGATCAGATCCGACAAGAGGCCCTGCGTCGCATGGAGCGCCTGCCACCTGGCATGATGCGCGATCACCTGATGCGCAAGCTTCTCGAAGGGTGATCGCCATGACCATCGACGACATCAACACGATCGCGTGGCGCGACTTTCTCACCTGGGCCTGGAGCCAACCCGAGATGCGCGAGCAATTCACCGCGAAAACAGGCGTCGTCATTCAGCACGCCGCGAGTCCGATCGAGGCTGCAATCGACGCGGCTACGGGCGCTCGTGAGAGCGTCGCCACGCGCTTCGTCGAGTGGGCAACGTGCGAACACTGGGGCATCGAGCACGCGCCGCTCGCGTATCAGAAAACCGTCGCGGCCAAGGACAAGCGCACGTGAGCGTGAGGGAGATCCGCACGCTGCCAGAAGCCGAAGTGCTTCGCCGCTGGGCCGCGCTGTACGCGGCGGGCAAGCACAAGGGCTACGCGTCACCGGACCCCGAGCAGTACCTCGGGCGCGACACCACGTGGGTCGAGGTCGAAGTACCGCACGATCTGTACAACGCTGAATGGAACACCGAAGACCCGTCGCTTTCGCCAGCACAGCTCAAGCGCGCCGAACAGTACGCACGCCTGCCGGGCACGCTGCCGCCAGGGATGGCCGGTTACAAGGGCCGGAGCGCGAGGCGCGGCGGCAAGAAACTGTACGTGTCCGATGGCAACCATCGCGCCTACGCCGCGTTCCTGCGTGGCAGTTCCACCGCCCGGTTCTACGTGCCGTTGACGGAGTGGAGACACTTTCAACAGGCACAGCCGGAGGCGCTGCTCTGATGACGACGAAACCGACGAAGAAACATCCACGCTGGATCGTCATCTACTACATTCACACGCCCGGATCGGAATGGCTGGGCAAAGGTGTCGAGTTCTTCGACGAGGAAGAGCCTGCACGCGCGCGCGGGCGCGAGATGAACGGCACGAGCCGCCCGTTCTACCCGCCCTGGGATCGCCAGTACCTCGGAGCGGCTCAAGGGTACGCGCGGCCTGTCACCTTGAAGGACTACCTCAAGGAAAGCGACGGGCAGCCGCCTGAAGCTGCCGCGCCATGATCGCCGTCGTACACGGCGGACAAACGGGCGTTGACCGTGGCGCGCACGAGGCAGCGCTGATCAACGGCTGGACGATCACGGGCTACATGACGAGCGACTGCCGTGACGAGCGTGGCCGCATTCCGGACGACGTCGCTCGATTTCTCATCCCGCACGACAAGCCCGGCTACGGGGCACGCACCGAAGCCAACGTTCGATCGGCCAATGCGGCCCTCATCATTGTGCCCAGCGTCGCGGAATCCCACACGACGCCCGGCACCGCGATGACGATCGATCTCGTGATCGACCGGCGGCTGCCCCGCTGGGTCATCGACCCCACCTACGACGCGGCGACGATTGCGCGCTGGCTGTGGAAGGATCTCCTCGCTCCCCGAGCCCCTATGCTCCCCCTCCTCGGCTTTAGCGCTCCCGCCGCCCCCAACCGCCTACTCGTGGCCGGCCCCCGCGAGAGCAAGTGGCCAGGTGCCCGAGCGGCCACCGCAGAACTCCTCGGCCGAATCGCGGCCTCCCTCGTCGAGATCTCACGGGACCGCAAAAAACAAGACCTGGCGCGGCGGGGAAGGTAGGATCCCCACATGGCAGAGCTGCGGTCCAAGACCGGCCTCCTGAACTACCGCGATGGCCGGGTCGAGAACGCGCGCTTCTACTACGGCGCGGACGAGGACGCGCCCGCCAATCGCATGCAGCTCGATCCCGAGAAGCATGCGACCTGGATCGAGCACGACGGAGCCGTCGGCATTCGGCGCGGCGCCGCCGTGTCGGTCGGCGCGTCGCAAGGCTACAGCACCAACTACGACAACATCGACTGGGGCAACTAGGAGATCACCATGGCGTTCATGCAACCCGAGGCTCTCGACAAGCAAGAGTGGGTCGAACTCGAAACGAACAACGGCACCGACTGGATACCGTTCGACGTACTCTCCAAGAGCGAGGCCGCGAGCGCGCGCCAAGGAGACTTCGAACCCCTGGTCAAGTACAGCGAGGGCACTCGCGTGTACAACGACCGATCGCGCATCATGAAGGGCTACGGCGTGCGGCTATCCGCTCCTGGCTACATGGACGCAACGGAATGGGAAGTGTACGGCAGCAAGAAGGAAGCGCTCAAACGTGCGCGCGAGTTGGGACGTGAAGCTGAAGGCGAGGATCACGCGGCCAAACGCGCGCACGCGGCGAAGAAATCACCGGCGACGAAGAGCACGCAAAAGGAGAAGCACCTGCATTTCGCGGGCTATGACTTCACATCCGGTCCAGAAGGCACCGTCGTTCATCGTCCGAGTCCCGCTCTCCCAGCACTCCCCGGATTCCAGCCCGACGATCGCGTGGAGTATCGGGACGTCAACCTGTGGCAGCAGGGGACGGTAACCAGCGCAGACGGGCAATGGGTCATGGTGCGCTGGGATGGAAACGCCTTCGTGTCACGTGAATGGGCACCAAACCTTCGGCATGTATCGACCGGTGCCACGGCGCATAGCACGCGTGTGCGCGCGACGAAGAAATCTCCGACGCAGCTGGACCGCGAAATCAAGGAGGTCCTGGGACAAGCTTCCAACAAAAGTCGGACGCACGCGTCTCGTCGCGCCCCCCTCGAAAAAGGCCAGGAGAACATGCTGCGCGTCCGTCGCTAGTGCAGAGGAACCCGATGCGTAAGACGTCTCGCCAGCTCGATCGTGAAATCGCCCAGTCGCTGGCGCGCGCGAAGGGCTCGCGGCAGCAAGCGGGGCGATCGTCGCACAGCACGCAGCGCCCGAACTGGTGGCAGAAGGGCGTTCCCGAGGAGGATCGCGTTTGCTACGACACCAAGACCAAGGCGCTCAAGGCGTTTCTCGACGCGAACTACGAGATCGTGCAGAACTACGGCGGCGCGGACTACGAGGTCTCGCCCTCCGAGTTCGACGCGATCAATCACAAGTACAGTCTGCGCGGAAGCCGCATTGCCAAGACGATCGCACAGGCCGTCTGGGCCGCGATGCCTGAGGGCAAGCCGTTCTGTCTTGATCGCATCGACGTCAACGCGCTCAACGACACGAGCCCCGCACGGGAAGCGGATCTCGGGTTCCGGCTGCCCGATCACGTGTACGAGGCCGACTACGGCAAGGAGATGGAGCGCTACTACCGAGGCCTCGAAGCTCACGCGCGAATCTGTCGGCGGTGCCGGCGACCGTTGGTGTAGGAGCACCCAGGTTCATGTTCAAGACACCCAAACAGCTCGACCATGAAATCGCTGAAATTCTCGCGAAGAAGCGAGGACCAAGCCGCCGGCCGCCTCCTTCGGAAGAGATCACGGAAGCGGCTTACAGCGTATTCGAACGCCCAGGCGGCGAAGATCTGACGCTCGACGAATTCCGCGAAGAGGTACGCGGACTCCTGCGTATGATTGGCTCGGAGATCGCTTCCGCGAGTCTCGATAAGGCAATCAACGCGCTCTACAGACACATCTACGGGGGCTGAGATGCCGAAGACGCCGCGCCAACTCGATCAAGAAATCGCCGCAGCCCTCGCGGCACCCACACCTCAACGTTCACGTGCCGCGTCGACTCCCAAGGGACGGCAGCTCAAGATCTATGCTGTCGATGCGCGCATCGTATCGGGTATCGACGACGAAGATGTGTGGGAGGGCAGTTTCGAGATTTCTGCCAGCAGCCTCCAGACTGCACGCAAGCTCGCCGTCGATCTCTTGCACGACTCGACCTATTACGATCCCCGGATCGCCCCGAAAGCTGTACTCGATCGTGTCGAGCACATTGGCGAAGTAGAATGAGGCTGTACCGTCGTGTCGTCGGAACTCCGTACACCGGCCCCGGCTCGTTCTGGAGCCCAGATCCGGCCGTCGCAGAACGCTACGGTGCGCGTGGTCATGGCGGTCGCCTCATCACGACGGAGGCGCGCGGACGTGTGCTCAAGCTCGAATCCGACGAGGAGCTGGTAAAGGCACTCATGATGGCCGGCGTTCGTGACGCCGAAGATCGTGTATCCGAGAACGACTGGTTCGAGAGCGACGATGTGCGCGAAGGACTCCGTCGGTTTGGCTACGCCTGGATCGAGCGCCTCGTCGATCCATCGATCTCCTGGAAAGACGTAGAGTGGATCTACGTGGGCAAGAAGCCTTTGCACTGGAAATGAGGAAACAGCCTCGACCCATGGACCGCGTTGAATTCGCGACGCGATGCGGCTGGCAACGCCTGTAGGCGCGTATGGCAGGACCCAAGAAATCTTCTGCGCAGCTAGATCGGGAAGTCGTGGAGCTGTTGACCGCTCCACGCGGCTTCAATCGCTATCGTGATCTTCCAGCGGACGATGCCCGCGGTAACCCGCTGCACACGTGGGGCGCCGTACACGCAAACAAGCTCGGCAGCTATTGGACGATCGAAGTCGATGTACCGCTCAGCGAGCTGGCGGATCTGCGGCCGGTCGCTCAGACGGCTGCACGCCTCAAGTCGGTGACGACCGCACGCAAGGAAGGCAAGTACCTGCCGCCTGTCGAGCTTGGCGTCTTCAAAGACGGCAGTGCATGGATCGTCGACGGAAACCATCGCTTGATCGATGCACGCAAAGCACGCCTACCGAGCGTGCCGGTCACCTTTACGTTCGTCGGAGCATGAGGCAGCCATGAGCGAAAAACGGCGTACGTTCCATGTCGGTCGCGAGGGGGCAACCCGGCCAGTTGTTCTCTACAGCACGCATTCGGGATTCTGGCGAACCGGTGATGGCGCTTCGTTCATGCACCACGGCCACACATGGCTTGGGCCGGAGGGCCGCCGATACAAGATCGAGAAGTGGAGCGCGCCGCACACGGATCGCACGTTCACGTCGCTGCAATCGGCACTGAACGCTTGGGCTGGCGCACACCCTCACGCCTGGCTACTACGTCGATGATCGTCCCGCGACGACGGCAGATCTGAAGCGGTACGGTTTCACGTTACGGCCTGGCGAATATCTCGCCTAGCAAACAAGGACGAAGACGCCATGAATGCGCACGAAATGGTGATCACTGCACGGATCGCTGACCACTACGAGCGGGAAGGATCCAAGGGGTCTTACGAGCCGCCGACCCACGCAGAAACGCTGTTCAAGCAGTTCAAGCGATCGGCGCCAAAGCTCCTGCGCTTTCTGCTCGACTCCCAGCGTACGGATCGAGAGATCGGGGATTGGATATGGGAGTTCTACGGACGGTGGAGTGCTGTGGGTCCTGTCGCCCTCAAGTATTTTGCCGAGGACGAGCTGGCACGGCTAGAAGCACCGGGACCTGAGAAGCGAAAGAAGACGTCCGCGCAGCTACAGCGCGAGATCGACGAGGCGCTTTCGAGCGCCTCGCCTACGCAAGCACGACGCGCTCACGCGACGCGTGACTCGTCCGCGCTGCGCGTGGGGCAGCGTTTCGATCACCTCGGGCACACGTACGAGGTCCTGAAGATCGGACGGGACAAAGATCGTACGGTTCAAATCGCGCGTCCTCACACGGACCGCTTCGGGAAAGCGGGTTTCATCGACCACCGTTCGTTCCCAGCGCGCGATTTCGATCGGCAGCATTTGCGACCGCTCGTTGACTAGCCGAGAGTACGCACCACATGCCGCATCCACTGTCACAGACCGAGTTCGACACGATCTACGCGCGTGTGCCCCGGCTTTGTGTAGAGGTCATCATGGTGGAACCGGACGGCGTCGTGCTGACGAAGCGTTCGATCGAGCCGGGTGCAGGTCTCTGGCACATCCCAGGCGCGACGTTACGTTTTGGCGAAGCGCTTGTCGACGCGGCCCATCGTGTCGCGCAAGAAGAATGTCACGTCGCCATCGATGATCTGGAACAGCTCGGCGTCGTCGAGTACGTGTTCGAGGGCTACCCGCAGCGGCCTGTGAGTGTGCTGTACCTTGCGAAACCGCTGACGCGCCGTTATCGCCACGATCAAACCGCCAGCGACGTACGCCCCTTCAAGGTGCCTGATGGAGTCACGCAGCTCGCAATCATCGAGCAGCATCGCGCGCTGCTGCTGGAACACGCTGATCGCATTGAACGGCGCATGCGCAAGGGGTGACCCATGATCTTGACGTGGAAGAAAATAGGGCCGGGTATCTACCACGCAACCTCACCGTGGGGGCTCTACACGATCGACGGTCACGGCGCCGGGCGCAATCGTTGGACGGTGACGTATCCAGACGGCGATTACGGGATGGTCGACGCGCTCGCCGAGGCCAAGGCATGGGCCGCGCAGGACGCGGAAGAGCGTTCCAAGCGAAGCACGTAGGCTCAGGGCGGCGTGCCGATGATTGCTACAGCCTCGTCGAGCGCGACCTGCCTCTCATCCGGCGAGAGGTCATCGAGGGCCCGCCGCGTCGCATAGGCGAACAGCACGGAGCGCGCGACGGGAATGCTCACGAACTTCGCCACGCTGCCTGAGACCTCGTTGAAGACGGCCTGCAACGAGTTGCCAAACGCCGGCAGGTTCCACGTGCGCAGCACAAATCCGGGTCCGCGGGATTCCAGGGGCAGCACGTCGAGCGCCTCGCGGGTAGCGCGCGCAAACAACCGCACGCGATCGTGACGCGCGCTGACCTTCTTGCGCGCGAGCTTCAGCAGTAGATCGGCGGAGGCTTGCAGGCCTGCTTCAATGGTTTCGTTTTGATCGGGCATGAGATACGTCAGCGCCGTTTCCGCTTCTGCTTGGCGAACCAGGCTGCATCGACCACAGGTCCTGCAACATTGATCGGCCGCAGTGGGCCATGTTGGTAGATCGCCTCGGCGATCGCATCGCGTTTGGCGGCGAAGTCGTCACCCGCTCCTTCGGAGTAGGTCTTGATCGATCCACTCGGGTAGAACACGTCGTAGTCCCACCGGCCGCCCTCTCGGCGATGCACACGCACGCGCAACGAGTCATCCTGGTTGCGGTAGATGTAGTCGGCGTGCTTGCGCATGCAACGAGGCCTGAAGTGCTCCTAGCTCAACTATAGTCGTTGAACAGGGGAACTGTCTCGTCATCGAGCTGGGCCAAGATCTCCATGCCGACCGGCCAGTACCCTTCCGGATCGTTCTCGACGAGCAGGACCATGTAGCTCTTGTCAGCTGCGAGACGGACGCAGATCCCGCTCAGGCCGGTCCATTTCCACCCGCCGTGATTTTCTCGAAGCGTCAGCCGTCGGCCGTCGTAGGGACACGAGGCATGCAGCTCGGTGATCTGCTGTTGAATCTCAGCAGAGAGCTTCGGA
>Ga0315289_10005465_pt1 | contig 18776 bp, 7 predicted proteins | sample YL17G11_40_MG_FD_203452 | JGI IMG/M metagenome (GOLD analysis project Ga0315289, IMG submission 203452) | Sediment microbial communities from Yellowstone Lake, YNP, Wyoming, USA - YL17G11_40 | ecosystem: Environmental > Aquatic > Freshwater > Lake > Sediment | place: USA: Wyoming | collected...
GCCCCCGGGTTGCACTCCGCCCCGGTCCTCAGGGCGATGCCGGCCCTGGAGGCGGCGGCCTCGAAGTCCTTGTAGGACTGCGCAAAGTGCGTGATTGATTTTTTTGGAAGGGGTTTGAGGGAGATTTTGAGAGATTTTGAGAGGTTTTGAGTTCTCTCTCTCCCTCCCTCTCTCTTTCTCTCTCTCTCTCTCTCTCTCTCTCTCTCTCGTCTCTCTCTTCTTTCCTCTCTTTCGTTCCCTTATTCAACCTCTTACCGCGACCTCCAGCTTCCCGCCGCTGTCCCTGTCGACGATCTCGAAGTTGACGATGCCTCCCTGGAGCTCCTTCCAGTGCGGGCTCGCGTGCTTGCCGAACACGAACACGGCCGGGGCGCCCGCCCTGTGTTTGATTTTCTGCAGCTCCGAGGCCGCAAAGTGGGCCAGCGCCGCCGTGTGCCGCGCCAGCTGCTCGCTCCCGATAATCTCTCCTCCGTCGCTCGACGAGGCCGCCCTCTTGCCCGCGGGGGCGGCACCGAGGCGGCGAAGGAAGTCGAAGCCGTGGCGCAGGGCAGCGATGTCGAGAAAGGGGAGAGTACCGTCCTCGAAGCTCGCGACGGGTTCACACTTCAAAACGTTGAAGCCCGGGGCCGCGGTCGCGATGGCCGTGGAGCCGCCGCCGAAGTAGACCCTCGACAGCGCAGAGAACGCCTCCCTGCGCACGAGCAGCGCGCCGACTCCCGTCGGCAGGCCGAACATCTTGTAAAACGACAGCGATACGAAGTCTGGACTGTGAAGGGAGAGGTCGAGCGAGTGCGCCGGGGCGAAGGCCGCGGCGTCGAGCAGGGTGAACCACTTCTTGCCTTTGCCGTTCTTCTCTCGGAGCCTCTGGGCCCAGAGGCCGGGAGGGTGCAGCACGCCCGAAAAGTTGTCGAGCGCCGGAAAGGCGAAGAGAGACAGCGCTTCCTCGCCGTCGCTTTCGCCGTCGCTGCTTTCTTCGAGCCAGCTCTCGACCTCATCCTCGGTCATCATCACCGCTCGCGCGCCCTTGGCCTCGGCATACCCGCGGATTCCGAGCACGGAGTTGTGGTTCTCGCGGAGGTAGCGGAACTCGGAGCCGCCGCCGCTTCCGTTCCCGCTGCCGTTGCTTCCGCTGCCGCTTCCGCTGCTCCAGGCGAACGCCTCGCCGACCGTCTTGAGGGCGGCCGTGGCCGAGGGGAGGAAGACGCAGGCGTACTCTCCTGTGAGAAAGGAAAAACGAGGGTGAGAGAAAAAGAGAGAGAGAGAGAGAGAGAGAAAGTGAGAAGAAGAAAAAAAGCAGCAGCGCCGGGGGGGCATCGAAGATTGAAATTCGAAAAAAGGGAGCGGAAAAAAAAAAAACTCACCCGGATCCGCGTTAAACCACTCGAGCACCATCTCCCTCGCCTCCTCGATCCTCGCCGACGACAGGGCCGCGGGCGGCGAGGCCGTCCCCGTGTGCGGGTTGCCGAAGGCGTTCTCCCTCAGGTCGGCCGCCAGCTGGTCCACTTGCGTGTTCGAGTAGAGCGCGGCGCCCGTGGAGTCGAGGTAGACGAGGCCGCGCAGCCTCGGGGCGACCTCTGCCGCCGCCACGGGCTCGGCGAACGGGTTGTAGTCGCCCGGGTAGGCCGAGAGGAAAGCCCTTTTCTGTTCCGGGTTCGCTCTGGCGAGTTGGTTTCGAGGAGAGGGAGCAGGAGGAGGAGGCACGGAAGAGGGCGGGACCGACAGCGCCGCGGGAGGCCTCGCCCCTCGCGCTCCGCTCCCGCCTCCGGGGCTCCCGCTCCCGGCCATGGCCGCCAGCCTCTCGAACAGCCCTGCCGTCGAGGCCTGCGCCGCGAGCTTCTCGACCTCCCTGGCCCTGTCCGCGGCCTCGGCCTCGGCCGCGTCGACGAGCTCGGGCAACAAGGGGGCGGCGCTGCCGCCGATCCCGCCCGCAGAGGAAGAGGCCTTGGGGAAGGCCCACTTCTTGCCCCTCGGGGGCAGCGCGGAGCCGCTCGAGAGCATCGCGATCAGGTTCGCCCTCGTGGCCCCGGGCTTGGAGGCGACGGCCTGCCATCCTAGCAGAGGAGGGCCGCTCGCGTTTCCTCCCCGGGGAGCGAAGGCGGCGACGAAGGGAAGCACGGTCGCGCCCGCGCCCGCGGCGACGGCGCGCAGGCGGTCGTAGTTGACGCGGACAAACTTCACCTTCCCCCCGGCGAGAGGGGAGGAGCTGCCGCCGCCTCCTCCTTGACCGGCTGCCTCCTCGGCGAGCGCCGTCAGCTCCGGGTGCAGGCGGCGGCATCCCTTGCACCAGCTGGCGTAAAACGCCACGAGGACGAGCTCGGGCTTGCTCCCGCCGTCTTCTTCGCTCCCGCAGGCGAGGGCTCGCTCAAACTCTTCCTTGGTGCGCGGCTCCTCCCAGAGGTCCTCGTCGTCCCTCCACCAGTCCGACGTGGAGAGAGGAGAAGGGGAAGTTTTGGAGCTGCTGCTGCTGCTGCTGCTCGCTGCGGCGGCGGCGGCGACGCAGAGGTCCCTGTTGCACGGGGAAGAGGGAGAGGAAGGAGGAAAGGGCTCCTTCGGCACCGGCGACGACGAGAGAGGCCGGTCCCGCGCAGGGGCGGCGGCCCTGGCCCTCGTCGAGGAGCCGCCGAGGAGCGCGGAGAGGGACAGGAGCCTGCTGCTGGCTCCTCTGGGAGCTGCTGGTCTCGCAATCATCGCGCTGCTGCTGCTGCTGCTGCTGCAGGTCTGCTGAGCAAAACCAGAGAGGTCGAAGGAAAAAGATGATGGCACCTCGCAGCAGCAGGTCGAGGAGAGCGAGAAGAGTTGTTTTTCTTCGCTTTCCTTCCTCTTATCGCTTTTTCTTCCGTCCGCTTGCGCGAGCAGGAGCAAAAGGAGCAGCGAGACAGTGACGGGCAGCACCGCCCTGAGCGGAAAGAGGCGATTTGGAGCCGTGGTCGCGCAGTTAGAAGGGAGAGAGAAGGTTCCGCTCCATTCGTTTTAGCGCTGCTGCGGAGATTTTCAATCAATAGACTGCTGCGGAGATTTTCTGATTGATTATCAATGGACTGCTGCGGAGATTTTCCCCCTATTTTTCCTCTTCGTCAGTCTCACTCTCCCTCTCTGTCAAGCGAGACCCAAGGAAAAGAAACGTTCGCCACTTTCGTCGGCCCTCTCTCAACCTCCTCCCCTCGCTTTTTCTTCCCCTCGCACCCCCCATGGCGGTGGAGGACGAGGCCGCGCAGCTCGCCGCGGCCGCGGCCCTGCCCCTGCGCGTGCGCGCAAAGCACAAGAACTGGAAGGCGCGCGTCGCCGCCTTTGAGGACATCGCGACGAGCACCGCCGCCGACGACGAAGCAGGTCCGTTCTGAAGAGGAAGACGAAGAAAAGGCCTCTCTCCAGCGTCTCTCGCTAGCCTTCTATTCTTTCAGTTGGAGAGGGGGAGCAGAAGGACGAGAGCTGCTCACGTCGAGCGCCACGGAAAGAGAGGCGCCGAGAAGAGCGCCCCGCTCTTGAAAGGCGTCCCATGCGAGTCTCTTCGTTTGCCTCGAAACCTCGACGCGATGCTGCCGAACCGCCGTGAAAACAAAACTCTCATCTCCTTGACCTCTCCGGACAAAACAGGTCACGTCCTCGCCTCGGCCGTTGGCGACTCGAACGCCGCGGCCCAGGACAAGGCCCTGGACGCTCTGATCGCGTGGACGCGGGCAGCCAGCGACCGGCAGGTGGAGAAGTGCGTTGATGAGTTTTTTTGGAGAGGGAGGCGACGTCGAGAACACGAAGAGAGAGAAATTCCTTTCTCGCTGTGCAATCCCCACGTTTTCGGCGTCGGACAGCGCGTCCATCTCGTGCTGAGGAGAGAGCGTCGAAGATGCTTTGCTCCCGTGCACTCGAGACGCGAAAAAGATAAGCGAGAGACGGAGAAAACAGGCTCCATCTTGCCCCGTTTCTCTTCCCCTTGCTCCCTCCCTCAACTTCTCTCTCTCTCTCTCTCTCGACACCATTAAAAAAAACTCAAACAGCGTCGCCGAGACCGCCTCCGCGACCATCTGCTCCAAATGCCTCAAGGCGCGCCCCGCGACCGTCTCCAGGGCCGTGGCCGCCCTCTCCTCCCTGGTCGAAGCGGGATGCGGCGAGACCGTCCTGGCTGCGCTGCTCCCGGCGACGACGGACAAGGTCCCCAAGGCCGCCGCGGCCGCCGTCGACGCCCTGCGGGCGCTGCTCGCCGCCTTCGGCCCCGGGCCCCCGCACCTCCCGCTCCAGCCTGTCTTCAGGGCTCTGCCCGCTCTCTTCGAGTCCAAAACGGGGGCGGTGCGAGAGGGCGCCAAGGCCACTGCCGTCGAGCTCTCGAGGTGGCGGGGCGCCTCGGCGGCGGTGCGGGCGACGCTGCTGCCGGCCGTGCCCGCGGCGGCGCGCGCCGAGGTCGAAAAGGCCGTAGCCGAGGCCGAGGCGTCTTCGAGCGGCAAGAAGCCCGAGCGGTTGACGCGGGCAGAGGCGGAGAGGAAGCGGAGGAAAAAGGCTGAGGCTGAAGCCGCTGCTGCTGCGGCTCCGATGGAGGTCGATGACAGCGACAACGCCGCAACGGCGACGACCTCGACTGCCGCTCCTCCTCCTTCTTTCGACGACGAAGCTCCCTCCGATAACACCATCGATCCCTACGACCTCGCGCAGCCCCTCGACGTCCTCGGCCGCCTCCCCAAGACGTTCTGGGACGCCCTGAAGGCAGCCAAGTGGAGCGAGCGGCGCGCCGCGCTGCAGCAGCTCCGTGAGGCCGCGGCCGCGCCCGGGGTGCGGCTCTCGGGCGCAAACGCAGACTTCGCGGAGATCTGCCGCGCCCTGAAGAGCATCCTCTTAAAGGACTCGAACGCTGCTGTCGTCGCCGAGGCCGGGCTGGTTGCCGCGGCGCTGGCGACGGGCGCGAGGCGCGAGTTCTCGGGGCCCGCGAGGGTGCTGCTGGGGCCCCTGCTCGGCAAGCTGCGGGACAAGCAGAGCTCCGTCTGCGCGGCCGCCGCCGCCGGGGCGAGGGCGATCCTCGTGCACTGCTGCTCGGGCTCTGGGGGACCCGCGGCAGACGCCGCGGAGGAGATCGCCGCGGCGCTGACCGCGGTGAGCCCGAAAGGGAGGGCCTTGGCTGCCGGCGTTTTCGCGGAAGCTGTTTCGCTCTTTTCGGCTTCGGTTTCGTCGGCGGCGGCGGCGGCGACAGAGGCGGTGGCGACGTCTGCGGCGCGGGCTCTCTCGACCTCGGGCCCCGTCGCCAAAGCCCTGGCCAAATGCGCCTCCGACGCCGACCCTGCCGTCCGCGCCGCTGCCGTGGGAGCTCTTGCCGCGCTCGCCAAGGCCGCGGGAGGCGCCACGAGGGGCAAGGCGGCGCTCGACAAGCTCGTCTCGAGCTCGATGCTCGACGCCAAGATGAGGGCAAAGGTCGACGCCGAGGTGGCGACGGCGGCGACGACGAGCGCCGCTGCGAAGAAGCTTGACGCTGCTCCTCGCCGCAGCGCTGCTTCTGCTGCTGCTTCGTCGCCCGCAGGACACCCTGCTGCTTCGTCGCCCGCAGGACACCCTGCTGCTGCTGCTGCTGCCGCTGGTGCGCCCGTGCAGCGAGCGCGGGTGATGCTGCCTCCCTCCCGCTCTTCAGCTGCTGCCGCTTCCCCGGCTCTGTCGCGCAAGCCTCTCCGGGCCTCCGCTGCCGCCTCCTCCTCTTGTTCTTCGGCAGACGACTCGGCCCCCTTCGAGCCGGCCTCGATGTCCGCATCCGAAGCCGAGGCCTTCCTCGAGGCCGTGCTCGGCCCCGGAGGCGGGGCAGGCGAGGCGGGGGGAGAGGCAGTCGGGTCCAAGAGCGCGAGGTCGAGCTCGTGGAAGACGCGGCTCGCGGCGATGGACTCCTTGCTCGAGGCCGTTTCTTCGTCCTCTCTGCCGGACCCCGACCTCCACCTCGTCCCGGCGTGCCTCTCCGCGGTCCCGGGATGGTCTGACTCCAACTTCCAGGTGGTGGCGCGGGCCCTGGCCGTCGTCGCGGCGGTCGCGGAGAGGAGCAGCAGCAGCAGTTGCTCGGCGTCGGCCCCTCTGTTTCCGGCCTCGGCCGCCGCCGCGGGCGCGCTCGGCGCCGCGGAGCGGCTCGGCGACCCCAAGCTCAAGCCCGCCGCCTCCGCGGCCCTCGACGCTCTCGCCTGCGTGCCTTCTTCGGGCGGCCCGTCGCTCGTCCTTTCGGTGCTGAAGGCGCGGGCGACCTCGGCCTCCAAGAAGGGAGGGCCGAAGTTGCCTGCCGAGGCGCTGCGCTGGGCCGCGCAGTGCGTCTCGGACTTTGGCGCCGCCGCCTGCTGCTTCGGCTTTGGAGGAGGGAGCGCGCGGCGAAGCTCTTCTTCGCCTCCTCCGCCGCCGCGCTTCCTGATGGCCTGGGCCCGCCAGTCTCTCGACGCCCCGCAGCCCGAGGTGCGCTCGGGAGGAACCGCGCTGCTCTGCGCGCTCCACCGGCAGTGCGGCCCGGCCGTCGCCGTGGCGGCGAGGGAAGGGCTCAAGCCGGCGGCGGCGGCGAGCCTCGACGCGGCGCTCGAGGGGTGCCCCTTCGACGCCGGGCACAGCCCGCCGAGGAAGCTGCTGCTGGTTCAGGGAGGCGAAGCATTGGCAGAGGAAGAGGTGGAGCGACCTGCGGCACCGCGGGCGACGGCAAAGCAGCGAGCTCCCGCCGCCGCCGGCGCTGCTCCCTCCGCCGCCGCAGGCGCTGCTCCCTCTCCCTCCGCCGCCGCCGCCGCCGTCGAGCCTTCCGCCTCCGACGAAAGCGGCGACGCCGACGCCCTCCTCCCCCGCAAAGACATCTCCTCCTCCCTCACGCCCGCCCTCTTCGCCCGCTTCTCCCACCCCAACTGGAAAGAGCGCAACGCGGCCCTGGGGGAGGTCGAAGACGCCGTCGAGGAGGCCGCGGGCGGGCGGGGCCCCGCGGCCAGGCGCGTCGTCTCCGCCTCGGGGCTCGGCGCACTGCCCGCCGCGCTCGCCGAGCGCGCCTCGCGCGACGCCAACGCCAACATCTCCGCGAGGGCCTTCTGCGTCGCGACCACGCTGAGCCTCGGCATGCGCGGGCCGGACTTCGACCGCGTCGCGCGGGCCCACCTGCTGGCGCCCGCGCTCTCGGCGCTCGGGGACAAGAAGCGGGCCGTGCGGGAGGCCGCCGAGGGGCTGCTCGACGCGTGGGCCTCGGCGCTGCCGGCCGACAGGCTCCTTCCCGCGGTCTGCGACGCCGCCTGCGGCTCCTCTTCTTCCTCCGCTGCCTCCTCCATCAAAAATAACATCGTCATCTCGAGCGGGAGCGAGGGCAGGGCCGCGGCGCTGCTCTGGCTCGCCCGCGCCGTCGAGCGGGAGGCGCCGAAGAGGAACGCGACGCTCTCGCCTGAGTGCGTCTCGGCGCTCATCCGCGCCGCCGGGCGAGGGTGGGCAGACAAGGCCGCGTCGGCGCGCGAAGGGGGGATCGCCTTGGCCTCTGCTCTGGGTGACAGCAGCTCTCTCGTCAGCGCGCGCGCCCTGGTGGCCGCGGCCAACAGGATGGCGGCGGCGCCGGCGAGGGAGGCTGCGCGCGAGGTGCTCAAGCGCGCCGGCGTCTTGGCCAGGGCCGAAGAGGAAGGAGAAGCAGAGGAGCAGCAGCAGCAGCAGCGGAGAGCTCCTGCGACTCCTTCCGTCGCTCTGTGTCCTCCTCCTCCTCCTGCTGCTGTTGCTGCTGCTGCCCCGAGGCAGCAGCAGCCTGTCGCATCGACGCCCGTCGCCGCGGCGCAGCAGCAGCAGCAGCAGCGCACGCCGTGGAGCGTCTCTGCCCTCGGCGCTGCCTCCGTCACCTTGGAGAAAACTCCCGCGCCCCCAGAGACGACAGCGACCCCCGTCGCCTCTGCTTCCGCTCGCCGCCTCTCTGCCCCGACGCCGGCCCCTCCCCCGACCGTCGTCGCAGCCCCCGCTGTCTACGACGACGAAGAGGAAGAGGAAGACGAGTTCAGAACCGCCTCTTCCGAGGAGGAAGGAGAAGAGCTCCAAGAGGAAGAGGAGGAAGACCCCGTCGCGGCCTGGGACGCCGCGCTCGCCGACCTGCACGCGCCCGACACGGACGCCGCGATCGAGGGAATCAAGTTCCTGCTGCGCGACCTCGGAGACGTCGCCGCGGGGAGGGCGCCCTCGAGGCTGACCGAGCGCTGCGCCGAGGACGCCGACGCGCTCGTGGCCGAGCTGGCGCGCAGGGTCGACCCTGCGTTCGACGCCCTGCTGTGCGGTTTTCCGAGTTTCGACCCCGACGGCGCGGGCGCGCGCCATCCCTTGACCCCGGGGCCCGAAGACGGCGACCTCGCCGCGAGGTCCGCAGGGGGCGCCAGGACCGCCAAGTACGTCCTGAACGCGCTGCTAAGCGCGTTCGCGGCCAGGCCCGTCGCCAGGGCCGTGCGCCCGCGCGCTCTGCGGGCCTGCGTCGGCGCGCTGCTCGGCAGGCTCCTCGACGACGCGCTGCCCCGCGCCGGCTCGATCGATTCCAGCGGCCTGGCCGAGGGCGCGACGCTGCTCAAGGGACTCAACGTGCTGATGTTGCGCGTGCTGGACTCGGCGCACCCGGACGCGGCGTACGCGGCGCTGCTCGCGCTGCTGCGGTCGCCGCCGGCGCGCGTCCGGGCGATGGCAGCGATGTCGTCGGCGGCGGCGGGGGCTCCTTCTCATCCTTTCCCTTCCGCCCCGCCGCGCAACCACCGCTTCGACGACCTGGTCGTCAAGTGCCTCGTCAAGCTCGCCCGGAACCTGCGGGACTCGCTCCCGGCGATGGACCCGGCGGCGCTACTGCTGGCGGTGCACGAGTGCCTCGAGAGCCTGGGCAACAGCAGCAGCAGGAGCGGCAGCGGCGGCAGCGGCAGCGGCTCTGCTCTCGACGCCTCCGCCGCTTCTTCTCCTTCCTCCGCTTCTTCTGACAGGCCTGCCAGGGCAGTCAAGGCCCTGCTGCTGGAGCTCTGCAGGGCTCGCGGAGCGCAGGCGATGCGCGGCGACCTCGAGGAGGCGGGGCTGCTTCCGCCGACGGCGGGGTCGGCGGCGACAAACCGCCTCCCGCTGGTCGCGTCGCTCGTCGACCTGCACCTGCGCACACTGTTCGGGCCCTCGGCCGGGATCGCTCCTTTCGTCGCTGCTGCGAGGGCGGCCGCGCCTGCTCTTTCCTCTGATGCTGCCGCCCCCGCTCCGCGCCGCCCGGCGAGCCTCCGACAGGAGCAGGCCCCTCCCCTTCCTCCCTGCTCCCCCTCTGCCGCCGCCGCCGCGCCGGCCTCGACGCCGGCGGCGCCTCGCGCTTCTCCTTCGACGGCGACAGCGGCCGCTGCGACGGCAAAGATGAGGACCCCCTCCACCTCCTCCAAGGCCGAGCTCGCCGCCATATTCCGCCGCATCGGCCGCAAGGAGACCTCGGAGGAGGGGCTCGCCGAGCTGGCCGCGTTTGGCCGCGCGCGCGGCGGCATCCGGGACGAGGCCGGCTTCTCCGGCGTCGGCCTCGACCTGGGCCCGCACCTAGCGAGGACCTCGGAGCACTTTAGGGCGTACATCTCCCGCGGGGTCGCGAGGGCGAACGCGAAGTTCGAGGCCGAAAGGGGGGAGGCGGAGGGCGCGGCGACGACGCCCTCGGCCGCCCTCTCCGTGGCCGCGGCGGCGCTGGTCACGCCCTCGAGGCTGCCCCCGCTGCCCCCCTCCCCGGGTCCCACGCCGCTCGCCGCAGAATCGGCCCCCAGGCAGCAGCAGAGACAGCAGCAGCAGCAGCAGAGGGAGCCGCTGCGGCAGCAGCAGCAGCAGTCTCCGTCGTTCATGTCTCCGGTGGCGGGGCCGGCGGCGGTCCCAGCGGCGTCGGCCACCTCTGCAGGAGCGACCTCGACGTTTTCTGTCACTGCGCCCGTCGCTGCCGCTGTCGCCCCCTCGCTCGACGAGCTCCGCGCCAGGGTCGCCGCCGTGAGGCTCTCTGCTGCTTCTTCCAATTCGGTGGCGAAAGGAGAGCCGAGCTGCGGAGGCGGAGGCGGCATCGGCGTCGTGACGAACAACAGCACGCTGCAAGCGCTGCAGGCGAGAATGGCCGCGCTCCGCAGGGCCAGGCAGTAGTGCAAAAACCCTTGTAATCTCATTTTTCATTTCTCTTCATCTGACTGACATTCATTTACTCTCTCTGACATTCTTTTACTCTCTCTATCGCTCCCTGTCTCTTTCTCTCTAACGGGTGCTGGTTACGTTCTAGTCCTCTGAAAAAAAAACAAAAAAGTTTCAAGTAAAAAAGAAATCAAGTTCTCTCTCTCCAAATAAAAAAATCGTTCTTCAAACCATCCCTTCCACCGCGGCCCTCACGGCCTGCACCGCCTCCCTCAGGTCGCCCTCGCCCTTGGCCGCGGCCGCGGCGCGCCTCACCAGGTCCGCGAGGTCGGCGGGTACGGGCGTCGATGGAGAAGCGGCGTCTCCTCCTTCTCCGCCGCCGCCCTTGCCTTCCTCCTCGAGCTCGGCCGCGAGCGCCGCGGCCCTCGCCACCACGGGCTCCGGCAGACCCGCCAGCCTCGCGACGTTGGTCCCGTAGCTCTTGGGACAGGCCCCGCGCACGAGCTTGTACAGGAAGGTCACGCGCGGGACGGAATCAGGGCTCTGGCCGTCGCCGTCGTCGACGCGGCAGGCCATGTGCATCGGCAGCGCGCCGCCCCTGGCGACCGCCAGGCCCGATGAGGGAGCCGAGGAGCGCCCTCGCTCCTCCTCCGCGCCGGCGGAGGCGCCGCCGCCGCTGAGCGAGTGGTAGTGCGTCGCGAACAGGCCCCTGCAGCCCGTCCCCAGCGCCAGCGAGTCCAGCACCGCCCCGGCGATCGCGGCGCCGTCGGCCGTCGCCGTCCCGCGCCCGAGCTCGTCGAGCGCGACGAGCGAGTTGACGGTGCCGCGCCGCAGAGGAGCGGCGGCCTCCTGCAGCTCGACCAGGAAGGTCGACGCGCCGGCGAGCATCGCGTCGCGCGCGCCCCCGGCGCGCACGAACACCGCGTCGACGGCCGTGAGCTCGAACGACGCGGCGGGCACCCAGGCGCCGGCGTGCGCGGCGAGGGCCGCCAGGCAGACCTGGCGCAGCAGCGTCGACTTGCCTCCCATGTTGGGCCCCGTGAGCAGCACAAACGGCGGCGTCGCCGCGTCCGAATCCTTTTCCTTGCTTCCGCCGCCGAGGGACACGTCGTTGGGCACGAAGGTCGACGAGGACGAGAACGACGAGTCGCCGCCGTGGGCGGCCGAGGAGGAGAGCAGCAGGGCCTCGGCGGCCGGGTGCCTCAGCGCGACGGCGCGGAGCGACGGCGCGGCGGCGGAGGGGGAGGAGCTCCTGTCGTCGTCCCCTCCTCCCTCCGCGCCTCCAGACCTCGTGACGGGGGGGAGCACCTTGGGCCTGCACATCGGCCCGAACGCGCCCCCGGCCTCCGCCGCGGCCGCCAGCGACAGCAGCGCGTCGAGCGTCGCCGCGGCGTCGGCCACGGCCGTCCACGCTGCGGACCTCGCGCCGAAGCGCGCCAGCAGGCCCCGCAGGACGCCGGCCAGCGCGGCCTCCCGCTGAGCGAGCACCGCCTCGCGCTCCGACACGAGCCCGCGGAGCGCCGGCGAGACGTAGCGGCGGAACCCCTTCCGCTGGGCGACCAGAGAGTAGTCCGCGGGCACCTTGGTGGCGTCGGGGACCTCGAGCACGTGCGACTCTTTGCCCAGAGAGACCAGCGCCGCGGAGCGGCACCGGAGCGCCGAGCGCTCGGCGTCGAGGTGCGCCGCCAGCGCCGCGTCGGCGGCCGCGAGCGCGTCGTCCGCGGCGTCGACGGCGGCGTCGGCGCCGCGGCTCGCCGGCGAGACGCGCCCGGCCTCGGCCGCGGCCCTCCAGTCGGCGGCGCCCTCGAGCTCGCGCAGGGCCGCGTCGGCCGACGAGAGCAGCGGCGAGCTCGACAGGGCGCGGAGGACGCCGTCCGCGTCGGCGCGCTCCGGGCCCGGCAGCGAGCGGATCTCGGCCAGAGCGTCGAGCGCCAGGCGCAGGCCCCTGAGCGCGCCGGCGAGGGCGAGCACGCGCCTCTTGGCCGCGTCCTCGTACAGGACGACGCCCGCGGCGTCGCGGCCGATCCCTCCTCCGCCGACGGCGGCGGCGGCGGCGGCGGCCGCGGCAGAGAGCCTCGCCAGCGACCTCTCGAGGTCGCCGCTCCCGGCGAGCGCCGCCCGGGCCTGGTCCGCGGCGGCCCTCGCGGAGGTCAGCAGCGTCTCGACCGCGTCCTGCCTCTTGGAGATGGCGCGCGGGCAGCCCAGCGGCCGGCAGAGCCAGGCGCGGAGGCGGCGCCTCCCGGGGGGGGACACGCAGAAGTCGAGCGCCGAGAGCAGCGTGCCGGCGGCGCCGCCGGCGCCGTTGGCGAGCACCTCGAGGGCGTCGAGGGCCGCGCCGTCGACGGCCAGGGGCGGGAGGGACTCGTGGAACGGGGAGAGGGAGGGAGGGGGAGGGGAACGAGGAGCTCCTCCTTCGCCCTGCTGCTGCTGCGACGAGAGGACCTCCTCGGCGTCGCGCGCGCTCGGCGCGTCGGCGCACGGCAGCCGCTCGAGCCGCCGCAGCCCGAGCACGGCGGCGTCCAGCTTGCAGTCGCGTAGGAAGGCCGAGGCCGCGGCGAGGGCGGCCAGAGCGGCGGCGGCGGCGGAGGAAGCGTCGGTCCCCTCTCCTTGCAGCGAAGAGGCGAGGCGCTCGACGAGCGCCGGGCGGGAAGGAGAAGAAGACGAACAAGCCGACAAGTACGCGGCGTCGACGGCGTCGAGCGCGGCCCCGGCGTCGCTCGGCGCGTCCAGCTCGTTGACCCGCACCCCTCCGCCTCCTCCGCCCCCTGCGCCGTTGCCGCAGAGGAGGAGCGCCCTGCGGGTGACCGGCGCGAGCGTCGTCGCCGGCACGGGCGACACACGCGACGAGGGCGCGCACGAGGACGCCCCGCCGCTGCCGCGCGGGACGACGACCTCAACAGGCCGCAGCTCGGCAAGCAGCGCGCGCAGCCTCGGGCGCGAGGCCGAGTCGGCCCATCCCCCCACGGAGACGCGGCCCGTGGCGGCGTCGAAGCAGGCGGCTCCGATGATGGTGGTCGCGGAAGCGTCTTCGGAGTCGACGTCGCCGCCGTCGGCGGTGGCTCCGGCGCCGCTCGCGCCGCGCTCGTCGCTCCTCGGCGGCGAAAACTCGACCAGTGCCAGGACGTTGGCCGCGTCGGGCGAGCTCACGAGCATCTCCGGGTCCGTCAGCGTCCCGATCGTCAGCACGGAGACCACGTCGCGGTTCACCACGTTGACCTTCTGCAGGCCCTTCCGCTTCCGCTCCTCGTTGCGCGCCGCGAGCGCCGCGGGCGTCTCGGTCTGCTCGACGACGACCACCCTCAGCCCGGCCCGCGCGAGCTTCTCGGCGTACGGCGCGTAGCTCGCCTCGGGGAACCCGCAGTGCGGCTGCTCCTTTGCCTTCATGTACTGCAGCCCCAGGACGTCGGCGCCGACGTGCGCGTCCATCTCGAACATCTCGTAGAACTTCCCCATCTTGAACAGCAGCACCGAGTCGAAGTTGGCGGCCTTCAGCTCCCACCACTGGCGCTGCGCCTCGGTGACTTTCGCGGCCTTGAACCACCCCGGGGGGATGCGCAGGGTTCGCGGGGAGTAGTTGAGGTCTCCCGGCTTCAGGCCCGAGGCGTCGCGGACGCTCCCGGGCTGGAGAAACGGGAAGCGCTCGGCGTCGCGGGCGGAGTAGCGGGCGGCGGCGTCGCTGCCATCGGCGGCGCCTTCGTTCTCTCCGCCCGCGGCGGCGGGCGTCGCGGGGGTCCGCGCCGCGAACGGAGTGGCTGCGGCGAAGGCGGCGGTGGGGGTGGCGGGGTTCTTTGCGGCGAAGGGCGTGGCTTTCGCGGCAGCGGGAGGGCGCGGGGGAGCGGCCTTGGCGGCGGCGGGGGCGGAGCGGCCCTTTTTCTTCGGCGGCGACGGCTCCTCCTCGGACTCGTCTTCTTCGTCGACGTCATCCTCGGAGTCATCATCCGATCCTTCGTCGTCGTCCTGTCGGAGGATTTGTTTTTTTTAACGATGAGATAACGAGTGGGAAGAAAACGGTGTTGAAGCGGGGAAGTTGCGACGACAACCTCTCTCATCTCGCTTCCCTCTCTCGTTTCCCTCCCTCTTCTCTCCCCCTCCCGTCCAACTCACGTCTTCGGTCTCCTCCTGCGCCGCCGCGGCCTCGGAAAAGTCGGATTCCGAGCTCGAGTCGTCGTCGTCAGAGCCGTCTTCTTCTTCTTCATCCGAGTCGTCGTCGCGGACGACGGCGCGCTTGCGGGCGGCAGCGGCCGCGGCGCGCCGGGGCCTCTTGCCGACGGCGACGGGGGCGTCTTCCTCTTCTTCCTCCTCGGAGGCGTCTTCAGCGGCGGCAGCGGCCTTCTCAGCAGGAACAGCCGCCGCCGCCGCCTCCTTCTTGGCCTTCTTGGGCGCCGGACGCGCGGCGCGCTCTTCTTTCGGGAGGCGAGGCGGGAGAGCAGCAGCAGCAGCAGCAGCAGCAGCAGCAGCGGGAGCGAGAGGGCGGGTCGCCGCGTCGGCAGAGACGGTCATCGTCGCCGCCGTCGTCGTGCCCTCGGCACCCGACCTTCCCTTGGCCGGGGCCTCGATTTCCATCGCCGAGGCCTTCATGGGTCCGTCTTCGGCCTGCGATTGAGTAAGTGAGTAGCGAAGAACGAGTCGAAGGAAGGAAGAGAGTGAGAACCGAGAGAGAGGCGGAGATTGAGATGGCAGACGCATTCGAAAATCGCTCGCGTCCCTGGTCGAGAGCATCGGAAAGCGCTCGCTCGCGCGAGGGGGTGCGGGCTCTCGTCGTCGGCCCGTTGTCTTCTCTCCTGCTCCGATGCGTCTCCGCGCTCGTGTCGGTGATCGACAGGGCATTGAAATCGGGGCAAAGAGTGAGAGCGCGAGAGACGGAGAAGAGAGGCGGTTTCTCCTTCTTCCGCTTGAAACCGCAACGACGGCGAAACACACAGACCTTTGTCTCCGCAGCCGCAGGGGCACCCGCGGCAGCGACGGCGGCCGGCCTCGCCCCGAAGAAGGCCGAGATGGAGCGCTGCCCCGGAGGGGGCGGCCCGCTCTTGCGCATCCTCGGCGCGATGTTGGAGAAAAAGAGTGGACGCGAGACTGGAGTTTTGAGGTGAGAGAGCTCGAAAAAAAATTTGATGGGAGTCGAAAACTCAACGTCAGCTTCCACTTTTTTTTTGGTTTTTTCCTTGGAACTCCCCATCTTCCTATTCCTCGCCTTCCTCTTCCTCAACCACGCTTCTTCTCTATGTGTCTCGCACCTCCGAAGGCCGCCCCGGCGGCGTTCCTCGATGAGGCTAGCGGAGGCCTCCGCAGGCGGGGAAAGGCCACGCTCGCTGCCGCAAGGGACGCGGCCGTCGCCGTGGCCTCGGCCCCGTCTGCCGACGCCCAGCCGTGCTTTGACGTCCCTGGCGTCGCCGAAACTCCCCAGCAGCCTGCGGCGCCAGAAGAGCCCGCTCCTTCGCTATTCAACGACCTTTTGTGCCTCAAGACGATGTGGTTCCAGAAGCAGACTGGCTCCACCCACGAGGAGAGGCTTTCGAGCTTCTACGCTCCTCAGGCGGAAGCATGTGAGTTTTTCGTTTGCGATTCGGCAGAGCAAAAGGGCACCTTGATGACGACGTCGGCCCCTCCTTCTATCTCCGCCTTGCCTGAGCCTTCGCATGCTCGCGCTAATTACGCGAGCAATCTGATTGATTCTATTCTGTTTTATCTATGGATTGAAAGAGGGAGAGACGAGAGCAAAGAGAGTGGCACGTGATCGAGAAAAGGCACCAAAGAGAATAAGTTTCGCGAAGGGAGCGAACGGGAGATTCGCTCCCTTCGCTCTTTTCGACCTCGACTTCGACCTCTCGCTCTTCTCTTTTTCCCGCCTTTTCCCTCCCGCTCTCGCCCTTGGCTCTCGCTCTCGCCCTTTTCGCCTAGCTCCCCCGCCCTCTTCTTCTTTGATCTTCTTTCCGACCTCTTCGAACAATTCCCCCTTCTCTTCTCTCTCTACCCTCTCTTTCTCAAAAAAACACCCACTATCACCCCTCTATCTCTCAGACGACGCCTTCCGCTCCCGCTTCCTGTGGGCGCGCAAGCCGATGCTCGCCGCCGCCGCGGCCCGCCTCTCCTGCGGCGGCTCGCTGCCGCCCCCTCGCTCGCTCGTCTGGTGAGATTGTTTCCTCTCTTTGCATTTCTTTAAAAAGCTCTCCCTCCTTCCTCCTCCACTCTCACACCACGCGCCTCTCTCTCTTCAAAAAAAAACTTTAAAAAAGGGTCGACCTCGGAGGCGGCACGGCCTTCAACGTGCAGAGCATGCTTTCCTACCTCCCGCTCGAGTGCTTCCGTGCCATCTACGTCGTCGACCTCGCTGCGCCTCTCTGCGAGCAGGCGCAGCGCAAGGTCGACACTCTCCCGGGATGGAAGGGCGTCGTGCACGTCGTCCACGGCGACGCGACGACGTTCGTTCCCCCGACTTCCTCCTCTCCGGAAGGATCCGGCCTGGGCTCCGTCGACCTCGTGACCTTCTCGTACTCGCTGTCGATGATGCCGCCGTTCCTCGACGCGGTCGACCACGCCGCGGCGCTGCTCAAGCCCGGGACTGGGTGCGTTTTGTTTCGATTTCTGTTTTTTTGTTCCGGCAGAGAAAAGTCGACGAGAGACGTCTCGAAAGAAAGAACCCAAAAACTCACTCCCTCTCTCTCTCCGACAACCAAACCACAGGATCATCGGCGTCGCCGATTTCTACGCCGCGGCCAAGCGCGACCACCCTCACCGCGCCATGTCCTGGGCCCGCCGCTTCTTCTGGGCGGCCGTCTTCGATACCGACGGCATCTCGGTGGGCCCGGAGCGCCGCGCGGCGCTCGACCACCGCTTCGAGCGGCTCTGGGAAGAGAACGGCGAAGGGGGCATCCCGTACGTGCCCTACCTGCGGGCTCCCTGGTACGCCTGGGTCGGGAGGGCCGAGAGGGGAGGGGGCATCGTCGCCGCCGGTTCCTGCCCCGCCGTCGCCGCCGCTGCGGGCCGCGCCTTCGCGCTCCAGCGGCGGCACGTCGAGCCGGCCCCCGAGGCCCCCTCGGCGTTCCCGCCCACGTTCCTGTACACCATGTCTTGGGAGGACCCCCGGGCCGACGAAGAGGTCCTCAGGCTCGAGCCGGGGTGCCGCCTGCTGACCCTGACCTCCGGCGGAGACAATTCGCTCACGGCCCTGCTGTCCGGGGCGGCGCAGGTCGTGTCGGTCGACGTCAACCCCGCGCAGTCGGCTCTCCTCGAGCTCAAGGCGGCCGCGCTGCGCTCGCCGGCTGGCGCGCTGTCCTACGACGACGTCTGGAAGCTGTTCGGCGAGGGGAGGCACTCGGAGGCCCCGAGGCTCTACGAGCGGTCGCTGGCGCCGCTGCTGTCGCAGTCGGCGCGGTCGTTCTGGGCGCCGAGGCTCCACTACTTCGACCCGAAAACCCGCGGGCTCTACTTCCAGGGCGGCATGGGCAAGCTGGTCGCCGCGATCCACGTCGGCGCCAGGATGCTGGGCCTGGGCGGCTGGCTGCGCGAGATGGCCGACGCGCCGACGCTGGGGGCCCAGGTCCGCGTCTGGGAGGGCGCGTGGCCAGTCCGCTTCTTCTCGCGCGCGCCGGCCCCGCTCGTCGACCTGATGGCCTCGGCGCTCGCCTTCGTGCTCTTCAACAGGGTCGTGCTGTGGTTCGGGGCCGGCGTGCCCTGCGCGCAGTACGAGATGATCGAGCGCGACGACGGCGAGAGGCTTTCGGCCTACGCCGCGCGCGCGCTCGGCGGCGTGGCGACGCGGACGCACCTCAGGGCGGACAACTATTTTTACGCCTCCTGCCTCCGCGGGAGCTACCTCAGCCCGGAGGAGGGCGGGTGCTGCCCCGGGTGGATGACGAGGGAGGGGGTGGCGCTGCTGCGGTCCGTGGACGAGGAAGCCGAGAGGGGGAGGGAGGAGGAGAGGCTGTCCGAGGCGCTGCCCGCCGCTTCTTCTCGCTCGTCGGCGTCGCGCGCTCTCGGGAGGACGGGCAGCGGCTCCGGGCCCGCGGGGCCGCGCGCGAGCCTGCGCGTCATCGACAGGCTCGACGTCAGGTCGTGCACCTTTCTGGACGCACTGAGGAGCGGTTTCAGGCCTGACCGCGTCGTGTTGATGGACCATGTGTGCGCGTCTTCTTTTTTCTGTTTTTATCCTTTTCTGCTCCTCTTCCGCGAGTTTTCTTCCTCTTCTTCTTTCTTGTTCTTCTTCTTTTCTTCTTCTCATCTCACCTCCAAAACAATCCGCCCTACGAACAACAACTAAACGAAAAAAACCAACCCTCCGCAGCGACTGGTGCGACGAGAAGTACGCCAAGGAGCTCGCCGCGGCCCTGCGCGCCGCTGTGCCGCGCGGCGGCCGCATCATCTGGCGCTCGGCGTCGCTGCTGCCGTGGTATTCTCCGATCCTCGCCGACGTCGGAGGCTTCGACGTTTCCAGAGTCGCCGGCGCCGACACGGCCGAGGGGGGGTACATGGACAGGGTGAACATGTACGCGTCGTTCTGGGTGGGCGTGCGGAAGTGATGGAGAGCGGAGGGGGGAAAGGCAGAAGAAGGGGGAAAGAGAGAGATGGGGCCGAACGACGGAGGCGCGAGAGAGCGGAAGGGGGAAAGGCAGAGGAAGGGGGAAAGAGAGAGATGGACTCGAACGACGGAGGCAAGAGAGAGAGAGAGAGAGAGAGAGAGAGAGAGAGAGAGAGAGAGAGAGAGAGAGAGAGAGAGAGAGAGAGAGAGACACAGAGGG
>Ga0315289_10005468_pt1 | contig 18772 bp, 25 predicted proteins | sample YL17G11_40_MG_FD_203452 | JGI IMG/M metagenome (GOLD analysis project Ga0315289, IMG submission 203452) | Sediment microbial communities from Yellowstone Lake, YNP, Wyoming, USA - YL17G11_40 | ecosystem: Environmental > Aquatic > Freshwater > Lake > Sediment | place: USA: Wyoming | collected...
CCGTGATTCTCAAAGAATAGATCCTGCAGTTTAACAAAGCTCTTACACCATGATCTGAAGGAATTTCCAGCATACAACCTCGACAATCATGAGGGAGTGAGATGCGAGTAATTCCATCTTCTTTTCGTCTTGGCACGCGCGAAGGAAAATGCGAACACTCGGTCATGTGTTTCATGGCACGTTTTCCGTTAAGTTTATAAGAGCGGCGAGTGGCTAATATCACATCAATGTAATATTACAATACGGTGATATTATGGCTGACCAATCAAAGACAATGAATGTCAGGTTTTTTATGGCCTTTGCCCATCCGATAAGGTTGCAGATACTCGAAGAGCTGAAAGACGGAGAGAGATGCGTCTGTGAGCTGGTGAAGTCAGTCAAGGGTGCAAGCCAATCGCAGGTTTCGAACCATCTTGCATGTCTTGATGACTGCGGGCTGGTGAGCTCGAGGAGAGAGTGGAGAAGAATATACTATAGGCTTGCTGATCCCAAGATAGCTCGATTTCTGAAGATTGCCGATGAAATCGCTCCGCGAGTCCGCTTCTAGAATCGCGGTGTGTCCTGATATTGCTTCCAGTACTGGATAAGAGGGGAGGTGAGAGTTATGACTATTGAAAAATTGACTTTGAAGATTGCGAAGGCAGGAGGCGCCCCCTGCGCGTGTGGTTCATGCGGAGACAGTTTTCAAAAGACGGCTCTCGAGCGTGCATTGATGAGGTTAACTGGCATTTCCAAAGCCAACTTCGACACGATAGGAGGCAAAGTGAAGATTGAATACGACCCAGAAAAAGTCAACACGCCAAAGATAACTGAGCGTCTGGAAAAGCTCGGCTACCGAATTGAGAACACAGGAGGAGTCTCATGAAGGAATACATTAGAGGAACGGTTCTGCTCGTTCTGGGTATAATATCTACTATAGCAAGCTGGCTCATCTTACAAACCAACGTTGCATATGCGTCTGTAACCGGCATTGCTCTTGCTTTTATCGCCGTTGCTTGCGGTTACACCATTTACGTCACAGCCCTTCGACTCCTGTTCCGCAAGAGGATAACTGTCCAATTATTTGTGGCCGTTGCAATCGCTGCCTCAATAGCAGCTGGCTACTACATACCCGCAGCGACAGTGGTGCTCATAATTCTAGCAGGAACAACTCTTGAAGACTACGTCCTTTATCGGACTAGAGGCTCGATTGAAAAGCTGATCAATATGAGTCCAAAAACTGCCCTCGTGCGTCGAGATGGAACGGAACTTGAAGTAGCAGTGGAAGACGTCAAGTTAGGCGAAACCGTGCTGGTAAAGCCCGGCGACAAAATACCGGTTGATGGAACCGTGATTTCAGGAGATAGCGCCGTTAACCAAGCAGCAATAACGGGCGAATCAATGCCCGCAGAAAAGGCAAAAGGCGATCAAGTGTTTGCGGGCACCATGAACGGAAACGGAGCCTTAGAAATCAAAACCGAAAAAATCGCTGAGGACACTACAATCGCTCACATCATTCATCTGGTCGAGGAAGCAGAAGAGAAGAGGGCACCGATACAGAATATCGCAGACAGATTCACCACCTACTTCTTGCCCTTCATACTGATTCTGGCATCCGCAGTTTTTGCAGCTACTTACTTTCTAGTTGGTCTGCAACCAGCAATTACAAGAACCGTATCCATCCTTCTGGTGGCGTGTCCCTGCGCATTGGGAGTGGCCGTCCCAGTTGCCGTAGTCGGAGCCATTGGCAACGCCAGCATGAACGGCATAATAATCAAAGGCGGCACAAACATTGAGAAAGTAAAAGATGTGACATCGGTAGCAATCGACAAAACCGGAACATTAACCATCGGCGAACCAGAAGTCGTTGAGATAAAAACCCTAAACGACCTTTCTGAAAGCGAAGTAGTCAAGTATGCGGCAATTGCTGAAAAGTTCTCTGAACATCCCATATCCAAGGCTGTAACATCGAAAGCTGCAGAGTTGGGGGTGAGCGTTCCAGATCCGACAGAGTTCAAGATTGTACCTGGACGCGGAGTTGAAGCCTACTATGGAAAACAGCAGATCTTGATCGGAAAAGGCATGGCGGACATGGCATTTACCGAGGAAGAGGACAAGGTAATAAGCGCATTTGAAAGCGAGGGAAAAACAGTGCTCCCAGTTATACTGGACAAGCAAGTGATCGGCATCATTGCCGTGGCTGACACGGTGAGAAAAGACTCATTTGAGGCAGTGCAGCGGCTCAGACGATTAGGAATCAAGACCGTTATGCTGACTGGGGACAACATGAGAGCTGCTAAATCCATTGCTGGACAAATAGGCGTTGACGAATTCTACGCGGAGCTTCTGCCAGAACAGAAGGTCGAAATCATAGGAAAAATGAAGAAGAGCAGTGTTGTTGCCATGGTGGGTGACGGCGTTAACGATGCTCCAGCATTGGCTAACGCGGACGTTGGATTTGCGATGGGAGCGGCTGGCAGCGACGTGGCGATTGAAACGGCTGACGTAGCATTACTGGGAGACGATTTAACAAAGGTCGAGTACACGATCAGATTGAGCCGAAAGGCCTTTAGCAAGATGAAGATGAACATAGCTTTCTCCATGGCTTGGAACGCCATTGGATTGACTCTGGCATCAATTGGCTTGTTGGTGCCCATCTTGGCTGCGGTTCTTCAAGAAGCCGGCTGCATATCTGTGATAATCAATTCTGCCCTTCTATTGCTGTACAAGTAGAGTCAAGTCTCTCTTGCACGCAGAAATAGCGTGCTAGGCTTTCTCGTCAAGCAGGCTTCTGACTTTTCTTTCGATTTCATCCCTGATTTCTCTCACTTTCTCTGTTGGCTTACCTTTCGGGTCTTCAATTCCCCAGTCAATCACTTTGTTCAGCAGAGGGGCAGGGCAGAATCCTTCGGCACTGCAACCCATCACGATTATCATGTCTGCTTCCTGAACCATCTTGTTACTAATCAGTCTTGGCGTGTTTCCTGACAGGTCTATTCCTTTTTCTCGCATGACTCGAACAACGACAGGATTGACTTCCTTTGCCGGCATAGTGCCAGTGCTAAGAGCTTCAACGTTACCTTTGCCATATTGATTTGCAAATGCTTCTGCCATCTGGCTCCTGCCAGCATTCTCAACACAAACAAAAAGAACTCTCTTCAGATTCCCACGACCTTTCAAGGATTACTTGAGTTTGACCCCGCATATCTTCACACTTGCCACAGAGTCTCCGATTTCTTTGACCTTTGCAATGGATAATTCCGACGCCTTGACAATTGCCTGTGCGATAGGATCATTTACCATGTATTCAACCAGAAAATGCTCTTCCTGAACAATTCTGACTTTCTGAAACCCAGCCTCTCTGATCAACTGCAGGTATTTTTCTTTCATTTCGGCCCCTGAAAGACATCCAATGTATGCTTCAACGTTCTTTCTTATCATTTCTGGAAGCTCTTTCAACAGGACGATGTCTGAAACCATTAGCCTGCCGCTCGGTCTTAGAACTCTGAAGGCTTCTTCAAACACGCGCCTCTTGTTCGGCGAAAGATTGATTACGCAATTTGAGATCACAACATCAACCGTGCCGTCTGCTACAGGCAGATTCTCAATTTCTCCAAGCCTGAACTCAACATTTTCATATTTGCCTTTTCTGGCATTTTGTCTTGCCTTGTCAATCATCTCAGGAGTCATGTCCACGCCGATAACCTTGCCTTCTTTGCCTACTCTATTGGCTGCCAGGAAACAATCGAAACCACCGCCTGAACCGAGGTCAAGAACAGTTTCATCTTCTTTAAGAGAGGCTAATGCAACGGGGTTGCCGCACCCAAGACCTAGGTTGGTGCCTTCGGGAACAGAGCTCATTTCGCTCTCACCGTAACCTATATTTCTGCTGATTTCCTCGCCGTTCTTGGTACAACAATTGGACGTGGCTGCCTGGCCGCAGCAGGAGGTTTCGTTCTTGGCGATCTTCGCATAACCTTCTCGGACCATTTTCTTTATCTTTTCTTCTTTCATACTGTCACCTTCTATTTTATCACATCTTTAAGCAGAGGACCCAGCATTTTGCTTACTGCGTCTCCTAGTCTTTCTGCTTTGATCATCAAAATGCAACAGACCTCACCTTCTTTTTCGCAAGCTACGATGGCCAATTTGTCATTTGCTTTGAGTCTTGCCCTCTCCCTTATGTCCTTAGGAATGACTATCTGTCCTTTCAAATCCATCGTAACCACAGCGTCTACATTGCAGCCTTCACCACAATCGGTCATTACTCTCACCATTGAGAGAACAGCATTTTCCTGAATATTTAAATATTTCTGATTTATCCGAAAAATCTTACCGAGACATCTTGGCTAGGTGAAATAGATTCCAATGTATATTCAAACTAGTTCAGAACATCTTTCAAGCGCGCACTCTTCCTGCATCCTCAGCGCAGACAAACAAGATTTTTTTCATGTTCTCAGCTTATAAGACATATTTACCTATACTCAAATCGTAATAGGAGACAACATTTGTTTCAGCTCGCTGACCCTAACGTAGGGACATTGATCTGCCTCTTTTTCGCCGGACAAAAGCTTCACACCGAAAACAAAGCAACCTTCCTCTCCGCACTCTTTGCAATTAGTTTTCGGGAGTCTTTCATAAATTCCCATCGGGCTTGTCTGCTGCTTGATCTCAAGCATTTTGCTGTCTGGTTTTGCATGGGATTTGAAATAGATGAAAGCTCTGTTGATCAAATTCTTAAGTTCGGTAATAAGCAAATCTGCTTCTTGCCGATCCTTAACGTAAGTCATACCGATTTTTCCCGAAGAGAACAACGTGATCAAATGCATCTTGTGTCTATAACTTAGTGATCCCAGCTTCTCCGAATATTTAGCGTTCGGGATGTAGAGATAGAGAATTGGAAGCACATCACCTAGTTGCTTGTCGGCCTGCCCCAAGAACTTGATTCTATCCGGATCAGCCCCGCAGGGGGTTACCTCCTTTATCTCGATCTGCCTCACCAAGACATCTGGAAAGAAGAGATTCAAGAAGTCTTTATCGCTCATTCAACTCTCAGGCTCTTGCTGTTATCCAACTTCCTTTTTTCGTTCCTAACATTTCTTTAGCGCGCGTATTGACTGTATAGTCAGTGATCGGATGCCTTGTTCAGCTTGACTTGTTGACCTTGCTGTTCTTGCACGATTGCATTGCGGAGTTCTTTCTCGTCAAAGTCTGCTGGAAGTTTCGTTCTTCCATTAACGACGATTCCCATATCTTGAACTCCGTACCTGGAAGCTTCTGATGATTTGTTCGACTTCATTTGGACTTCCGTCACGTCTTTGAACCTTGATGTTACACGTCCGATTTTTTCCATGAAGGATGCGAAGTTACATACACATGAACCTAAAGGGACAAAAACCTCGATTTTCACTTTAGTTTTCGTCGTTTTCACCAACCTCCTAAGGCATATGTAATTAGTGCTATGCCTATGGCAATAAAGGCAAATCCGAAAATCTTTGTCAGCAATTCGCCTGCGCTGGTGATCTTATCGCTTGCTACTTTGCGCGCAGTTGCCAGCAATGTGCTTAAGAAAATGACTGGCAAAGCATGACCTAGACCAAACATGAGAAGCAAGAAGCCTCCGTGAAAAGGTGATGGGGCAGTGAATAATGTTAGCAATATAGCTGGTAAGACTAGTGATAGCGTGCATGTGCCTAGAGCGATGGAAATGATAAGGCCGAACAAGAATGAGCCCACTACATAGTTATATGCAGAAAACCGCGTCAATGCAGTCAGTTTTGCAGCGTTCAATCGCTCAGTAAAGAGACTGCGTGTAGTCAGTCCTAGTTTTCCAAGCAAACCTATGTTACTGATTCCAAACAAAATTAGAAGACTGCCTGAGACGCCAAAGAAGATTCTTGAGTTGATTATGCTTGTGGGAACAAGAGAAGATATTGCATATCCCAGGATGAAGAAGACTAGACACATGGCTACGGCAAAGCTGCAGCCGACAGCAAGTCCCCTTCGCACACTCTTGCTGATACCTGCAGAGTATGTTAGGTAGACCGCTATTAGGGAGATTGAGCAGGGTGAAAGAAAAGTTGCGAGCCCCAGAAAGAACAGGCTCAGAGATTCTTCGAATATTCCAATCACGCTCACAGTAATTGGTTGATCTTTGACGATAGTGTCGAAGCCGTTATCGTGGTGTACGAATCTATGATGTGAAATGTCTTGTCTATGAGCACTATTGTTCCATCGCCCTGTGATGCATATTTCTGCGCTATGTCCATTGTTCCATCGTCATAGTCGTTTCCAAGTGGCCATGTGATTCCATACGTTGTACGGATCTGTTCAAGGTCACTGCTGGGGCAAGTCGCGACCGCAACTGTGACCAAGGTCACAGACTCATGCCCACACAAACTATTGCAAACAGTTTTCAGTTGCGTGAGTTGGTTGTCATTAATAGGGTTGATTTGTCCATGGCATCCGACTCCCATGATGTGGATAACAATGACTCTTCCTTTGAAACTTGCCAACGAGAACTTTGTTCCATCGACGTCGTTCATGGCAAATTCGTATGGTGTCTGTAATGGATTTGTGGGATTGATGGATGGTGGCGTTGTTGAGGGTTGAGTGTACTGCCATGCGCCATAGGCTCCGAAAATCAAGAGAATAAGACAGAATGCGCCAAGTATCTTGCCTTTCGGCCACTTCCGTGGCTTTCTTTCAGCCTCTCTTTTCCTTTGTATTTCGTAAGCTTCGTGTGAATGCTGCCATTTTATTTGTCTCTGGCGTTGTCTTTCCTTCCAGCTCTTTTTCTTCTGCTTCTCTTTTTTTGGCAATGGTCTCACGCGCTTTCTCTACGTCGGATGCTGTGATTATAACATCCAATAACAATATTTAAATATTCTTATGGTCTAAGCTTTAAACGTGCATGCTGATATGGGCAATGTGAACAAGTTCAGATCCAAAATTTTCAAGGCCCTTTCAGTCACCGGCAGGCTGGAGATTTTGGAGTTTTTGCGTGACGAAGAAAAATGTGTAGGTGATATTAGCCAGCACTTTGGAATCAGGCAGTCCCTTGTTTCCAGGCATCTAAAAATTCTAAGAGATGGCGGATTGGTGAAACAACGAAGAGAGGGAACTAGGTCACTCTATTCAGTGACAGACCCGAGAATATTCGAATTAATCGACTCGGTTACGCTAGATTTGGTGAATGCCCTTTCAAAACGTGCAATCGAACAAATGACAGTGTAAGAAAAGAGAGGAAAAAGGCAACTATTTCTTGAAGTTATTTGCGACTGTTCATACTGATGTCGTAGATGATTTATTTCTCGTCTAAAATTGATTTTATGATGAGTTCTTTTGCTTGTTTTAGGTCTTCTTCTGACACGTATTGCATGACTGGCTTCAAGTCTTTTCCTATGTCCTCGTGTAAAGCCTTTTTCTTCATGCCGATGTCTCTTACAAGCACTATGCTTTTAGCGATGTCGAATCCAGCCTCTTCGACGACTTTTTTGCTACACTCCATTGGGCAACCGTCAACTGTTATCACTTTCTTTGCTACCTTTGTCTTCCCAATAACCTGGGGCACTTTTGTTGACAGACCTGCCAAACAGCCTATGCTAACTTTGGCAAGGCCTAACTCCTTCACTGCTTCTAAACTGGCAAGCGCCGCTGCAATCCCTGTGTTGGAAAGCCCACCAAAGCAAGCATAAACTATGTTTTCATGACTTGGCATGCTTTCGTTCCAATGTTTGTTAGTTTGGGCCATCTTGTTTCTCTCCAGAGCTTCTTCCACATATTAGCATCACTTTGTTCGCATCTATTTGAAACGCTTCAATCTGTTTTGTCACCAGATGTTCTCCTTCATATTTGATTTTCACGTCTTGTTTGCATTGCGCATCCAACGATGCACGTTTAAAGCTTAGACCATAAGAATATTTAAATATTGCTATTGATGTAACGATGTTTATGCATTCAAAGAAGGGCAATCAGCTTAGGTTCAACGCCATATCAGTGCGTTCACTAAAGTACCCAATCTGGAAGGTGGGCGCTTTCAAAAACAAGTTTCTGTGGTACGCTGTGGGCTCATCGTTCATCCTTCAGCTCATTGTGCTCTACACACCAGGCGTCAACTCAGCCTTCGACGTAAACGCGCCCGAACCCTTAGACTGGGGGTTTGCAATACTGTTCACTGCGATAACCTTCACTACACTGGAGACTGCAAAGTGGATTATGAGCATGAGACGCAAAAAGCAGACGCGCGCTGGCGCGCAGGGGGGAATTTGACAATGGGTAAGATCCACATGAGTGTTGAATACAAAAAGCCTTCAAAAGAAAGCGCATTCTATTTTTTCACTTCGATTGGAAACTATACAGGCGAAAGTGCAGCATCAATAGAAGATTTCTTGAAAAAAATCGAACACATAGACATCAAATCCATAGAATTCCATTTCCATAGAGGCGATTTTCAGAAATGGGTGGCTGAAACCATTGGAGATAAAGAATTAGCGGAACAAATCAAAAAATTGCAAGACCAAAACTTTGCCGGGGAGAAGCTAAGAAATCAGCTTCATCTGCTTCTCCGAAAGTCCACAGAGTTGTGCAGGTGAGCAGTTTGAACAGTTCAGACGAACAAGAATTGCAAGAAACAAATGTCGAAAATGGACTGGATGCTCAAGAAGTCCAGAAGAGACTTGCGAAGTATGGGTACAATGAGATTCCTGAGAAGAAAGTAAGCTTTCTCGGAAGGCTTGGAAAACGTTTCTGGGGCATCGTGCCCTGGATGCTTGAAGCCACAGCGGTCATCACGTTACTATTAGGCAAGTATCCACAGACGCTCGTTATTGTGTTTCTCCTTCTATTCAACGCCGCAATGTCACTGTGGCGAGAGAAAAGAGCAAGAGCAGCAATGACCGCCCTGAAGCAGAGGCTAAGGATCCAGAGCAGAGTGAAAAGGGATGGAAAATGGTCAATCATTCCGGCCAGAGAACTTGTTCCCGGAGACCTCGTGAGAGTCAGAGCAGGCGACCTTCTGCCTGCAGATGTAAAAATTATTGACGGCTCCTTCGGCGTTGACCAATCGGCCCTCACTGGCGAATCTATAATCGTGGAAAAGTCAGCCGGAGAAATAGCCTATTCAGGGTCGGCGGTCAAACGCGGCGAAGCAACAGGCACTGTCGACGCCACAGGAATGAAGACCTACTTTGGGAAAACCGTTTCGCTGCTCGAGCTTGCAAAACCCAAACTGCACATGGAGGAGGTAACAGTTAAAGTTGCACATCGACTTCTCATAATAGTGCTCGCATCCCTTCTAGTCGTCTTTGTGTACGCTCTATTGACAGGTTTCCCACTTGCGGTGCTGTTGCCGCTCGCAGGCGTGCTCCTCGTAGCCTCTGTGCCAGTTGCAATGCCGACTATGTTCACGGTAAACATGGCGCTCGGCTCGTTAGCGCTTGCTAAGCAAGGAGTCCTTGTCACGAGACTCGGTGCAATCGAGGATGCAGCTACCATGGACGTGCTATGCATAGACAAGACCGGTACCATCACCATGAATAAACTTTTCATCGAAGACGAAATACCGACTAACGGATTCAGCAAGAGTGACGTTTTGCTCTACGGGACGCTCGGGTCGCAGGAAGCCAATCAAGACCCCATAGACATAGCGTTTCTGTCAGCCGCAGCTGAGGCGCATATCTCATTAGACGGTTATTCGCAGAAGGAGTTCGTGCCGTTTGATCCCAAAACTAGAATGACAGAAGCTACAATTCAGAAACATGGTGAAACATTCTTTGTGGGAAAAGGATCATTTGACACCATATGCTCTTCTTGCAACCTGCCAGATAAGGAGACAAAAGATCTGCGTAAACATGCTGAGGCGCTCTCGGCTAAGGGGCTAAGAGTAATCGCCGTTGCCAAAGGAGATGATCGGAGCAGGCTGCATTTTGTTGGTCTCGCAGGGGTAGCCGACAGGATAAGAGAAGACTCACGTGGAACATTAGACCAGATTCGCAATTTGGGCGTATCTGTGAAGATGCTTACGGGCGATTCGCTTCCGATTGCAAGAAACATTGCACAGCAGATAAGTCTAGGCGACAAGATAATCCGAATGTCAAAGATTGAAAAGATGCAAACTCAAACGGAGATTCTTGACTCCACGGTCGAAGATAGTGACGGTATCGCTGAGATTTACCCTGAAGACAAGTTCACAATAGTGAAGGCTCTTCAGGACCGAGGGCATGTGGTTGGAATGACCGGCGACGGTATAAACGACGCTCCCGCTTTGAGACAGGCGGAAGTGGGAATTGCCGTGAAGAATGCAATAGATATTGCTAAGGATTCGGCAAGTGCTGTGCTGACTGACGAGGGCCTCGGGGGCAAAATAGCTATGGTCAAGACGGCGCGGACGATTTACCAGCGAATCTATAGCTGGGCGTTGATGATGGTCGCTCGGAAGCTCCATATTGTCGGGTACATCGTTGTTATGCTGTTTCTTACTCACTCCTTCATGCTGTCAATAACGAGCACGGTACTGCTGCTTTTCCTAGGTGACTTCGTCTCAATGGCGATATCGACAGACAACGTGCAGTTTTCTTTGAAACCTGATTCATTCAATATCTCGCGGCTGTTTGGAGTCAGCGGATCATTAGGGATACTAATGACAATTGAAAGTGCAGTTCTGACCGTGGCTGCTATGTCGTATTTTGGGCTGACTGGCAACGTAGACAAGATCTACACCTTCGGGTTTGCTTATCTGAATCTTGCAGGCGTATTCACCCTCATGATAGTGCGTGAGCGGAACCATTTCTGGAAGTCACGCCCCAGCAATTTTCTAAGCATCACAGTCACGGCGGAGATCTTATTTGTGATCGCGATCTCGCTCTTAGGCTTCTTAGAGCTTGCTCCACTCGGCTACATGCCTGTACTCGCAATCTTCGGATATACTCTAATAGTGACTTTTCTGATCAATGACTCCGTCAAGGTATATCTGATACGCAAATTCAAGAGCAATTCGCGGTAACACCCGATTCAGAGGGAAAAATATGATGCACGCAGAACAATCATGTGCGTTAGCGTCTTGCTGGTTTAGGGGGCCTGCATCAACTTGTTCTATTATGCTTAGGCTTGAAAGCCACCTTTAGTATGGCGTGAAATTCGAGAACGCAACCATGCTTAGAAGGCAAGCAGAAAATAACATGAACAATGTGATTTAGCAATGCCCTAGCGAACTGCTAAGCCTGCTCTATTGTAAGAATTAGTGGTTTGGTTACGCTGTAGTTCCCTAACATCGGTAACCGAACCATCTCCAATGCTAATGGTTACGCAACAAGAACAGTGTGGCGCGCAAATTTGAACGTATTTAACTGTCTGTTTCCAGATTTCTGATTACACCAAACAATTCAAATATCGCTATTCTTTGCGTTTTCGGTGGCTTTTTTTGTGAAAGTCAAGCCTCAGAATGGGACAAGAGGTTTAAAGAGGACCGCGATAATATTTGGTTGCTGGGCAGCCGAGGCATTTTTGATTCTTGTACCGCAAGCATTTTCCGCATGTAATTCCGCAAGGAGCCATTTCCCTTTCTTTATTGGGAACAATTTTGATTGGAAGATATTTTGGAACTATGGGGGCTTCTCCTATTGTTGCTTCTGAGCGCCTAATGCCCTTCTGCGCTCTTACAGAACATACTTCTACTATGGCGTTTAGCGTGTCAGCATCTTCTGCTATCATAATAGTCATCAAATTGTAAGCGCCAGTTGTTGTGGTTAAAAACACGATTCTCGGGCATTTAGAAAATCTGTCTACAAGTTCTCGTAGACGTTCGGGCGTTTCAACCTCTGCATTAACTATGGCGACCCGAAAGCCGAGGTGTTCTGCGTTGAGACCTGCTAAAACTTTAACAAGCTTTTCGCAAAGGTTTTCCAACCTATTACTTATGGCTACATGTGACATGCCAAGTTCGTTGCCCATCGATGACAAGGATGCCCGACCGTCCTCCTGTAAGAGGGATATGATTTTCTTGTCCACTTCATCCATGAACTTCACCAGTTACAATTTGTAACAAAAAAGCTATATTTGTCTTTCTATTTGTAAAATCAGCATGAGGATGAAAAAATGAAACCTGAGGAGTTTGAGGAATGTAAAAAGATATGGAAGTACGATGAGTTCTTTGAGGCGGCTCTAGGGTTCGATGGTCTTACGCTAAAAGATTACCAGGAATTTATGCCTATCATATCTGAGGTAGTTCCTAAGAGGCGCGAAAAGGAGCCCATTCTCATGTATGAAAGAATAATAGAAGATTTGGAGAAGCGTTGGGTAGCGTCGAAGCAGTTACCCTTCCACGGGCCATGGCATCACAGCATGGTTCCAGGGATAATTATTACTTCCCTTAAGAACAATGGATACGACTTCACAGAGGCTGATATAGGAGAGGCGATAAAGCGAGGGTCAATGGTTCCAGGTGGGTCGTGTGGCTTCCATGGAGTGTGTGGAGCCGGAACTGGGTTAGGAATTGCCGTTAGCATAGTTACCAGATCAACGGATTTCCACAACAAGGAACGATCCTGGGCCTTAGAGGCAGCCAGTGAAGTCATCAATAGGATAGCAAAGTTTGGGGGTCCAAGGTGCTGCAGACTAAGCACTTACACAACGTTGAACCTAGCCGTAAAACGCCTTGCAAAGATGGGATACAAATTACCCGAGGAGAGGACGGTTGGGCGATGTAAGGTTCATCAACTAAACGCTCAGTGCCATGGCATTAAATGCCCATATTTTCCAAGACCCGAGCCTCGCAAGACGGCGACCTAATCAAAGGCTCGGGCACTAGGCATCATAGAAGAAATAACTGGAAGAAAAGCCCTTATGAACTTTTAAATGAAGGAAATTTAAGTGGACTATAAAATTTCGAGCAGAAATGCACACGTGGACTATGTAGTAGATGAGCACGTGAGCATAAAAATGAAAACAGGAGAAGCTTGGAAAAGTTATGCGCCAGTAGCGATTCTTCTACTCGTCATAATAGGATTAACAGTTTGGTCTTTTATATCAGGCACAGCAACGAGAGAGGGCTTGCCCTCTATAAACCTACTTAGCGGAACTCTGCTTATAATCGTTGGACTTGTAGCTGGTTTAATTGGCGGAATTATCGGAACCGGCGGGTGCAGTGTGATGTTGCCTATACTTCATTTCTGGTTGGGGTTCCCTGCACCAATAGCAATAGGCACAACTCTTTTTGCTGTTATTTTTACTGCTGTTTCTGGAGGTTACGGTCATTTAGTGCATGGAAACGTAGATAAAAGAGCCATGCTTTGGCTTGGTGGTTTTGGAATGATTGGGGTAATTTTCGGTTCATGGCTTTTCATTCAACTTACTGCCCAGATTTCATTATTAGGATTGATCCTCGGCTTAGTTTTCCTCTGGCCTGCTATTCGAATGATATGGGAAAGCCATGCACGAAGGAAAGAACTTAAAGAAGGAAACATTATTCCCGGTTCGAAATTTGGTAAGGGGATTTTCGGATTCATCGTCGGTATTCTTACTGGTGTGGTTGGTTTAGGTGGAGGCTATGCTTTTGTGCCAGGTATGATCTATTTGTTCGGCGCACCGGTTTATATCACGATGGGGACTTCATTAGCAACTATTATACCATTGGCTGTTGTTGGAGGCAGTATTAAACTCGCACAGGGATTTGTATTTTTAGGTGCAGGATTAATTCTTGCTGCCGGCACAATAATTGGCGCGCAAGTTGCTGTTGCTATCATCAGGCGATTCAAGCCTACCACACTAAAGTTGATTTTCGGTTTATATTTTCTCTATGTTTCTATGAAGTTTGTAACGGCCTATTTCGGGATAATGATTTGGTAAAGGGATGCGAATGGAAAAAGCCGCTTCTTCCATAATTTATGGGGCAACCTTACGATGCTGCCCATGCATTAGCCGCGCAATCTGGAAATTGGGCGCTTTCAGAAATAAGTTTCTGTGGTACGCTGTGGGCTCATCGTTCATCCTTAGCGCGCGGGGGGGAGGGGGAATTTGACAATGGGTAGGATCCACATGAATGCCGAAAACAAAAAACCTTCAAAAGAAAGCGCTTTCTGTTTTTTCACTTCGATTGGAAACTATACTGGCGAAAGTGCAACGTCAACAGAAGATTTCTTGAAAAAAATTGAACACGTAGACATCAAATCCATAGAATTCCATTTCCATAGAGGCGATTTCGAGAAATGGGTAGCTGAAACCATTGGAGACAAAGAATTAGCGGAACAAATCAAAAAACTGCAAGACCAAAACCTCACCGGAGAGAAGCTGAGAAATCAGCTTCACCTAATCATCTCCAAACAAGGTGGAACGCCCAGATACAAAACACCTCCCTAAATCAATACAAAAGATGGCAAACATGAAGGCCCTATTAACTACTGACCGAACGCTAATGAGCAACTATCATAACGACGAGTTTCTAGGTTTCGGAACAACAGTACCGCCAAACGTTATTCCAGAATGGTTCTTTAAACTACTTTTCTTCCCGCCCACAAAAACAGGCATGAAACCGGGAATAAACTGTTCAGCGGGAATACGGAATGCATGAAGCAGATTTAGTTGCGAACACCGTGCAGACATGGCTTGGCAATCCCATTTCCCGCAGTTTATTAAGATGGGTTTCAAAGAGGACTGAAAATGGCAGCAAATTAGAGATCGCCTTAAGAAAATATATAGATGAAACTCAAAAATTAGGCTTTCAAGAAAGAATCGCTTACTTAATAGTGAAATTAGCACTTGACAAAGGCTCAGAATCTTTCGGTGTCTCAAAAGAACAGATCGTGGAATCCCTCAAAAATCCCGTGATACGGAGAGGCATAGCAAATGTGCTTGAGGGCATAGGCTATTATGGCGTGCAAAGGCCTCAAACAACAGCAGCTCCCTTTCTCATAGTTTGGAACTTTACAAGGCAATGCAACTTGAGATGTAAACACTGCTACGAGAACGCCGGACCAAGACCAGCACCGGATGAATTGACAACTGAAGAAGCGAAACAAGCCATAGACGGATTTGCAGACGCAGGAGTCGTTGCTCTCTCCTTCTCCGGCGGAGAGCCTCTAATAAGAAAAGATTTCTTCGAAGTAGCCGAATACGCCAATGAAAGGGGATTCTATGTCACGGTTGCTTCCAATGGAACCTTGATAACTGAAGAAGTTGCGCAGAAAATGAAAGAAAAAGGTGTTCAGTACGTTGAAATTTCTCTGGACGGTTTCGAGAAAATCCACGATAAGTTTAGGGGAATGCTAGGAGCTTGGAAACGGGCTGTGGAAGGGATAAAAGACTGCATTGATGTCGGTTTAGATACGGGTGTTGCAACAACAGCAACCCACTACAACTTTAAGGAAATACCTAAACTCGCAGAGTTCATCGAGAAAGACTTACATGCGAAACGTTTCATGGTCTTCAACTTCATCCCCGTAAACAGAGGTAAAGAAATAGTAAACCAAGATCTAACCCCCAAAGAAAGGGAAGAACTGCTGGATTTCCTTTATGCAAAGCTTATCGATGAGAGTCATAAGTTAGACACGTTTTCTACAGCCCCGCAATACGCCGTAACTTCATTAAAGTTTGCTTTTGGCCCCGTAGTTGCCACTCACTTCACGAATAGAGCGGCTACGGAAATGCTTAAAGGAAGAACGAAATCGCTTACCGAGTTCATCGGCGGATGCGGAGCTGGCCGTCTCTACTGCGGCATGGAACCCAACGGAGATATTGAACCATGCGTTTTCATCCCAATAAAGGTAGGGAATATCCGCGAACAGAGTTTAATTGACGTCTGGAGAAATTCGCCAATTCTAAACCAGATAAGAAGCAGGGACGTTTTCGAAGGCTGCGGAGAATGCAAGTACAAATATATTTGCGGAGGATGCAGGGCAAGGGCCTATGCATACTTCAACGAACTACAGGGTCCGGACCCTGGATGCAGCATCAACCAGGAATATTGGGAGGAGGTGAAGTGTAAAGATGAGCACGCCTGAAATTGGACTTGTCGTTTGCAACAGTGGGGCCTCAAACACTGGGCACTTAACAGGGTTAGCTGCGCTTGAGGTGGTCAAAAAGTTAGGAAGCGAAAAAGTAGGAATATGCTCACTACCTGCACTAGCCAACAATATTCCAAGACAAACCATGCTCGCTAAGAAAATTGAACATCTTATCGTTATCGACGGTTGCCGCAATGAATGCGCTAGAAAAATATTGAACGCTTTGGGAATCAGATATGACAAGTACTTAAATCTAGAATATGATCTTGGAATCAAAAAACTAGGACCATTCAGTACTATGGACTATTCCGAAGAGGATGTTGAAAAGGTTTCATCAGCTATAATGAAAAAGATACAAGAGACGTAGTTGTCAGATCCTTTTCCTCTCTGTGCTACGGTATTAAACAAATCTTCTTCGAAGAAGTTTAATCGCTGGTAGAACGAAAATTGCAAAGAAGCCTAGACGCACCAGTATATCGATAAAGACTGGGGTGCTTGGGCTGGGCGAAAAAGTTTGCCGTAATCCATCAACCGCGCAAGTAAGGGGCATTAAACAGGCTACACACTATTTATGAAGTTCCTAATCAACGACCCAATCAAGGTATATTTAATATGCAAATTCAAGACCACTCACAGATAATCTTAATTTTACAATTGCATATCGCAGTAAAAAAAGTCCGCGCGCGCCGCGCGCTCACTCACTTCACGAAAAGAATCATGACTTGTTCACGCTTCAAGTCTGTCAGGTTGCGTTTCCCAGTGATTTGGTTCTTGCGCACTGCTACAGTTTTGCCCCATCAATAACTATGTCCGTTATTTTCTTGACGTCTGCTTGGTATATGTCGAGTGTCGGTACCTTTTGTAAGTATTTTGATATATCAATCTCGTAATCGATTTTTTTTCCAGCTTTTTCCATGACTTTTGAGGCGCATCTATTGCCACATCCGTTTATAACGATGTTCTTTTTTGCTTTCTCTGCAATATCTAAATGCGGCTTCGAGCCCGCCGCAACTGCTGTTGTGCAACACATTCTAGCTTTGTCCAAGTTAGTGAGTAAAACTCCTACTGCATGTCCTATTTGACCCACGTTTGCAGCCCCATCGCAAACCCATATCACGTGTTCGTGTTCAGCAACCTTGTAGCAAAGTGGAAGTATCTTAGGTTGAATACTTGTTTCTTCTGGCATTTCTCAATTCACCTCCTCTTTTCGATCTTCACCCTTCTTTTCTCAATGTTACAAGCGGAACTACTGCATTTTTCACTGTGTTCGAAACGATACAGTTTTCTTCAGCTAGTTCAACTAGCCTTTCCAGTTTTTCCCTGTTCTCATCATCTGCTTCGATTGAAACGTTTACGTTTAGCGTCACAAATGATGCTGGGTGTTCATATACTCTTTGATTCCATTCATCTCAATATTAACGCTCTTGAGGCCCAGTCTCATTTTTTGACCAATTCTTGATATGCTAGTCATGAGACAAGCTCCCAAAGCCTCCAAGAAGCGCGCGCTCAATTCATCCGCCTTCGCAGGAAGGAACCTTCCACACATTTAAATATTTTTGATTTTTCCAAAAAATTTGAATTCATAGACACCTTTCGTCAAAAGCGAATTGATTATAGATACTTTTTTACTCTTTTGAGGTAGCAAAGAATGCCTGATGAAGTTACCGAAAAGGGACAAAAAATTCCTGCCGTCTGGCATGGAATCCCGCGAGAAGAGATTGAATAACACCCAACAATCGAAAAGTAACTGTGCATCGGATGTGGACTATGCATCCTTGGTTGTGGCGCCAATGTTTACGCATTTAATTTCAAAGAAAACAAACCAGTCGTTGTCGCGCCCCTAAACTGCAAAATAGGATGCGTACTTGTGCAAACACTTGCTCGGTTCGCGCGATAAGCTTTCCACTGCTCTCATATTTGCATAAACTCATCAAAACCAGAAATGTCCTTGCAAACAGCAAAAACGAGCTAACGAACAGCGCAGACAGATTGAGATTTGCCTATGAAGACATAGAGTGATAGAAGAAGTAGAACTTTCCTTTATCCTGAAAACTTTTAAGTGGGTACGGTTTTGCCTTGGAGTGAGCGGTCGTTTTGTTTAAGTGGAGATTAATAACAGCATTTATATATAGCTATGTAATGGTATAACAGGTGAATCATCATGGAAAAAATGACAAGTGCCCAATATTCTGCATTGCTAAAGGAAACACTCGGGCTGAAATGGTCGCCAATAGCAGTCAAGTTAGTCAAAACTAATGAAGCAACTGATAACATACCCCAAAACTTTGAAAGGCGACTTCGATACTGTCAGCTCTTGATGGAAGCAAAAAGGGGAAAAAGTGCTACTCTAACGGCTGAAAACATTGCTTGCCCTGCTGCTGCAGCAGCTTTAGGGCTTATGCCTCTTCCTGAGAAGATAAGCAGTGGGAAGATGCTTAAAACACTCGGCCTGTTTGAGTCTGAAGAAGCTGCTGCAAAGACGATAGCGCAAATGCCAAGAATGAAACTGGGAGACGTCAAAGCAATCGCTGCTGCTCCACTCGAAAATGCGACATTCAGACCAGACGTAGTCATAATTGAGGATAAGCCTGAAAAAGTAATGTGGATAAATCTGGCCGCAATTCATGAAACCGGAGGACGCCTTTCTTTTAGCTCCGCCGTCTTTCAAGCGTGCTGCGTGGATGTGACGGTCATCCCCTATCTTACCAAGAACGTCAATGTTAGCCTAGGCTGTTATGGTTGCAGAGATGCAACTGACATCGCAGACGATGAATGTCTGGTTGGAATACCAATGGAAA